>MDTE01084405.1_pt1 | contig 16032 bp, 16 predicted proteins | sample 811231 | NCBI WGS metagenome assembly MDTE01 (sample SAMN05326651, study PRJNA326480) | marine metagenome | isolation source: seawater | place: Indian Ocean: Red Sea | collected 2010
AATGATGAAGATAATGATAATTTAGTAGATACTATTGAATGGGAGTGGGAATATCAATCATTAAGTTATGATAATTATAAGATTGAGGTTCAACTTCAAGACTATAACAATATTACTTTGCAATCAGAAAGTCAAAAATTATTTAATGCATTTAATTATTGGTTCTATGACGAAGGCTACTTTGGTGACTTAGAAGTAGGTAATTATACCGTTATCGTCACCTTATTCCGAAATGGAGTTGTTCACGAAGAAGTCCGTAATTCTGTTAGTATTCAAGATAAATTCGCATATCATGACCTTGATCTAGACACAGATTATGATTATAACGGATTGGGATTATGGGAATTAGAATTCAATGCTGAATATGAAGGTATATCTGATAATGTTAGACTCGAATTAATGGTCTCCCTTTATAATAAAGATACAGGACAGTTAATGGATGAATTTGACATACCACTAAATACAGACTCAATGTATTTTATGAGATATGGCTATACTTACACCGAAATGATGGTTCAATTACCAAATTATAACATGACTTACTTATTCAATGCTACATTAAATGCATATGAAGGAGAATTGCTTCTCGCTTCATCAGAAGACAGTTATGATTATGGATTTAAAAAAGATGGATATGGATTAACTGAATTCGCCGGTATAAATATCGAAATGCAAGAGATGTTTACCAATGTATGGAGTGACGATGGTTTAGTATTCTATGAAATTAGATTTGCTCATTGGATGATGGATGAAAACTCCAAATTAGATCTACATATAGAAACAATTGGAGATGTTAATGAAACACTTGCATCACATTTCTTTGATATAAAAGGAACTGATGTGATCCGGTTTTCTGACTATACCTTTATACCCTTCAATGGTTCAGTTGCGATTAATTTAGTATTACATTTCACAGACTCAAATGGCGATGTCATAAAGGCAGAATATCAACTACATGATAAAACAAACATGAAGGCAAATTCTATAAATTTCTTTATGTCAAGCTTGAGTGACGACTATTACAGTGAGAACAATTGTTACAATCATGTTGAATACAGACTTTACATGACATATAAAAATTTAGTACAAGCTAATTTAACTGTCGTGTCCGAATTCATTCATACTGATCAATTGAGTAAGTCTAATAATACTGCTCAAAACCATACGATTTCATCCAATTGGGTATTAGATGGCACTTCTTACATGCATCAATTAGAAATGCCAGTGGTCATTGATTTCGAAGGAAGATATCAATTGATGACTTATGTCTATTTAGATGATCAACTAGTTTATGAAAGAGATCGTGGCACCAGAGACTACTGCAGTAACACTAATGTAGATATACGTACTTATAGTGACGTCTATTTTAATGAGTATATGGGTTATATGCGTACATATTGGAATGTGGAAGAAGGTTTTGCTGGAGATAATACTCCAATAAATTTCGAACTAAATTACTGGTTTATGAATGAATTTTCCAATAATTACATCATGGTAGAACATTATGTCCAAGACTGGGTCGTGTCTGGCAATTTAAATAGTTTAGATTGGCATGAGAGACCAAGAGTAGAACATAGATTTAGTTTTATGTATGTTGGAAGTTATTTATATGACATAACCATTACAGTCGGAGACAAAGTAATTGATCGTACCGTTTTCGAAATAGAAATCACTGAAGCATTAATGGGCATGGAAATGGAAGATTTCTATCTTGATATTTATCCAGAAAATTGGAATACCGATATACCTGATGTAATCAGATTAAATTATGGAATTTGTTGTGAATTTCAAAATATTTTTGAATATGTCTTAGAAATTGACGTAAAATTACTAGATCAAGACCTCAATGAATTCATTTCAATCGCTTCTTGGGAAGTACATCCTCGTGATAGAGGTTATGGTGATTTCTGGGATGAAGAATATTTCTTTGTTCAAGAAACAGGTGAATACTTGATCTCAATGCAATGGCTTGGTCCTGATGGTGAAAATCTTTCTTATCAAGAACTTAGATCATATCTAACGGCATTTAACTCTGAAGAATATGGTGAAGATGGATTCTACGTTTATGGTTACATGTATGATTCATGCTGTGGGCCAAATCGTTTGGGTGCTCGTTTACAATTTGAAGCCGAAGGATATTCAAACAAAGTACAAATGGTAGATCTCGTATTCACAATCAGAGATAGATATGGAGGCGATATCGTATTAAAAGATCAATTATCATTAATGGTACCTGAAGGAACTCTAAATATAAGAGACGAATTCTTTATACCATTAGATTTTGGTGAATACTTTAGTACCGTTTTAGTATATGTTGATGGTGTATTATACCGTTATAATACAAACTCCTTCGAAGTAAGAGAAGAGAATCAGTATGGTGGTGACATGGATATGTCTGATCCTCCACAATTATCTGCTTTTGCTGACAAATATGAAATGGAAAGCAATGAGTATTTGAAAGCTACTTTTGAAATTAAAGATAGCACCTCAGGTATGATTGATATCGCAGTAAATGGAGAATCTATTTTCATGGAGCAATATTACTTTGATACTCAAGCAATATTGACTTTAGGAAGTTTAGTAGATGGTATGTATAACATATCAATTTCTTTAGATAACTCAAAAGGTTGGTATGCAATGTTCTGGTTTATGGTTAAAGTTGGTGATGGTGGAGTAAATACCACTGATCCTACAGATCCTACAGATCCTACAGATCCTACAGAAACATCTGACCCAACCGATCCTACAGAAACATCTTCAAGCGAGACAAACTCAACTGAAACTGCTGGTAATGAAACATCACAAGATGTACCCCAAACAGGTGGAGTAACTAATGCACCGTCATTGCCTATATCCTTCTTGTGGATAGTAATTCCATTATTAGCGATACCAGTTTTAAGACGAAAATAATAATCAATTAAATAATACAACTTAAAAATTAGATAATCATATATTTTATTACATAATAAAATGTTAATCAATTATGTTAACTATTGGTTAACAATTGTTAACTATACATTAACATTTATATATCCATTTTTTTTCATACAATAATGAATAAATCAAAATTATTCAATATTTTAACAATGTTTACTTTAATTTCATTATTGGTATTTGCCTCATCAAGTACTCCAAATGAAACTCAAGTAAATACAAATGAGTTTGTAGATCAAACTGAAACAGTAAATATTGTTGCATCACACCCTTTTATCGCTGATGCACTCGATAATTTACTCAATTCAAGTAACTTACAAATGCAGTTTAAAGTAGATACAATAATCCCAATTGGAGTTGATCCACACGATTATGAACCTGTTCCAAGTGATATCGAATTAATTAACAATTCAGATTACATATTTTGGATAGGTGCTAATTTAGAAGAAAGTATGACTAGTTTATTATCTTTCTGGGAAGAACAAGGAAAGTCACTTCCTTTAGTCGAAACTTTACCAGAAGACAGTGTTCTCATGGGAGGGCATCATGACCATCACGACGATCATGATGACCATGATGATGACCATGATCATGACCATGATGATGACCATGATGATGACCATGATGATGACCATGATGATGACCATGATGATGACCATGATGATGACCATGATGACCACGATGATCACGATGATCACGATGATCATGGTGATGAAGAAGGAATTGATCCCCACTTTTGGATGGATCCATCTTTATGGAAAGTTGCAGTAGAAGCAATGAAAAATGAGTTAAATGAACTTGTAGACAATGTATCTACTGAATTAAACCAAAATTATGATGCATATGCATCCAAATTAGATAGTTTAGATCAATATATCATGAATCAATCATCAACAATAGACACAAAATTCTTAGTAACTCAACATGACGCTCTTGCATATTTCGCTGCAAAGTATAACTTTACTACAAAAGCCTTACAAGGAATTTCAACCAATTCTGATACAGGAATTGAAGAATTAAATAACCTTACTGATTTTGTTATTGAAAACAAAATCGATGCTGTTTTTGTAGAATCTACTGTTACACCAGCAAATATTCAATCTTTAATTGATGCTGCTGCAGCAAAAAATCATACAGTTACTATTGGAGGAATTATCTATATAGGTAATTTAGTTTCCCAAGCACCAATGAATACATACATAGGTATGATGGAATACAACATTGATACTATTACGGAGGGTCTTGCTGACGTGCCCTCCGTCTCCAGTTCACAAAGTAGTTTACCATTTTCCTATTCATATATCATTGGCCTATTTTTAACATTTATTTATACTAAAACAAAAGGTAAATTTGAATAAAATGAATAATGTTATAGAAGTCAAAGACTTAATAATCACTTACGGCGATAATAACGCCGTCTTATGGAAAACCAATGGGAGTATTCCAGAAAAGTCTTTGACTGCTATAGTAGGACCAAATGGTGCAGGGAAATCAACTTTAGTAAAAGCAATTATAGGTGCAATTAAACCTCATAAAGGGGAAATTAAAATCAATAATAAATCAATTAAAGATATTTCAAATAAACATCAATTAATTAGTTATGTGCCACAAAGAGACTCATTAGATGATAATTTCCCTATATGTTGTCTAGATGTTGTTCTCATGGGACGTTATGGAAAACTCGGGTGGATTAAACGCCCGTCAAAATCAGACAAAGATGCTGCTATGAATGCTTTAGAAAAATTTGGTATGCATATGCTAGCAAACAAGCAAATTGGAGAATTAAGTGGTGGTCAAAAACAAAGAGTCCTTTTGGCAAGATCTTTTCTTCAAGACTCTGAAATAATTATTTTAGACGAACCTTTCGGAGGTATTGATATAAAAACAGAAAAAATAATATTAGATCTATTAAAAGAATTAAGAGATAAAGGAAAAACAGTTTTAGTTATCACACATGATTTAGACTCATTAAAAGATCATTTTGATTATGTTTGGTTACTAAATATACATACAGTAGCCTTTGGTAAACCAGATGAAGTTTTAACTAAAGAAAACTTAATTCATTGTTATGGAGGAAGCGTTCACTTATTACAACACGAGGACAATTAAATGATATACACCTCTTACACTTTCTTAGTCATACTTTTTGGTTCAATTGTAATTGGTGCAACATCAGGGTTTCTATCTTTCTTTATTAATACCAAAAAGGAATCAATGCTCATTGATGCAGTTGCTCATTGTTCATTCGCAGGTATTGCATTAACATTTCTTTACGTAAATAATGTAACTACATTACATCTCTATATTGGAGCTCTGATCGCTGCAATTATAAGTATTTTTTTAATTTATATTGTAAAAAATACATCCATTATTACCATGAATTCAGCAATAGGTATTATTTTGAGTATGATGTTCGGTTTAGGTATTTCATCTCTCTCCATTATTCAAAGATCAAACCCAATGAATAGTTACAGTTTGAAACATTATATATTTGGTAATATATTATATCTGCGAAGAGAAGATTTAGTCTTACTTCTTATCATAAGCGCTATTACATTTATATTCGTCACCATTTTTTGGAAGCAAATGAAAACAATTCTCTTTGATTTTGATTATGCAAAATCAATAGGACTTCCTATAAGATCCATAGAATTAATATTTTTCTTTTTGCTAGCCACCATCACAATAGTTAGTGTAGAAATGATCGGTGTTATAATGTATGCTGGACTATTAATAGGACCAGGTATTGCAGCAAGACAAATAACTAGTTCATACAATCGAGTTATAATTCTTTCATCCATGATTGGTGCACTTAGTGGAATAATTGGATCCACTTTATCTGCATCTCCATTAAGCCCACCAGCAGGGCCATCTATTATTGCTATATTAGGTATTATTGTAATAATTTCAATAGCATTATCAAGAAATGGCGAAATTATTTCTTTCATAAAATCTTTCTTAATTGCAAGAAATCATAATATCCAAAATACATTATCTCATTTAACAACACATATGATCATGAACCCACGAGATTGTGATATTAGAGAATTTTCAATAAAAGAAAATCAAAATGCACCTAATTGTTGTAATCATCTTTTAGATAATCTTCATTTATTAACAAAATTGAATTATGTAAAACCTTTAGAACAAAATAACTGGGTTTTAACCTACAAAGGTATGTTGATGGTCGATGAATTAAAAACAAGTAGCCAATTGGAGGTTTCACAATGAGTTTTTTGTTTGAAATTAGTCTAATAGTAATTCTAATCGGATTTGCCAATTCCTCTATAGGAGTTTTTTTGGTATTAAATGATAAATCCATGATTTCCTTTGCTTTATCACACTCCGTATTATTAGGTATAATTATCAGCTATGGTATAATTCCAGACCTGTATTCACCTATTTTCATCATAATTTCATCTATAATTGGTTTTATAATAGTAGGTATAGTCGAATTACTGAATAAAGTAAAATTCATAGAATATAACTCTGCACTTGGCTTTGTTTATTTAACAGTTTTTGCGATCTCTATTATTTTAATTTCTACTAATAATCTTGATATTTATTATTCTCTCGAAAGTATAGTTTCAGGACAATTATTATATTTACCATTTTTCCGAACCACATTTTTGGGTATAGATTTGCCTTCAATAGCTTGGACAATGATTTCTCTAATAATTCTAAATATTGGATTTATAATTTTGACATGGAAAGAATTACTTATTACTTCATTTGACCCCCTTTATGCGCAACTTAATGGTTTCTCAACTCAATTAATAACTATATTTACTCTGTTACTATCTAGTATGACTATCGTAGGATCATACAATGCAGTAGGACCCATGTTAGTAATTGCTTTTATCATTACTCCTCCTGCTATATCGTTTTTATACTCCAATGATTTAAAACAAATATTTTTCTTAACTTTTCCAATTATGATTTTTTGTTCTCTAATTGGTGTTCAAATTGCATATTTTTTTGATATATCACCTGCAGGAGTTATAGCATGCACATTTGGATTTTTCTTTCTTCTAAGTTTATTTTTTGCACCCAATTCAAACCTCAAAAAATATCTTTTTAGCAAATCAAACACGGTGAACATGCCTAAGAATATAACTTATGATCACTTAGATGATCACAAAACTACGGTGATAGAATGAATGATTTGACAGAATTAACACCTATCCAAAAAGAAGTCATCTCACAATATATTCAAAAAATAAGAGATGGCAATAAAATTCCACTTATAGGTCCAAAAGAAATTTCACAATTAGTAATGAATGAACGAAAAACAAAATATCAATCACAAAATGAAATTCAAAGTTTTTCAAAACCAAGAGCATATGTCATATTACAAGAATTAGAAAAAGAGAATATTTTAAAACATATTCCAAGAAAAGGATTTGAATTAACAGATGAAGGGCGTAGAATAATAAATGAATTAATCCATCGAACCGAATTACTAGAGACTTATTTTTATCAAGAATTAGGTCTACCTTTAGAAATCGCAGAAAAAGATGCCCAAAACACCGTATTAGAAGTTTCAATTGATTTGATTAGTAGTATTTGTGATATTTTAGGTCAACCTAAATATTGTCCTCATGGATATACAATTCCTCACAACGATTTGAATTAACTCTCAAATTCTTTTTTTATCAAATCTATAAATTCTTCCTCTATTTTTTTCAATAGCTTTTTCTCAGGCAAAGGCACAATGTTTAAACCAGCAGCAGCAGCATGACCTCCTCCAGTTCCACCAAATTTCTCTCCAATAATTTTCATTATATTTCCAATATTCAAATTTTTGATATTAGTCCTACCGGATCCTCTCATCTCATTATTTTTAATCCCTAACACTAATACTACATCTGCTCCCATATTAATCAATGATCTAGCAACTGATGCTTCAAATGCTCCGACTTTTGAAATAGCTATCAACTTTTGATCATGTGTATAATAGCTCAATCTTCTTGCCCCCTTTATTCTTGCAATTCTTTCACCATAACTCATATTATTTTGTAGAAGATTATTTGCCAATTCAAAATCTCCCCCTATATCAATTAACTCACTCAAACGAAGAAGTATTTTAGAATTTGTTCCATAAAGCATTCTTCTTGAGTCATAAATATGTCCACATAAAATTATAGTTGCAATATCTGGCGAAGGAACTAAATTTAATTCATTCATTAATTTATCAACAATTATACATGTTGATCCTACATTTTTATCGATCAAACTAACAGTTGCATTTTTACTCAGTTCAGATGTCTCATGATGATCAATTACCAATAAATCAAAATTACAATCCAATACCCAATCTGCAAATTTCCCTAATTGAGAAATATTAGCAGTATCAACTGTTATTACAATATTATTATTTTTTTCATTAATCTTCCCTACTTCTTCAAACACCACCACCTCAAATTCATTAACCATTCTTTTACTAAGGACATTCAAGTTATCACTATATATTTTGATTTCATGATTAATATTCAATTTCGTTATCATGAATTTTAATATCTGAGCTGCTCCTAATGCATCAGGATCTGCATTATGGTGTAAAAAAATATGAAAAACAGACGGATTTAATTCATTTAAGTATTGGGCAAAAGTGCTATACAACACATCACCATTTACTGACCCAATTTGGCCCTCAAATCTGCCTGACCTTGGTTAAATCTATCTTCTAATGATTTTTCTCTAGATTTTATAGAAATTATTTTGCTTTCAAGATCTTCCATTTCAGAAAGCATTTCTTTCTTGGTTTCACCTAATTTCGATTTTATCATCAATTGTCCTATGTTTTTAAAAATTTCAGTATCATCACTCATTTCATTAACCTTACTCAAAGTATTTTTCAGTTCATTTTCTCTCCTCTCTAATTGTATTCTATGACTACGAATTTGTTCAAAATTTTGTTGTAATTGCTGTAGTTTTTGAATCTCTTCTTGTTGTTCAGGTGTAAATGACATATTTCCTCTTTTACAGATAAGTTCGGCAATTTAACAAGTTTTAGGTTTTATTCCATATTTATTAAAGATATATCATAAGAAGTCCCCAGTAATCTTAAGATCGAATTCATAATTGCTCGCATAGCAATTAAATCATCTGCAATTATTTCAATAATTAATTTTGACTCCTCTTTTTCTATATTTGCTTTTCCTCTTTTTGTTTTTGACCCACCTATTTCAATATTTATTGAATCATACATTAAATCCGCAATTTTTTTGTCCCCAAAATTAAATGTTATTGCGACCTTATTCACTTATATCCCTCAACATGGCAAATACTTAAAAAAACTATCATAACAATTGTACCTCTAAGTAGCATATTTTTTTTTGACTCAATGCATCAATAATTGATATATAAGATGTATTTCGATGTTCGGCTCCATCTATAGCTAACCAAAGTAGATTTTTTTTATCAATTTCTACTCCCCAAAAAGTTTCAAAATATTCCATCAATAAAGGAAATAATCTCCTATTGTCAATTGATGTAGAAATAGGTCCTTTCTCTGGAATACTTTCAAATCCAAATATTTTATGGTCTATAAATTGATTTACCTTCAAATCTTTTCCTTGTTTTATTAAGTCATTATTTTCTAAATGATATGTTTTCAATTTGTCAATCTTTCCATCTTTTGAGGTTACAATATAAAGGTACTTTATTTTATTTTCAACCATCTTAAATTTTAATGAATCTAAACTGCTATTTCCTCTATTCACACTATTAGCATTTGGTATTATATTTTTCAATAAATTCACAAAACGCCTACTTTCCTCAGTAGCACTGATAGATGTAGTTATCAAGATTTTAGTTTTAAAATTGTCAATCGTCATATCTTCTTTCTTCTATTTGTCTTATTGTTGAAATAGCTCTTTTACCAGAATTAGTCAAAGGTTGCCATGCTCCACCTGTAAAAGTATGGTTACATTTCCTACAATTCCATATCCCAACAGATACCTTTCTGACTTTAAACATACGACATTTAGGACATCTATGTTGTGTTTTGGAAGTACTCTCAACTTCTCTTACTCTTTTTCTAAGCCGAGCACCGTAACGAACCCCAAATCTTCCTGTCGATTTTACTTTTTTGGTTCTTCTTGTTACCATATTCTATTACCTAATTTCTTAATAAAATACTACTTTAAATAATTTGATTTAGGTTTCAACTCATATTTAATATCTAAAATTAACTTAGTAAATTTAATATTATTTTGGTAATTGTTCTTTGATTATTTTTCTTATCTCATCAGCAATCTGAATAGAGTTATCAAGAATTTCCATTATTTTTCCTGATTTAATACCATTTTCACCACCTTTTTGGCCAGAAACAATATGGTCATCAGTTAATCCTAAGGTAAATCTAGCGTCAGCAATTTGTTCTTCTTTCAATTCTGCGTCAGCAATATAATGTTCACCTATTTTACTAGTGGTCACACTAACAGGGAATGAATTTATCTCGAGTGGTTTTGATGTCTCTAATTGTGTCACCTCACCCTTTTTTATGGATAGTTCAGGAATACTGGTTGTAGCTAATGCACATACTGCAGCTATTGCAGCAGCATCAAATAGATTTCCAAAATTATCTAATGCATAAACATCAATATTTATTTGCCAAACTTTCTCACCCTCTATTATACAAAGTTTCTCAAGATCAATAATTCCAGACTCTCTAATTAGTCTATCAGTGACTCTTGATAATTCAATTTGGTTTGGTTGTGGGGGTCCAGATCTAAAATCAGGAGATGCCATCGGTGTAGTTTCAAAACCTACAAATAAAGAACCCTTTTTGGGAGCATCTTCCCAGGGAACTCCAAATGTCAATTTAACCCCACACATTACCTTTGTTTTACCTAAATGTATCAATGCAGATCCATTCGCTTTATCAATAACATTTGTTTCAATTTTTATATCTCTAAATTGATTTAATGTTCTTCCATCTAATCTTCTCCCATCATCAAGTAATTTATTGATATGGTTTTTCTCTATCGAGTTTACTATTAATTCAAAATCTGCCATGATTAATTTTCCTCCTTTTCTTTTTCTTCTGGTTTGGTAAACCAACTATCATCTTCGTCATCTACATCAGGTAATTCAGTAGAAGATTTCTTTGATTTCTTTTTCTTTTTCTTTTTCTTTGGTTTTTCATCAACCTTTTCTTCTTTTTTAGTTTCAGATTTTTCATCAACCTTTTCTTCTTTTTTAGTTTCAGATTTTTTGTCAACCTTTTTTTCTTTTTTAGTTTCAGATTTTTCGTCAACTTGTGCAATTACTGCAGAAAAACTTGGTTTTTCAAAAGTCTCTTCAGACATATCATCATCCGATGACTCGTCTTCATCTAATTGAACTTCTTCTTCAGACATATCATCATCCGATGATACATCCTCATCATCAACTCCAAACTCTTCTCTAATTTTAACATATTTTTCTTTCAAAGCCTCTCTTATGACTTCCACCATCCCCTTAATTCCTGTTAAAGAAGACTCATATGCCTCTTTAAATTGATCATAAGTAAATAAACCATCTAATTGAAATAGAGATATCTCATCAACCGCAGGGGAATATAATATAGGCATGTCTCCACTACCTTTCATATCTTCTAAACCAGTTAAATCCAAACATACTTGATCTTCATAAATACCTGATGCAATTCCTCCAGTTAGATCTCTCATAGGAATTCCTGCATCAGCTAAAGCCGCAGTTATAGCAAGCGCTGCCGCCGTACGAGTTCCTCCATCAGATTGAAATATTTCTACATGAACATCAACTACTGATCTTGGCCAATTTTTTACCAAAACAACAGATTGAAATGCTTCAGATAGTACCTTTGAAATTTCCTTTTCTCTTCTTGATGGTACAGCCCTCTTATATCCGTCTACAGAAAATGTAGCCATTCTATAATTTACTCTCACAATAGCTCTATCTGATCTTGATAATCTCTTTGGATGCATTTCTCTAGGTCCGAAAACCGAGGCCATAGCCATATTATTTCCTAGGTTCACTTTAGCAGATCCCTCAGATCTATCTAAAACTCCTACTTCTACTTTAAATTCTCTTAATTGATTTTTTAACCTACCATCAGGTCTAACATAATCTTTACTCATTCTTTTTTATCCTCCTTAGTTTGGATATCACTCAAAAATGCACTCACTCTATCAGTTAATCCGTTAGTATGTGCTTGTTTAGTGATCATATTAATTGTTTCAACAACTAATTCTTCATTTTCTGAATTCTCACCTTTAATCCATACAAGTCCATTTTGTGCAACAGTGATTTTAGTATCGGTCGCTTTTTTGATCTTATTTAACATAGATCCTTTACGTCCAATTACTCTTGGTATATGATTTGGGTTAATTTCAATAATTCTCCCTCCTCTCAATTTTCCTAAATTAGGAAATTGTGTACTTAACATTGGATCTTTAGTCCGATCAAAACTTATAATCTCAGCTCGAACTATATCTCCTACGTCATAAATTCTTCTAGCATCATCCTTTATAGGGTCAAATTTTCGTTTTACTGCATTTGATGCAAGTAAAACACCTCTATAAGGTCCTTTGATATCAACATTCCAATTGGTTAAACCAGTCTCTTCTATGATTCCAATTACTTTATCCCCAACTTTGGGGTAATATCTTCCTTTAAGGGGTCTCACTCTAATCTCATGATCTTTTATGAAAACTACTCCAACTAATTTGGAGTAAAAATTTTCGCCTTCTTTGAAGACTCCATTCCCCTTCTGGAATTCATTACCTGTCGCAATCAATTCACCAGGTGTTACAATACTATCATCTTTAATTAATAATGACATTCTATATTCTCCTTTGTCCTATAAGAAAACTTTCCCATCTTTAATTCGATCTATCTATAACAGTTGATCGAACTCTACCCTTAGACTTATCGCTTACTTTTTCAAGAATTGAAGCAACTAATCCTGACGGAGTTTTCACAACCATAGTTAATGTTCCATCAGTTCCCCAATTCTCCGATAAAAGATTTCCACATGATTTGATATAGCCATATAATGGACCTGTATCTTTAGGGCTCACCACAAATTCAATTGTAGCGGCCTCAATAATCATTGGTAATGTCGTAGTTAATTGGGTAATTATCCTCTCGGCTTGTTCTTTTGTGCCTTCTTTTCTATCAATTCGTATTCCAGCATCGTCTAATGCTTTTTCAATCCTCAATTTTGGATGAGGTGTTTTAGTCCTAGGGTTCACAGCATTTTTTATCAAATAATCAATTATTTCATCTCTTTTTTCTTTAACAAATGCTCTTCTTTGTTCAATAGTTAATTGTAAATCTCCTTTCAATAACATTAATTTTGCAATTTCTCTTTCTGAGTCTGTCTCAAAAATATCACTAAGGTCATCTTCGTTCATTTTTAATCCTTTTGAAAAGTTTTCAAAAACAATAAAGCCCTCAACAACATCATCTATCGCAACTTCGTCTCCTTGTTTAAATAACCAAGCTTCTTCAGGATTTACAACCATTTCAAGTCTTTTTCCATGAGTCTGTAATCTAACTAGGGTCTTTCCACCCAAATCAATAGCACTTGATCTATCTCCAGATCCTCTATTTATACCACTCAAAGTAAAAACCTTAAATATTGAACCCATTGGAACCCTATACCGGGTATTAACATATATAATTAATGGGTTTTTCTTATTCTAATTTCCTAATATGTCCATTATATTAAAGGAATCAGTTATAAAAACTTTATTTAATTAATTTCTCTATAATATTTTTAATAGAATTATATTAATTTTTACTTTTTTGAGTTTCTGTATAATAAATATATAATGAAACAAAAACTACACCTACTATCGTCATAACTGCAACCCAGGTCTGCATAGAGGAGGTAAAATGATTATAACCCGATCCACTTCCAGTTCCCTCAACATTTCCTTGAAAATCTAATTGAGGTATTAATAGACTTCCCAAAATAGTCACAGATCCAGCATAAAATAATTGCCCCCATGATGGAATTTGATCATTAATTTCTTTATAACTCGCCAAGGCGATTGTAAAGAAGAAATAAAATAATACAAAAAATAAAGTTTCTAAAATAACCAAAAAGGCATTAAATCTATCTTCTTCAGCAATTGTGACATCATTATAAAGAAACGAATACCAAGGATCTGTACTTACTGTATCTGCTAATGGTATGATAATTGTAAGATATCCTAAGATCAATGCCAATAATCCACTTATCAAAAAAGTCCTACCAATTTCACTATTTACATATTTTTCATAAGACGACATATGTTATCCAAATCACCATATAATTTGTAGGTTTAAAACTTCTCGAAATTTACTCATCAAACAACTTAACCCTAATCATCTTTCTAATAACAAATTAATATTTCCAACACAATTAACAATTTTTTCTACAAAGGACCAATTTTCGATTATTGCCTATTAAATTATCTCTCTTATTATCTCATTGAATCAACCCTATTATTTTTTGAATATTTTCTTATACTTTCTTATTTTTACTAAAAAAAATACGACATCAAACATAATAAATTATTATTTTTTTAACAAATCAGTAAAAATATAAGAAATTATTCAAAAATAATAATTGAAGATTGACCATCTGATTTACGTTATGCCCAATATTTTTTATATGTTAATTACATCCAAACTTTATGCTACACTTAGTAGAATATGTTTGGTTAGATGGTTACGAACCTGAACCAAATCTTAGATCAAAAACTCGAATAATAGAAAAAGATGATGATTTAACTTTAGATGACTTACCTATGTGGTCTTTTGACGGATCATCTACTTTACAAGCAGATGGGAATTTCTCTGATTGTTTACTAAAACCAGTAAAATTAATTACTGATCCCTACAGACCAGGGTGGGTGACACTTTGTGAAGTAATGAACCCAGATGGTACTCCTCACAAATCTAATACTAGATCTAAATTGGAGAATAATGATGGTAATTGGTATGGTTTTGAACAAGAATATACTCTGACTTTAGGAGGTCGTCCATTAGGATTTCCAAAAGATGGTTATCCCGCTCCACAAGGAAAATACTATTGCAGTGTCGGTGCAGGTTTAGTTGCTGGGAGAGAACTAGTAGAAGAACACTTAGATTTATGTTTAAATGCAGGATTGACCTTAACAGGAATTAATGCTGAAGTACTATTAGGACAATGGGAATTTCAAGTTTTAGGAAAAGGTAATTTAGATGCGTGCGATCAATTATGGCTTGCAAGATATTTCCTTTTAAGATTATCCGAACAATATGGATATAGTATTGAATTTCATCCAAAGCCACTATTGGGTGATTGGAATGGTTCAGGTCTCCATACTAATTTTTCAACTAAAGAAATGCGTGAAAAAGGAGGAAAAGAACTTTTTGATAAAATATTTGCTGCTTTTGGTAAAAATCATTTTGATCATATTGCAAATTATGGTTCTTCAAATGAGCAAAGACTCACCGGATTACATGAGACACAATCAATTGATAAATTTAGTTACGGTGTTTCTGATAGAGGTGCATCCATTAGAGTCCCTCTTCAAACCGAAAAAAATTGGACTGGATATTTAGAAGATAGAAGACCTGCATCAAATGCAGATCCCTATAAAATAGTCTACATAATTGAAAAAACATTATCTGAATGTTAGAAATCTAAATCATTAATCCAATAATAAATAAAATAAATAATCCACTAGTAAGTGAGAAATAACTAAACTTATTCCACCTCCAAACCTTTAAACCATCTAAAGGACCAAATGGAAGCATATTGAATCCACCTATAAATCCATTCATAAAAATGAATGTTCCTAAAATAAAATTCAAGGGCACACCAAAAATGAAATCATTGAATATTCCTAAATTGTCAAAAATTAATACAAATATAATCCCAACAGAACCCATAACTAAATTCGAATATGGTCCTGCAGCTGCTATTTTACCCATCTCATGCCCAATTATTGTCCTACTCATTACCATCGCAGCACCAACCCAAATAAATGTGAACCATAAATTTAGCGCAACGGTGATTAACGAGATCGCAATATAAAGAATATTTAAAACAAATCTTGAATTATGTCCAAATGAAATTGCAACATATTTATG
>MDTE01056539.1_pt1 | contig 16030 bp, 8 predicted proteins | sample 811231 | NCBI WGS metagenome assembly MDTE01 (sample SAMN05326651, study PRJNA326480) | marine metagenome | isolation source: seawater | place: Indian Ocean: Red Sea | collected 2010
CAACAGCGGTGATGGCCTCGCCGCCACCGCTCGAAACCACACCGTGCAGGTCAGTCCTACGCAGGTTGACGACGGGAAAGTGAACCTCTACACGGGGAATCAGAGCGGCCTCCATCCGATGCGAAACCTCACGCAAACCGAAAACGGGGGCTTGTTCGGTCGGTCGCTGGAAGCGTGCGATGTGAACAATGACGGCTTTGACGAACTGATCGTGGGCAACACCGGGACGTACGACGCGCCTGCCACCTACTCGTCCGTGGAGTACTTTTTCGGTTCAACGTCAGGCTACAACGGCACGGCCGACCACACCGTGGCGTCCATCACCCAAGGGCGGTTGTTTGGATTGAACATCGCTTGTGTGGGCGACTTGAACGGCGACGGCTTTGACGAACATATCGTTTCAGAACCGTTCAACTCAACGCAGAGCTTTGGCGCAGGCACGCTCTGGCTCTTCGAAGGCACCGACGGGACCCTGCCAGGCGACGCCGACTGGCAGTATTTCCCACCGCCCAACAGCCGCATCGGTGAAGCGATGGCAGGCGCGGGCGACATCAACGAAGACGGCTACGGGGACGTTTACATCTCCAGCCGAATGGGGAACGCTGCGGGACGGATTGAGATTTTCCTCGGTTCACCCAACGGCATCAGCACGGACCGTCAGTTGCTCGCCGAAGGCAACACGAGCGAGCGCCTTGGTTTCCGAATGGCCGCCGACGGCGACGTTGACGGCGACGGTCTCAGCGACCTTTTCTACTCAATGCGTTCCGGCGAGCGAGGAACGTCGTACGGCCTGACGTACCTGATGTTGAGTGAGCAGGATTGGGAATCGATCTCCTTCGAACGACAAGGCACCATCACCGACGTCAAGTTGGGGACAGCCGGCCGTGGAGAGACCAGCATCGTCTACGCACACGCCGATGCTCTTCGACTCCACGTTTCCAAACTTGAACACATGAACGATGGAACGCCCGGTGGGCAATGGGTTGACCAAACGGTCGTGCGCCTCAACACCACGCATCTTGGCGTGGCGTTCGCCGTCCGCTCATCCGGTCAACCGATGGTGCTGGTGGAGAACACCTCGGCGATGATGTTGTCCTCCACGTCCTCCATGACGGCCCTTCAACAGGCCGTCGCAACGACCGGGACCATGGGGCAGTGGTTGGGTTCAACCATCACGCATGATAACAAACAAGTGCTTGCTTACACCTCAGGTCTCGGCAATCAAATCTTCGCAGCGACGCAATCTCCCTCCGGCTGGTCCACCGAACTGGTGCGCACCGCTGCGGACCTGACACAGGCCATTGAGGTCGAGGTTGACGCACAGAACACCCCCCACCTCGTGTACCGCCACGACGGAAACGACCAGCTGGAATTGGCCGTGGGCGGTTCGAGTTGGTCGCTCACAGCCCTTGGCGGCGCCGGCGATGCCGTGTCGCAACAACACCCCGCTGCGGTGCTCGCCAACGGTTCCCTGGCCGTGGGGCTCGTGGCCTCCAACGGCACGGGCACGAACCTCGAGGTGTGGGTGCACGACGGCTCCAGTCTCGCTCGGCACGTGGTGGCCAACCACAGCGAGTTGAACAGCAACCTTGCTCTTGAAGTGCTCGCCAACGGTTCCCTTCTTCTGGCAACGCTCACCACCGACGGAACCCTCAGCGCTTACGAACACTGGCCCGCCAGCATCGGTTGGGTCGAACACACCCTGCCCCAACCCAGCGGTGTCGCCAACGAGTACCGACTCGACCTCAAGGGCGGAGATTCGCCCTTGCTGGCCGTTCGCGGCAACGCCATCTCCTCTATTTACGGCCTGAACGAAAGCGGGGCGTGGGTCTCCCTTGCCGAGCGACCGGCTGCCGCCGTTGATGGCGCATGGGACGTGTTGCATGCCGGCGATCATCTGGTCTTGATGACCAGTGACCCCGTCTCGCAACACCTCACGTTCAACAGTCTTGAACTCAACACCACCACGGGTGAGCCCAACCAATGGATGTCGACAACGTTTGGTGATGTTCGAACGAACCACCCCGTTCACGCCAAACTCGATTCGAACGGGACGGTCCACATGGCTTACTGGGACGAGGTCAACGACGACGTCATCATGCTCCGCCTCTACGGCGATGCAGACCGCGACCTCGTCTTCGACCTCATCGACGCCATGCCGAGCGTCGGCGACCAGTGGATGAACAGCGACGGCGACAACTACGGTGACAACCCGCTCGGACCGTTGCCCGATGCTTGCCCCACGGATGCGGGTTTGTCGTCGTTCATCTTCCAAGGCTGCGATGATTACGACACCGACGGCTACAGGGACACCATTGACGGATGTGACGACCAGGGCGGCACGTCGTGGATCGATCGTTTCGGCTGCGAGGACCTCGACCAGGACGGCTGGTCGGACAACGATGCTTCCTACTTCGACGGTGACGTCTTCAAGAGCAACTGGAAACAGGCTCTGGACACCGACGGCGACGGTTTCGGCGACAATCACGGCGTGGACTGCTGTGCGGTTCCCGTTTACGACCCCAACGCTGGTCCGGGCGATTTGTTCCCCTACCTCGCCTCACAATACAGCGACTATGACGGTGATGGCTACGGCGACAACGACACCGACACCGTTCACGGTGATTACTGCCCGTGGGACTTTGGGACGTCCTTCCGAGACCGAAACGGATGCCTTGATACCGACGGTGATGGGGCCAGCGACCCGTCGGGCGAGGGGACGATTTTCGAATGGAACGCCACCGAGCACGGCGCCGATGTGTGGCCCTTTGACCCCACGCAGTGGCAAGACACCGACGGCGACGGCTTCGGCGACAATCAATCCGAGAACGCCACCAACCCGGACCGCTTCCCCATGCGAATCGCCGCCGCCAACGACACCGATGACGACGGCTATGCCGACAATTGGACCGAGTTTTACAACGGCACCAACGCCCAGGGCATCTTCATCGACGCCTGCCCCACCGAATGGGGCAACTCCACCCGACGAAACCTCACCGTCTACGCCTACGGTTGCCCCGATGCCGACGGGGACGGCTACACCGACGCGTACGTGTTTGACGTCGATCCTGACACGGGCCTGCGCATCAACGAACTCGGCGACGCCTTCCCGGACGAGCGAACCCAGTCCAAGGACCGGGACGGCGATGGGTTTGGCGACAATCCAGTGGGCGCCAACGGCGATCAGTGCCCTGAGGTCCCCGGCGTGCTGAACGGCACCGACGGCGTGGGTTGTCGGGTCATCGATCTCAACGATGATGACGGCGACGGCCTGATCAACGAACTGGATTTGATTTGTCCCAACACGCCGTTGGGCGAGCAGGTCAACGCCGACGGTTGTTCCCAATCCGAACTCGACGACGACGAGGACGGGGTCAACAACAACCTTGACCTCTGCCCCGACACGCCTGCAGGGCTTGCTGTTGACGCTGAAGGTTGCAGTGAGGCGCAGCGAACATCGGACACCGACGGTGACGGATTGAACGACCCTGAGGACACGTGCCCGGATACGGAACCCGACGCTGAGGTCGACGAAAACGGCTGTTCTCAAGCGCAACGCGACACCGACGGCGACGGCCTGTCCGACCTTGACGATGCGTGCGACGACACCCCGCCTGGGTTCCCCATTCTCGCCAACGGTTGCACCGATGAAAGCGCCCTTGACACCGACCTCGACGGTGACGGGTACAGCGGCGTCTACGCCTACGACATCGACCCTATCACGGGGCTCCATGTCAATCAAACGGGGGACGCCTTCCCCAGCGATGCGACGCAGTGGTATGACCAAGACGGCGACGGCTACGGGGACAACCCCTCGCCGGCCAACAACGCCGACGATTGCCCCGCTGAAACCGGCACGTCCTACATTGATTTCCTCGGTTGTTATGACGACGGCGACGGTTATCGCGACGAAAACGAGCCTGAAGCCCTCCGTGGTGATCCCACCCAGTGGCGAGATTCAGATTTCGACGGGTTTGGTGACAACTGGGGCAACCCGTCATGGAACGCCACGCGGGACCCCTCGTGGCCCGGCCAGTTCGTGGAGGGTGCAACCAACGCCGACTTCTGTCCGAAGACCACGCCCGGCTTGAGCGTGGACGAGGAAGGGTGCCACATCTCCCAACGAGACAGCGACGCCGACGGCGTGATGGACGATGCTGACAACTGCCCCAACGAACCGAAGGGCGTCGACGGATACGATGACGGTTGTCCATACGTACCGCTGTCCGGCGACGGCGAGGAAGGCCTGTTCGGCGTGGACGCCGGCATCATCATGTTGGCTCTCGGCGGCCTGGGTGGCTTGGCCATCGTCAGCCTGCTGGTCGTGCGACTTCTGCGGAGGGAGGACGACGACGAGGACGACGAGTACGATGATTTCTACGACGACGAAGAGGAGGAAAGTTTCCTTGACCGACTCGACCGGACGACCTCCGTTCAGCCTCAACGCTCCCGTTCGGTGCCTGAACGTCGCTCCAACCCAGGTCCTTCCAGCGGTCCCAGTGGCCCTGCTCCAAGTCGAACCGCTCCGGTGCGCAAGCGAGGTCCTCCCGGTGGTCCTGCCAAAACCGGCGGCCCCCCGGGTCGCGGCCCGAGCAAGAAACCCACGCCCAAAGTGGCACCTGAACCTCAAAAGGCAGGCAAGAAGAAGGTGGTCGCCGACGAGGACCCTGGAAAGAAAGTCCGCAAGGCCAAGATCAACGTCGATTTGTCCATCTTTGAGGACTGGCAAACCGACGATCGCGAAGCCGCCGTGGAATGGGTGGTCGGTGCGTTTGCTGACGGCGACGAAGAGCGAACGGTGTTGATGCAACTTCAGGAAACGGGATGGACGGCCAAGCAATCCCGTGCGATTTGCGACTTGGCAAAGAACCATCGAGGTTGAACGCCCTCGTGAGGGCTTAAATGGAGAGCGACGGTCGCCAAGAAAGGAGGAAGACGGATGTCGGATGAATTGACGGTTTCCGCCTCCGATATCGAGGTTGACGAGGCGGCGGCGTATTTCGGCGCCACCGAATCCAGCGATGTTCTCCACGCCATGATGGCCATGCCTCGTGAACAAGCGATGATTCAATTTTTTGAGTTGCTTTCGGACATTGTTCTGCGGCCGGGCGACTTTGATTTCGAGGCTGCGAGCGAACGAATGCAATGCGAGGGCGGTGAAATCTACTACCTCGTGGCAGGCCACCTCGGCCTCATGAGCATGCCGGACCCGCTGCTGCAGGCCTTGGGTTTGCCCGATTCCTCCGGGGAAACGGCCGCAGCCGATGCCGGTATTGCCGATGGGGATCGAGCTGCGTTGGAACGCCTCGCTGACCCGATGCGTATGATGAAACTCTTTGCCGTGGCCTACCAAACCGGCTCGAAAGATGAAGTGGTCAACTACATCAACGGATTTGAAGGGTTCCTCAAGAACGTCGGCGGCTCGGTCCCGGCGCTGGTCAGCATCAGCACCGAATTGGATGCAGCCCTCGACGTGGCAGGCCACGTGCTTCCCATCGCCACCCTTGCCAGTGGCTCGGCTGCGGCCGCCACGGTCGACGTTCCCGAAACGACCAGCCTCCCGGCGCCCGTGGAAACGGCGCCGCCCGCTGCTGCGCTTCCGGAACCCGAAGTTGCCTCCGACCTCGAACCTGCGACCGTTCCTCTTCCGACGACGCCCGCACCTGAACCCGCACCCACCCCGGCGACACCGAGCACGGTGGCCCTCCCCGCCAGCACCGTGGCGCTCCCGGAGGTTGCGCCCGTCCCCGAGGAAGAGGTGTCGATCAACATCGAGAGCGAGAAGCAGGTTGCGAAAGCGACGCAAGATGCTTTTTCCGGAGCGTTCAGTTCTGAACTGGTCCCCGAACCTGAGCCGGTTCCTGCGTCGGAAACCACCCCTGAAGAAACCGAGTTCGTGAGCGCTGCTGAACACTTCATCGCCGCTGATGAGGACGGGAGCGGCGCCCTTGACGTTGAGGAACTTGCGCAAGCCACCGGGACGAGCCTCGAGGAAGCCAGTGCCCTCCATGCGGAAGCGGACACCGACGGCGACGGTGTGGTCACCCTCTCGGAATTCATCGCTTCACCGGCCGCAGAGAAGACGGCCTCGCTTCCCAAACCCGTCGCCCCGGTTCGCCGTCCGCTCGCTCAACGCCCCGCACCGACTCAGCCCCAAGCCCAGCCGGCTCAACCACCCCCTCAACCTCAACCCTGGCAGCAGCAGCCCCCTCAGCAAGGTTGGCCACAACAGCGTCCTCAACAGCAAGGCTGGCAGCAACCGCCTCAACAGCAGGGATGGCCTCGTCCCCAAGCGCCGCTGGTCCAACCGACCATACGCTCGGGCGTGCACTGCCGCGGTTGCGGCATTGGATTGGACCCTTACTGGCGTTTCTGCCCGGTGTGCGGTCAGCAAAACTTGGGCTATTGATGCGGCTTCAATGGGCGACGAACGTCCCGTTTTCGAACAGCACGGTTTCGTCAAGCCACACGCTGGGGGCCCGCATAACACCCGGCACCTGGATACCGACGGCAGCTGAACCGCCCAAGGTGGTGTTGTCCCCGATTGAGAAGTAGGCCGTGCCGAGTTTCTTCTCGTCTTCGAGCACGTTTCCAGCGAGGCGAGCGTTGGGGTTCATGCCGAAACCGAACTCAGCGATGGTCCATACGTTTTCTTGGTCCTTGGCTTTCAACCGCTTGGCGGCCTCACCAAAGGTTTGGCGAATTTGCGCCGCCACGGTGCCACCTTTGACGTCGACGACCAATCCGTTTTCGATTTGGAGCACCACGGGTTCGTCAACCAAGGCAGAATCCCATGAGCCATCGATGACGATGGTGCCGTTCATCGTTCCCTCTCGTGGAAGGGTGAAAATTTTGCCAGCGGGGAGGTTGGTCAACATGCGTGGGCGGTTGCAGATGCCGTTGTCATCCAACTTCCATTCACGCCAGTTCACTTCGAAGGTCACATTGGTGCCTGAATCCGATTTGACGTTCACGATTCGTTTCCGGCGAAGCAAGTTGTTCATCTCGCCGATGTTTTTCTTGATGATGTTGAAGTCAGCCGACATACCGCCTTCAGTGAACATTTCCACCGTCATGCCCGGCATGGTCGCCACGCGGGAACCGTCCTTGATGGCTTGACGAACGGCGCGAGTATGGGTCAGCGAATAACGCGTTGGTGCGATGACGACCTGCTGTTGTCGCATGAGGTTGGCCACCGGCGTGGGAGGCTCCTCGCCGTGGTGGCGCCCTTTGGGCATCACGACGAGCAGGACGCGGTCCGACCTCAAGCTGGCAGCATCGTGAAGCGCTTGTCCGACCTCCGTCGTGGTTGAATCGCACACGATCAGAATGTTTTCACCCCGGCGGAGGTCCATGCAGGTGTCAATGACGGTCCGGGCGCTTTTGGCCATTTTTTCCTTGAGGTCAAGTTCGTCGCCAGTCTCCTCTTCCACCGGTTCTTGAACGACAGGTTCCTCCTCTTCCGAGAGGCCCTCAGCCTCGTTCATGATGTCCTCAATGTCTTGGTCGACCGGTTCATCATCGTCCTTGCCCGAACCCTTTCGGCGAAACGGGAGGACCATGCCGCGGGTACCGTTCAAATGTTCTTGAATGTGTGCATTTTTTTATCGCTTTGACCCTCCAAACGAACCGTTTTCATCGGGGGGAGTGTTGAAGAAGCACGGGGCTTTGAAACCGCCATGGAAGCCTACGAGGAGTTCATTCAACGCGTTCAAGACATTCACCGCCTCGGTGCGCTTCAGGGCCACTTGGGCTGGGACCAAGAGGTCCTGATGCCGGCCAAAGGCGCCGCTTCACGCGGCGAGATGATGGCCTGGCTCGCCGGTAAGCGCCACGAGCAATTGACGGATGCTCGGATGGGAGCACTGCTGACCGAGCTGGAAGCCGAGGACCTCGACGTCGACCAGGCCGCCAACGTTCGTGAGATGCGGCGAAGCCACGATCAGGCCGTTCGGCTGCCGAAATCCTTCGTTGAAGCCTTTGCGCAGGCACGGTCCGAGGCGTTGGTGGCGTGGCAGTCCGCACGTGAGGCTTCTGATTTTTCGGCGTTCAAGCCGGCGCTCTCAAATCTCATTGACATGACCAAACAAAAAATTCAGCTTCTCGGCGTTTCGTCGACGCCGTACGACGTGCTTCTGGACGAATACGAAGTGGGCATGACCGTCGAGGACTACGACCCGCTCTTCGCGGGCCTGCGCGAGCGTCTCGTGCCCCTCCTTCAGGCCATCACCAAGGCCCAGGATGGAACCGATGAACCCTCCATTCCCGAAGGCGTGGTGTTTTCCGTCGAGGCGCAGAAGGCCTTCTGCGAGGCGGTGTCCAATCACATGGGCTTTGACTTTGAAGCGGGCCGTATGGACGCCTCCACCCACCCGTTTTCTGCGGGTCTGTGGCCGGGCGACACGCGTTTCACGACACGATTTGACGAGAAGGACCCCTTCTCTTGCCTCTACGCCGTCATGCACGAAACCGGTCACGCCCTGTACGAACAGGGGCTTGATCACGCCCATCGATTCACCCCTCGTGGAGCAGCCGTTTCACTTGGCGTGCATGAATCCCAGAGCCGGTTTTGGGAAAATCAGATCGGTCGAACGCCGGCGTTCTGGAAAGTCGTGCTCCCTTGGTTCCGTTCTGCGTTTCCCGATGCACCCGAGTTCGACGAGCACAACCTGAACCGCTTGGCCAACCGGGTTGAGAAAGGCTTCATTCGCGTTGAGGCCGACGAAGTCACGTACAACTTACATGTGATGCTCCGCTATGAAATTGAGAAGCAATTGTTCAACGGCGATCTCGCCGTTGACGACCTTCCATCGGCTTGGAACACCATGTTCAAAGCCTGGTTTGACATTGATGTTCCCGAGGACCGGCTGGGGTGCCTGCAAGACATTCACTGGTCGATGGGCGCGTTCGGCTATTTCCCAACCTACACGCTTGGAAACCTGTACGCTGCTCAACTCCTCGAGGCAATGGCGGCAGACCTCGGCGACATCGACGAGTTGGTCGCTTCCGGTGATTGGGAGCCAATGTTGGCTTGGTTGCGCCCCCGAATTCACGAGCGGGGCAGCCAGGTCTCGCCGGCTCAACTCATCGAGGACGCTACGGGTTCACCGCCCAGTCCCGAACCGTTCCTGCGCTACGTTGAACGAAAATACGGCGAACTCTACCAGCTCTAAGACCACGGGGTCATGACCAGGGGGCTGCCCACCGAACCGGGTTCCACCAGCAAGCGTCCTTTCGGTCCCGTTTCGGGTGAGCGCTCAAAGACCGGCGTCCCGGCCACGACCGTCACTTGTGTCCAACCAACGAGTTCACGCCCGTTGAAGGGGCTCCATCCAACACGAGTCCACGTGTGCTCGTCGGCAACCGCATGGCTTTGGTCCATGTCGACCAAGATGACATCGCCGTCCATCCCCTCCTCGAGGCGGCCTTTCCCGACCATGTTGAAACAGTCTGCAACGTTGGTTGACATCCACTTCACCACGTCTTCAATGCTGCATGTGCCGTCCTTGGCATGCGTCAACATCACGGCGAGGGAGGTTTCCACGCCTGGCATGCCGCTCGGCGCACCGGGGAACCCGAGCGCTTTGGCCTCCAGCGTGTGCGGTGCATGATCGGTGGCGATGCACTGAACGGTTCCCTGTTTGAGTTGTTTCCACAAAGTCGCACGGTCCTTTGCGTAGCGAATGGGTGGGTTCATTTTCAGGCGTGTTCCTTCCCGCTCGACGTCGGTTTCGTCGAACGTGAGGTGCTGGGGAAGCGTCTCGGTGGTGATGATGGCTCCCTCACCGGCAGCGGTTGAAGGGAGAACCGTGATGCCTTCCAGCCAGTCGGCTTCGATGCCGCTGGTGAGGTGAAGCACGTGCAATCGATGGCCTGAGGCTTGGGCAAGTTCAACCGCCAGTTGGGTGGCGATGAGCGCCGTGACGTCGTCGCGCCATTCAGCGTGAGCGGCCATGTCGGTTCGGCCTTCGATCATCACCGCCCGCTCATCCATTCGCTTCTCGTCTTCGGCATGGACGGCAATCAGGCCGCCCGTCCCGTTGAAAATTCGCTCGAGGGCGTCGCGTTCGTTGACCAGCAACGTTCCCGTCGACGAGCCCATGAAAATTTTGATGCCGCAAATACCGGGAATGGCAAGGGGTGTATCGGGCGTTCCGACGGCCTCTTGGAGGTCGCTCACGTTGTCGGGCGTTGCGCCGATGAAGAAGCCGTAGTTGTTCACGCACTTTTCCGAGGCGGTCTGGAGTTTGGACATCATGCCCTCCAAGGTCGTGATGGAGGGTTTGTTGTTGGGCATGTCCAGGAATGAGGTTACACCGCCGCTCACGGCCGCCGCTGAGCCCGAACCGAGGTCTTCTTTCTCGGGCTGGCCGGGGTCCCTGAAGTGGACCTGTGGGTCGATCACACCGGGCAGAAGATGAAGGCCCGTGCCGTCGATGAACAACTCGTCCTCGAGGGGAGCGAGGGTGCTACCGAGAGCGATGGTCTCGATGATGCCGTTTCGAATTCTCAAGTCACCGATGCCCGTTTCGTGGGGCAGGACCATGGTAGCGCCTTGAATCAAGATGTTGCCGTTCATGTTGCTCTCTCAGTGGTCTGGAGCCGAATTCAGCACATGAACATGATGCGGGGCAAGCACGAGGGTCATCGTCGTGCGGCAGGCGGACGGAAGGCATCGCACACGGCGGCGTCCATGTCCATGTAGGGACCGTTCATGAGGTCAATGCAGTAGGGCACCGCCTTCCACAATTCATCGATGGTTTCCCGTATGGACTTTGGGCGACCGGGCAAGTTGAACACCAGCCCGTTCCCTCTCAACCCGCCAACTTGTCGAGAGAGGATGGCGGTTGGTACGTACTTCAGGGAAATGGCGCGCATTTGTTCGCCAAACCCGGGCATCATTCGGTCGCACACGGCCTCCGTAGCCTCTGGCGTAATGTCCCGTGGTGCGGGTCCGGTGCCGCCCGTCGTCACCACGACGCTGCACCCTTCCTCATCCACCAGTTCGATGATCGCTGCCTCCACGTCGTCTCGTTCGTCGGGCACGCACCGATACAGGGCGGTCCACGGACTCTTGATGGCCGCCTGGAAAAACGCCAGGATGGCCGGACCGCCTTCATCCGTGTAATCTCCACGGCTGGCACGATCGCTGACCGTGACGATGCCGAGTCGAACGGGATCGCCGCTGTGCCCCTCGCGACCTGGAAACGACGTCGTGGCGTCCATGCCATCACCTACTGGTCGCCGTACTTGGCGATGATGTCCGCATGGAAGTTGTCAAGAAGCGTGTCCTCGAAAAGTTCGGTTTGACGGCGCATCTTGGTTGAACGGATGTGAAGTACGGCCATCAAGATGAACACACCGATGACCAGCGGAATGAAGACCTCAAGCTTGTACTGGTGCATGAATTTCACGATTCCCTCGGCCGTGTAGGCCCACGTGACCGAGGCGATGGAACCGCCGATGAGCGTGGCCAGCAGCACGCGCATGAATTGCATGCGGGACAGCAGGCCGAGCATGGCGCCCACCAACACGCCGGACGCCATGAAGGGAATCCACACGAAGAAGATGAGCCCCCAGAAACCCCACTTGTTGATCATTTCTCGCTTCTCGTTGGCCATGTATTCCACGGTCGAGAGGGTATCGCCCAGGAACTTTGTCTGTAAAACTCGGCCACCCAAACCGTCCTGTTTGGCCACCGCCACGATACGCTCGTCATCGCTTTGGGAACGGCGCTCGACACGACCGGCCCCGGAGCGGTCAGCCAGCGTTGAGACTTCGTTTCGGGTTTTGACGACCAGTTCCTGAGAACCCAGGAGGTCTTCGTTGCGTTCGTGGATGAAGCGGTACAACTCGTCCTTGATTTGCGTCGATGTCTTGTTGAAACGGAGCCAAGCAAAGCGTTGCGTCGGCCGGAAGATGACGGAAACGAAGACCACACGGTCGTCACTGGTAACCACGGCGCCCGTCATTTCGACGTCCGGTCGTCGTGTGAAAAAGAGGTCCAGACTGTCTCGCACATCGTCCTCGATGCGGGACAGGGAATGAAGTTCGGAAAAGAAACTGGAGTAGTCTTGTTGTTCAACGCTCAGGTCGGCTTCCTCGCTGCGGGCGCCAATGCCCACGCCGGAGTCGAAGTCAACGGTGGCGCCGTCGCCGATCACACGCACGTTGAGTTGAACGGGCTTGAAGACACGGAAGATGGCGAATTCCTCCAGCAAACTCCGCAGCAGTTCAGCGCGCACTTCGGCCGAGTCAGATAGCGTGTTCTCCGTGTTTTTGTACGCCACCATGATGTCGATGGAGAGTTCTCGAACTTCGGTTTTGAACAGGTCGGGGTCCACCTCGATGGAGAGCTGTTCGCTCACGTTGTGGACGGTGTCTTCGACCAGTCGGGTGATGTGAGTCCGGGACAAGATGTCGTCGGCTTCTTGGTGGTAAATCTTGTACATCACGGGGTAGATGATGAGCAGGGTGATGAGCGAGAGCGAGAGGGAGATGAACGCCATCCACCAAGCAGGGATGCCTGCGGCACCACCGGTGAGCATGGCCGTTTCACGTCCGCCGCCCAATTCTGCTCCCATCAAGATGTAGCCCCAATCGCCGAGGTCTTGCACCGTCCAGCACGATCGAGGACCAGCATCTTCGATGCGAACGTCGGAGTGCTCGTCATCGTTCACGAACGGCAAGAAAGCCAAAGCTTCCTGCGTGATCTCATGCTCAAATTCAACGCTCTTCGAGATGGTGTTCATGACCACGGGCGATGAGGCATCGCGCTCTTCGTACACCGTGACCTTGAACACGAGTTCGTAGTGGCCTTCTGGCAGTTCGGAATACGGGGCTTTGAAGTAAGCACGCCCGTTGCTCCGGTCGACTTTGTTGATGGTTCGTACCGTTTCGTTCGAACCGTAGTCTTCCTCCACCACGGATTTCGTTCCTTCGTTCACCGTGCTGAAAAACGTGTAGTTGAGGTAGGCTTCACCGTTCGGCAGGTTGTGCCCCGCAATGGAAAAGAGTTCCTGGTCGGGGTCGGGGAAAATATTCAGCCAGGGCTCATCGGTGATCTCGGTGCATTCATCGCCGATGTCGAGGAAGGTGGTGGAGGCGGTGTGGTCGAGCGTGGTGGAGTTGCCCAGCATGCCCGCTGACATCGAGAACAGCAGCAAGGCAAACAAAATGCCGTAGGCGACACCACCCAAGAGGACGAAATCTTCGATTTTTGAGAGGAACATGCGTCCACCGCCTTGGCGGCGCTGGCGGATTTCTTGGAGTTCCTTGCCTTCACGGTCCTTCGCTTTGGCGTGCTCGTCGTGCGAGTCGTTGGCGTCGGATGCGGAGCCCTCGTCCTTCGCCATGAAGTTCCATACCCCCTTCAGTTCAAGAATCCTTTTCCCGAGGTCGATTGAGTGACCACGCCTATGCTCCACTCTATAGAATCTTTCCGCGACCTCGTCTCGAGTCTTGGCGGACACGGTTGGTGGGTCAGGCCGGACTTGAACCAGCGACCTCGGCATCTTCAGTGCCGCGCTCTCCCAACTAAGCTACTGACCCGTGCAAGGTTGGCCAACGCCCTCGCCATATCAAGCCTTCCGCTGACGACGCCAGCGCGACCGAAGCGGTGGGATCGACGACCGGCGCTTCACTCTGCCCCGTCCAGGGCTTCCTTTTGGAACGCAAACAGAACGTCCAGCCCCACGTCGGCGCCCTTGAGGAGAGCCGTCAATTCGTCAGCGGAGAAAGTGGATTCTTCGCCGGTTCCCTGAACTTCCACGTACTTGCCGTCGCTGGTTTTGATCACGTTCATGTCCACGTCAGCGTTGGAGTCGAGCACGTAATCAAGGTCGAGGTACACCTCTCCGTTCACCAGTCCGACGGACACCGCTGCCAGATCATGCGGTATCACCGTGTTTTCGTGGTTCGTTCGCTCGATTTCGTTCAGGGTTGGCGCCGTCCAACCCTCTTTTCGCTCTTCAGCCGTGGGCCGCAGGTCCACGGGGAGGCAAACGCCCTGGGCAATCAGGCGGCGAACGGCGAGACGAAGGGCGATGTTGGCGGCGGTGATGGAGGCGCAACGTGTGCCACCGTCGGCGTTCAGCACGTCGCAATCCACGTTGAGCGCAACGGGTCCAAGCGCTTCCAAATCGACGGCGGCTCGGAGTGAACGCGCAATCAGGCGTTCAATTTCCTGCGTTCTTCCCTTGGCGCCTCGGCGCTCTCGACGAAAACGGGAGTCGGTCGAGCCGGGGAGGAGCGAATACTCGGCGTGAACCCAACCTTTGGTGGCGTCGCGTGGAAACCAGCCGGGGAGCCTGGCTTCCTTGGTGCAGCACGCCAGCACCACCGTATCACCTTGCTTGTACAGCACGGATGCGAGCGCATTGGGCGTGAAGTCCAGCGTGACTTCGGGGGTTCGCATTTCATCGTTGGCTCGAGAGACGTTCAGGTCGGTTTTGAATTTCGCCATGGCCCGGGCTACGGTGCGGGCTTCATCAAGCCTTCTCAAGCGCCAAACGGCGGCACGGGCAGGTTGAAAGTGTGGCTTCCGTTACACGCCATCATGGCTCAACCCCAAGCCGTGATTTGTGCCGTCGCACGGACCCCCATCGGGAAGTTCATGGGGGCCTATTCGTCCATGACGGCGGTTGATTTGGGCGTGGCCACCGTCAAGGAATTGCTCAATCGAGCAAAGATTGACCCCGCCTCTGGCCTCGTCGACGAGGTGCTGTTCGGCCAGGTTCTCCAGGCGGGCGTTGGTCAAAACCCAGCGCGTCAAGTTGCGCTTGGAGCCGGCCTTCCGGTCTCGACGCCTTGTGCCACCGTCAACAAGGTCTGCGGCTCGTCCCTCAAAGCCGCCATGATGGCGGCCAACAGCATCCGGGCGGGCGAATACAAGGTGATCGTTGCCGGTGGTATGGAGAGCATGACCAACGCCCCGCAATTGCTGATGGGCCAGCGAAAAGGTGCCAAAATGGGCGATTCAAAGCTGGTTGATTCGATGATTCACGACGGGCTTTGGGACGTCTACAACGATGTTCACATGGGCACCACCGGCGAGACCGTTGCACAGGAGTGCAACATCGACCGCGAAACCATGGACGCTTTCGCAGCTCGAAGTCAACAACGCGCCGCTGAGGCATGGGCCAACGGCTGGTTTGACTGGGAAACCTTCCCCGTTGACATTCCGCAGCGACGGGGCGCTGACCTGGTGTTGACCACCGATGAAGGCGTTCGAGGCGAAACCACGGCTGAGTCGTTGGCCGGCCTGCGCCCGGTGTTTGACCGTGAAGGAACCGTGACCGCTGGAAACGCCAGCACGCTCAACGACGGCGCCAGCGCCGTCCTCGTTGCTGAGGCTGAGTTCGCGAAGGCCCAGGGGTGGGACATCATCGCCACCATCGTGGATTATTGCACCTCCGGTGTCGAGCCCGCCCGCGTCATGAGCGCACCCATCCCTGCCGTCAAATCGCTTCTCGAGCGAAACAACCTCGACGTGCTCGACGTTGACGTCTACGAACACAACGAGGCTTTTGCGTCCGCCTCATGCGCCGTTGCGCAAGAAGTTGGGATACCCGAAGACCGGTTCAACCTGCACGGCGGTGCCGTGAGCATGGGTCATCCTCTCGGGGCCAGCGGCACGCGTTGCCTGATCACCATGCTGGGAGTCATGCGACGCCTTGAGGCCAAATCTGGCATCGTTACCCTGTGCCTCGGCGGTGGTAACGCCGTCGCCATGTACGTCCGGCGCGGGTTGTAAGTTCTTCTTTACTCAAGCAGCTTGAGGACCTTTTCAGGTGGGCGGCCGATGACCGCTTGACCGTCGGCAACGAGCACGGGCCGCTCAAGCACCTTCGCGTTGGACCTCAGGAAGGCCTCCACGTCGTCCTGTGAACGAAGCATGGCCATGGCTGCAGCACCTGCCTCCTTCTTGCGAACGATGCCCTCAAGGCTTGCCAACACAGGAAGGTCCTCTTCCATCACGCCAGTCTCAAGGTAGCGAACAATCTCGACGTTTGCTCCTCGCTCCTCAAGC
>MDTE01126267.1_pt1 | contig 16030 bp, 17 predicted proteins | sample 811231 | NCBI WGS metagenome assembly MDTE01 (sample SAMN05326651, study PRJNA326480) | marine metagenome | isolation source: seawater | place: Indian Ocean: Red Sea | collected 2010
TGGAAGCAGTTACTACCCATTTAGCGTGTTTAATGATTGACCCTATGAATTTGAGGGAAAACCCTTTTCCATAAATGGAATTTAATTCTATCGATTTATTTTTTGATTTTATTTTGTGAGTGAGTGGTAGTTGGCCAAGTACCGGCAGAATAAGAACAACGGCCATGAATGTGATAAGTGTGCCGACGGCACAGTCACGACCAAAGTCACTAATCATATTTGATTCTGCAACTGTGAGAGATGCGAATCCTGCTGCAGTCGTTAAAGCTGATAACATACAAGGCAATCCCAATTTGCGCATTGAGCTTGCCATGGCTTCTTTAGAAAGAGACCCTTCGCTGAGTTCTCGTCGGAATTGAAACACAATGTGGGCGGCATTAGTGAATCCGATCATGGTTAAGATAATGGGCATGATGACCATCGAAAGGCTATTGAGCCGCTCATGAGTAAAGCCAAGTATCCCAATGGTCCAGAACACACCAACTGCGGGAGGCATAGTGACGATTAGAGTCATTAACAAACCACGGAAAAAGATCAGAGCAAGTATAGCAGAAAGAACATAACCAATGATTTGAAAGCGTATCTTTTCAGTCTTCATGGCATTACGACGGGCAATATCTATTGGAATTTTTCCAGTCAGTTTTGCTTCCAATTTTGAGCCTTCTAGCGCCTTTGAGGCTTCAGTTCTTATGAGGCTAAGAACATCACTGATGTTCTGATTTTTTTTCAGCTTTAAGCTCAAGGGCACTAAAGAAGTACGAGCATCCGAAGACAACAGATTGCCCGCCACTATGGGATGATTTAGGGCCCTCTTTCGACACGCATTGCGTTTTGATTCGGAATCATTTTTTTCTGGAAACAATGGTAGTTTAAGTAATCCAATTCCGTATGCAGGTATTTGATCAAAGCTGAATGCCCGGGAAACCGTTGGAAGTGTTCTTATTGCTTTTAATAGGTCCTTGTAAGATTCAGCCGTGCCCTTTTCAAACAAGTCACCTTTGTCACTGTTATGGGTTATGAGTATGAGAATTTCTGATCCGTCAGGTCCGAATTCACGGCTCACTTTCTTGGAAAATTCATAATCACTTTTAGCGCGGGCACTTTTAATGGTTCGGTCTCCACGCTCAGATTGACTTCCATGAAAAGAAAGACCGCTGATAATTGCAATTAATGCAATCGCTAACCATGGACGATGGACAGGAATTTCTGAATATTTCATTTTGTAGTGTCAGAACTTGAGCGGATTCCGACACGCCATGAGGTGCCAAAAAAATTCAGTATAAATGGCAACGCAGCTAAAATCAGAGAGGATATTCCTATCGCGGCTAATGCATATTCTCGCCGAGTCATTTTTTCGAAGGCACTTTTTTCCTGGACTGAAACGAGAGATGTAATTGTTTTACTTGGGATGTGTTTGACGTTTCCATCATGGTAAGTGCCATTGAGCCGTAACGCTATTTGTCTAAGAGTTGAAGCGTCCTGTTTAGAATTTTGACCGTCCAAGAAAGTTCCCTTTATTGGATTGCCAACACCAATTACTAATATTCCGTTGACCGATCTCGGCATCTTAGGAATTCCAACAGAAGGAACAGTGTCACCATCTGAGAGCAGTACAATGGTTGTGCTCTCCTGGCGCCATGGGCTGGCTATTTCAGCTGCAAGATTAAGACCATCAAAGAGATGCGTTTTCCCGGCCTCAAAAGCAGTATACATGTCCATACTATCAAGAAAATTGCGCACTACTTCGGCGTCCTTAGTATCTACAACTACTGGTTTGGCTCCATTATATACGGCGATCAGGGAAAGCCTCATCTGTTCGACCCTGACTCTTTTAAAAAATGATTCCATTAACTCGAAAGCCCGTTCGCGCCTTCTGAGTGTCCCGTTTTTGCCGGCGTCTTTTATTTTCATACTAGGAGACACATCGAGGACAATAATAATGTGACGAATTTCATCAGGATCAACGGCCTTGGCTTTATGGATCTTAGGCTGGATAGTTAAAAGAGTAGTGAGACCCCAAATTCCAGATGCCAACGCTAAACATCTCATTGCTGGTACTATACGCGTCCATGATGAAGGAAGAGCGGGAGGGCCGAAAGCCAGGGTGGCGATACTTTTGATACGACGTGAATGTATCATTTCGGCTCCAATTGTGAGCACAAGAGTAGCCAGTGCTAATATTTCCGGGTTCACTACCATGGCGTATAACGTAAACCGAAGAGACTCAGTAGAAACATCAATGCCAAAGAAGTTCCTGCCATGACATAGGGTTCAAAATTGTCCATCGATTCGGCACCGATCTTCTCAATTTTGGTTTTCTGCATTTGATCAATTCTGTTGAATATTGCTTGCAAGGCCAAGGGATCTCCGGCAGCAAACACTTCACCGCCCGTTCGATTAGTTATTGTTAAGAGCTGCGGGGGGGGCGATCCGGGAGCAATGTGAATAGCATAAGTAGAAATATTATTAGCTTTCAGTTTATTGGCTATTTCAATGTCTTTACCTCCCCCAAGGTCAGCACTGTAACCGTCTGATAAAAGAATAATTAGGCGATCACCTTCTTCACGCTCTACTAGAAGTTTTGAGCATTCCTCTAAGGCCAAGCCGATTTTTGTTCCTCCCCTGAACCAGATAGGCAGACGCGTCGGTCCTAAAAAGTCAGTCGCGTAACCGAAGGCAGAAGGGTCTGAGGTCAGACGGATCCAGTGCAAGAAATGATCTCCGAAAACAGTTAATCCAAAAGCGTCATTTTCCCGGTAATTAATAAATTCATTAATTGCCTTCATGGCCGCTTCGTAACGGTTACCATTACCGAAAGGTGCTGTCATGCTTCCGGAAACATCAAGAGCGAACTGAATATTTGTTAACCTTTTTTTGGTTTTTGGATCAGAAAGTTGTTGGGGGCCCGCCAATAAAAAAACCGCTGTTGTCAATAATAATGCGGGTAATGATGCGGTCACCTTAAGTATGTATTCCCACATTCGGTTTCGAGTCAGCAGTGATTCATCTACTGGAATTACAACCTGATGCCCTTGCCCATTATTTCGCCAAATCCACAACAATAATGCTATCGGAATTACAAGTAATAGTAGGACTGGAGAGTGAACAAACATTTGATGAGTATTCGCGTATTGATCAGTTTACTTCTGATTCTTGATAAGGCTTGAGCAGAGCATCTAAGTCAGAGGGTTCTTCTGGGCTTGGAGCGTGAAGCCAGGATTCAAGTTTTTCGAAAAGAGGCGCCGCTTCTGGGTGTTCTTTAATTTTAGTTAGTGCTTTGTTCGGCGATTCACTTGTGAGTTCAAGTCTGTTACTCCAAAAAATAATAAGTGTTCGTTCCAGTCTTGCTTGGCCGTTCTTGCCAAGTTTTCCTTTCCTGGCTGCTTCTATGAGGGGACGTAAACTTTCGGCGGGGCTGAGAGACTCGGAAATCGAGTCTTCCACGGAGCGAAATTTTTTACGACCAGCAAATATTAACATAAAGAGCCCTGTTAACCAAACAACTGCTCCGAAGACCAATAGATATTTGTATTTAACAAAATAAGGTAATTGGCCATCCTTTGGTGGGTTAGGCTTAATCCGATCTTGTGCCAAAGAAGATTTGAATTTTACCGGGATCTTAGGCTGATTGGCCATGGGCTTGTTATCCTTGGCTTGTAAATAATCCCCTAAATCAAAAGAGCCAGCTTCTAGTCCATAATATTCAAAATTGTAGCGGAAGGAATTACCATGCGGATAAACTGATGTGATACGTAAGACAACAGCTGATTCTTTGGTCAAAGGCTTGGCCTTCAGTTCCGGTCCAGGAATGACGAAATCTTTTATTTCTATTTTAATACCTATTGGCGCGGCTTTCTGATTCAGCTCATCAGCACTAAGAGTAGGAATCGCAAAAGATAAAATACCAATTAATAATGACCTTGTCATGGCTAGCGGGTTCCTCTACTTAGCAAGGCACGGGATCTAAAGAAGTGACGTAATTTATGAGCCATTGCTTCATTGGTGAGCAGATGCAGATAATCGATGCCAGACTTTTTTATTTCTTCAGCAATCAATTTAGAATCAGTGAGGCGGGTTTTGTTTTTTGTGATACCTGTTTTCCCGGTTTCCGCCTCTCTTGCTTTTACGAATCCAGCACCATGCATTCCTGACTCTATTGGATCAATTAGTTGTAGAGCAACGCAATCATGTTTTTGTGCTGCGAGTTTGAGTGCCGGTATGGCTGTGGGATCGTGCAGATCGGATATCACAATAATCATAGAACGGCTCGTTAGAATTGGCATGAGTTCGGTTAACTGAGAGCCGACACGAGTAGGCTCATCGACGCGGTAAGAGCGTAATTTTAATAGCCATTGCAGTATCCGGTCAGCAGATAGGCTTGGTTTTACAAACAAATCGCGGCCCCCTGCTCCGATCATTCCGACCGGGCTTATTCGATCCAGTGCTGCGAATGCGATTCCTCCGGCGATTCTCACAGCAGCCGCATACTTGCTAATTTTTGTGGAAGCAATTGTCATCGAAGCCGATGTATCAATGAGCAAGTAAATGGGCATTTGTTTTGGAGCTTCGTATTCCTTTACGTGAAATTTTCCTGTTCTGGCAGTGACTTTCCAATCTATTGATTTGATGGGATCACCTATCTGGTATGCCCGTGACTGTATATATTCAATGCCAGATCCGAGGAACGTAGAGCGATCGCTACCATATCCTATGTCATCGGCTAATTTCTTTATTGCGATTATGAATTGCCGGGAATCAATGGGATCGCAGGAATCGAGTAATTTTTCAGTCATCTGCAGAATAGGATTCGATGCTAAAAACTATGGGATAATATTTATATCTATCCCATGTTTTTTAGAATGCCTTCCAAGACATCTATATTAGTCATACCTTCAGCTAAAGCTTCGTAGTTCAGGCGCATACGGTGAAGGAGAACGTCCTCAGCCAATGCAAACAAATCTTCAGGTATTGCATAGTCTCGCCCATGAATGAGTGCTCGTGCGCGCGCGCCTTTAATGAGTGCTATGCCTGCTCTGGGACTTGCTCCTAGTTCAATGTGAGGATGATTTCGGGTCCGGCTAATGAGCTCCACAACATGTTTAATGAAAATTTCGCTAACATGAATCTTGTGCACGGCGTCTATTACGGAAATTAGATCATTGGATTCCCCGACAGGTTCTTCAGAAACAATATCAAATTCAGTGTTAGCTACTGCTCCTCCGTCTCCTTTTTGAATGCCAAGATTTAAATTACGGGTCAATATTTCTTCTTCTTCGACTTGGGTCGGATATTGAAGCCGATGGCATAACATGAATCGATCTAGTTGAGCTTCGGGCAATTCAAATGTACCGCTCTGTTCGATTGGATTTTGTGTTGCAATGACGAGGAATGGAACAGGGAGTCGATAAGTATTATCTCCTATAGTAACTTTGCGCTCTTGCATGGCTTCTAGCAGTGCTCCCTGTACTTTTGGAGCTGCCCGATTAATTTCATCAGCTAGCAAAAGATTAGTAAATACAGGACCCTTGTGCGTAGTGAATTGCCCACTCCCCTGATCAAGAATTTCGGACCCGAGGATATCTGATGGCAATAGGTCAATAGTAAATTGAATTCTTGAAAAATCTAAGTGGATGGCTTTGCCAAGGGCATTGACCAATAGAGTCTTTGCAAGTCCTGGCATTCCCTGAAGCAGAATATGACCGCTTGTGAATAGGGCAATAAGCAACCTTTCTACTACATCATTTTGACCAACAACGACATTTGATACCTGTTCACGAATTGCCTCAATGTAGGATATGTGATTTTTATGACGATGCATTTAACTAGGAGAGGACTAAAGAGTTTGTCTATCCTAGTACAGGTTTTCTCATTTTCAGATCAGAAAATGAGAAAATTATGATTTCATGAGGAGCTTTAAGGGCGCTCATCAATGGGGATTATAGGCGGTTGCGAATCGGCTCCTATATAATCAGTCAGTGGCCGATAAAGACGATTATCATCAAGTTGTTCTAATACCTGAGCAGTCCAACCACTTGCCCTGCTAATAGCAAATATAGGGGTGAATAGATCAGTTGGTATTCCGAGGCTGTAATAAACCGTTGCAGAATAAAAATCAACATTTGCGTTAAGCCCTTTACGTTCTTTCATTATTTCCGCTATCCGCTCAGACATATTAATCCATTTTGGATCACCCAGCTCTTCGGTTAACTTAATTGCCATTTTGCGAAGGTGTGGAGCGCGCGGGTCAAGCACCTTGTAAACACGGTGACCTATGCCCATTATTTTTTCTTTGCGTTCAAGTTTACCTTCAACATATGAATCCACAGCATCCTCAGAGCCGATTTCTTCTAACATTTGTATGACTCCCTCGTTGGCTCCACCATGTAGAGGGCCTTTAAGAGTTCCGATAGCTGAAGTGATTGAGGAGTAGATATCGCTCAGTGTTGCAATGGTGACGCGAGAACTGAATGTTGATGCGTTCATTCCATGATCAGCATGCAGGATGTATGCAACGTCGAGTGTCTTTGCCGCATCATCAGAGGGCACTTCACCGTTAATTAGATATAAGAAATGCGCTGCTTCATTAAGATCGTCTCGAGGTTCAATCATTTCCAATCCTTGCCGAAAGCGGTGAAAACCTGCAACTATTAGGGGGATCTTAGCAACAATTGCCAATGCTCTTTCTTCATTGAGTTTTCGGTTCTGATGTTCTCCCCTCTGATCATAAAGTCCAAGCATTGATACGCCTGTGCGTATGACATCCATTGGTCCTGCATCTTTTGGTGACGCTTTAAGAAAATCTATGATTCCCTGAGGAAGGCTTCTGTTAGCACGTAATGTTGAAGTTAGCTCTTCCAATTCTGCGCGGTTTGGTAATTGACCGCGATGAAGCAAATAAAGGACTTCTTCAAAGGAGGTATTTTCTACAAGATCATCTATGGTATAACCAAGATAGGATAATTTACCTTCTGAGCCTTGAACGTTACTGAGCTTGGATTCGTTGGCTACGATTCCTTCTAGTCCTTTTGCTACTAATGCCATGATTATTGTTTTTTGAGGGATGCTAAATTAGCTCTTTTAAGTATTTATGTAAGATGGGATGGGGCGAGAAGAATATCGAAGAGCGAGGTACTTGCAAAGGGCTTTTATATTTCTCTGCTGTGCGGTTTGAACTTTTAACCTTTTTAACAGCAAATCATGAAGATTTCTTAATTTTTTTTCACAAAATATCAGCCAAAGCTGAACCCATTTCTGCAGGAGTTTCTGCGACAGCGATGTTTGCTTCTCTAAGAGCTTCCTTTTTTGCAGCTGCAGTTCCTTTTCCGCCTGAAATAATTGCTCCTGCATGTCCCATTCTTCGTCCAGGTGGTGCCGTTGCCCCCGCAATGAAAGCGGCTATGGGTTTATCACAATTTTCTTTGGCCCAGGCTGCCGCTTCTTCCTCTGCTGTACCTCCAATTTCACCGATCATAATAATTGATTCAGTGTCCGGATCATCATTAAAAAGTTTAAGAATGTCCAAATGGCTGGTCCCATTGATCGGGTCTCCTCCGATTCCTACACATGTGCTCTGTCCGAGACCAAGGAGAGTTGTTTGCCATACAGCTTCGTAGGTTAGTGTTCCGGAACGAGACACCACGCCAACTGAACCTTTTTTATGAATGTATCCTGGGGCGATGCCGATGCGGCAGCCTCCAGACGAATCGGGTCCATTTCCCGGTGTAACAATCCCAGGGCAATTTGGTCCAATGAGTCTGGAATGACTTCCCTCCATCATTGAGCGGACCCTCATCATATCCGCAACGGGTATGCCTTCGGTAATCGCTACGATGAGTTCCATGCCAGCATCAACGGATTCCATAATAGCATCTCCAGCGAATGCGGGTGGAACAAAAATTGCCGAAACCTTTGCCCCTGTTTCATTCATGGCTTCTTCCACCGTGTTAAATATTGGAACTTTAGATTCAAAGCTTTGCCCTCCCTTGCCAGGAGTGACTCCTGCAACTATTTGGGTACCGTATTCTAAGCTGAGCCGAGTATGAGCGGCTCCGAACCCACCGGTAATTCCTTGTATAAGAACTTTTGTATCTGGTTGAACTAAGATAGACATAGTAAACAGTATTTATAAATCGTTAATTGAAAGGTCAGAACGGTTCCACCAATGATCAGCACCACTGGGCAAAAACTTAGTTATATCAGCACATTTAAAACTGACGGCATTAGTTGGAGTCTCTTGAATTTGTAGCCCCGTGCAAATTAAATCATCATCTTTAGTTCTGAGAAAAGAGCTTAGCTTCGCGTAGTAACAAGCTGCTCTGACTTCTGTTGTAGGATCACCAGGTGTAATGAGAAGCCGAGGCAAGAGATCAGGTTCATTTTCTATGAAATATTTAATGATCGGATCTTCAGAACTGACATGAAAACTATGATCCACTGATCTATCAATCCAATCAAACCAAAGGCCTTTAGCCTCTTCGAACTCGACAAGCATATTAGTATCATTGTCCAGTTTTCGATTACGATCACTGCCGATATAAACAGTTACAATTTCATCATGTCCATGCGGAATCTTACAATTTGGCGCAGCGCCACTGACGAGCCGGTGCCCCATCGAGTAACGACGTGAGAAGCACAGAGTAATGTCTTGATTATCAGGCAATTTAAGGAATTTGAGTTAATTTTATTAATTAGAATGATCAGATATTAATGGCTTGGACTGCTTTTTCTGCGGCATCAGATAAATCTTCTGCAGCGATCAAATTGACTCCGGAATTTGCCAGTGTTTGTTTTCCTGCTTCCACATTATTCCCTTCTAGTCGGACCACTAAAGGAATGTTTAAGTCTACCTGTTTACATGCTCCTACAATTCCATTTGCAATCACATCACAATCCATTATTCCGCCGAAAATATTGACCAAAATGCCTTTCACATTTGAATCTCCAAGAATGATTTTAAAAGCGTTTGTGACTTGTTCTTCAGTTGCTCCGCCGCCCACATCTAAAAAGTTAGCCGGCTCACCACCGAAATGCTTGATGATGTCCATAGTTGCCATTGCTAGACCAGCGCCATTTACCAGGCATGCAATATTTCCATCAAGTCCAATATAATTAAGACCAAATTCTGAGGCTGCGACTTCCCTCGGATCCTCTTCTGCAGGATCTCGTAATGATTCAATTTCAGGCTGCCTATAAAGAGCATTGTCATCGAAGCCAAATTTAGCATCTAGTGCCAGAACTTGACCATCGGGTGTTGTAACTAGAGGGTTAATTTCAACTAGGGAACAGTCGCATGAGATGAAGAGTTTATAGAGAGATTTTAACAGTTTACCGAATTGTTTGGCAGTGTCTCCGGAGAACCCTAGACCCGATGAGATTTTTCGAACCTCATAAGGTTGCAGTCCTGCCAAAGGATGTATAGTTTCGCGGATTATTTTTTCAGGTGTTTTTTCTGCTACTTCTTCAATGTTTACCCCTCCTTCGGTAGATGCAACGATCACTGGCGAGCGATTTTCCCTGTCCATCAATATGGCAAGATAATATTCTTTAGTAATGTCTACGGCCTGAGCCACCATGACTTTGTTTACGACCTTTCCCGAATCACCTGTTTGGTGAGTCACCAAAACTTGATCAATCATTTGTTGGGCAATGTTTCCGATTTCTTCTGCACTTTCGGATAAATGCACACCACCTTCGAAACCATTTTTAAAGGTGCCTTTTCCTCGGCCCCCGGCATGTATTTGAGCTTTTATTACAACTTGTCCGGATAATTCTTCCGCAATTTGTTGAGCTTGTTCTGCCGTTTCAGCTACGCGTCCCTTCGGTGAGGGCACATTAAACTGCTCAAATAGCTCCTTGGCTTGGTATTCGTGTATATTCATTCCTTAGTTTGTGAAGCGACCGGAATCTTAGGGGTCGGAATACTGATGGTCAAGGGGCGGCTCCACAAGTTTTAAATGAGTTTGGCATCGGAGCTTCCCATTCTCCGACTCCTTCTAGTGACATTCTGTGGCAATGCAATGCTTGGCGTGGCATTATCAACTCAGATTCCAATTCTTTTGTCCATCCGGTTTTAATAAATTTTAGATAAAGGTTTTCGTTCAGACCATAAATTTTGTCTCCAACGATAGGAAGTTTGACATGCAATGAGTGAACTCGAATTTGATGCATTCGACCCGTTTCAGGTATTGCTTTTAATAATGAGAAGTTATTGAGCTTTTCTATCAATTCAAATCTAGTGATGCTCGATTTGCCATTAGGATGTATAATTTGTTTTACCCATATTTTGGATTCTTCAACTTCTCCTGCTCTTAAGATAGGAGCTTCAACTGTAAATTTTTTTTCTTCAGGTGCTCCGTGAACTACTGCCAAATATTCTTTTGTAATTTTATGTTCTTGCATGGCAATGCCAAATTGCCTAGCCGTCGGTTTATTTTTTGCTACGATTACAACGCCGCTAGTTTCTCTATCCAATCGATTAATTATCGATAATTTCGCGCCGTTTGCGATATCATATGCTAGGAGGTCTTTGACGCCATCTAACAGTGTCGGCGGATTGCCTGGAACGGAAGGGTGAACGAGTAGCGGAGCCGGCTTATTTACAACGATGAAGTTATCTGTTTCATAGAGAACCTCAAAGTTTGTATTATTTACAATCACACCGTTTTATTTGTGGGATTGTGCGTTTTGTAAACGCAGAAATTATATAACAAATTTAATCTTCAGAATCCTCGTTCTTAAGGAAATCTGAAACGTTTTGCAGTGCATCAATTAATTCCTGAAGGCTTTCTTCAGGTACCATGATGGTATCACGGCGTCCCCTAACGTCTTCGGTAATTTTAAGAAAACGTCCACGGTCATTGGATTTAAGATCAACAAAAAAAACTTTACGATCTGAAAATATCTTTTCTGTGTAAAGTGGTTCGTCTCGCCGGCGCCTGTAACCACCGCCGTGACCTTCTTCTTCTTCTTCTTCTTCAAACATGCCAAGTATGGTCTTTCCTCTATTATTTAATTATCTGGATTGGGGGAGAATGCTAATACTGTATATTATCTTCGCAAGTATCAATTCATCATTTTGTTATATCTAAAATAATTACGAATTAATTCCACATGCACGGCGAGCTCTTTTCAGAGTCGTGGAGGCTGCTTCCCTTGCCCGTTCAGCACCCTCATTAAGAATATTTTCAATGTATTGAGGATCTTCACAGATCTCTTTTCTCCTTGCTCGCATCGGTTCAAAATATTCCCAAAAAGCTTCAAATAAACGTTTTTTAAAGTCGCCATAACCAAAACCACCCTTTAAGAAATCATTTTTCATTTCTTCAAATTTTTGATCAGAAGCTACGAGGCTAAATAGATCTAAAATGATCGAATTTGATGGATCCTTGGGATCTTCGACCGGAGTCGAGTCCGTCATAATAGACATGATTTTTTTTCTTGTAGCTTTTTCTTCTCCAAAAATTTCTAAAATGTTCCCATAACTTTTGCTCATTTTTTGGCCATCCAGTCCAGGGACTCGGGCCTTGTCCTCGCGAATTTTGGGTTCCGGAATTACAAAAACATCACCGTAAAGGTTATTAAATTTAATTGCTATATCACGTGTCACTTCAAGATGCTGTTTTTGATCATCACCTACAGGAACAACGTTGCTGTCATAGATAAGGATATCCGATGCCATTAATACTGGGTAAGCAAATAGACCATGAGTTGCTTCAAGACCCCGTTCTGTCTTATCTTTATAAGAATGACAACGGTTCAGAAAGCCCATTGGGGTCACGGTACTCAGAAGCCAGGACAGCTCAGTTACTTCTGGGACATCGGACTGCTTAAAAAAGATCGCTTTATTAGGATCTAAACCACAGGCAAGAAAATCAATTGCAACGTTGCTGACGTTTTCTTTCAACACGTTGGGATCTTGGACAGTCGTTAAAGAATGATAGTCCGCAATAAAATAGAAAGCCTCACCTTCTTCTTGTAGACTAATGGATGGTTGCATCATGCCGAAGAAATTTCCCACATGTAGTCTGCCACTTGGTTGAATGCCTGATAGAATACGCATTTATTTTATAGGGTTATGATCGAGACCATATTTAAAGTGTCAAGTTCAGTACTACATACTAAATAAAAATAAAGATATGAGTAATCCAGTCGGGCTTGATTTTAGCGTTCCTTATTAATTCCAGAAATGACATTGATAGATTTTGTGATTTGATGCTCAGGAAAAGCTTAATTTTCAATAATTAGCGAAAAAAAATCATTATTAGTGAGTTTTTTATTTCTATTTTATTCAAAGTATTGATCTTAATGGTTATAGAATTCTGATTACCAAAAAAATAGTGATCAGTTTGTGACCTTTGATGGGGTAAATGGCATCTAAATAGTGAGTAAGGTTAATTTGATGATAATTAATTTTACGATCCATTCAGGGACAGCCTCATAAGTAATCTGCCGTGGATGCTTTAACTGACGATGAATTGGTTGCTCGGTGTAAGACTGAGTTGCCTTATGATGTTACAGCATACCGAGAACTCTTGAGACGCCATGAACCTTTAGTTTATAGAAGTTGTTTAAAAATGCTCGGTTCTGTTCAAGATGCTGAAGAAGCTTGCCAAGATGCATTTTTGCAGGTCTTTCATAAGATTCATCAATTCGAGGGCCGTTCTGCTTTTAAGACGTGGCTTTACCGGATCGTCTATAATCGTTGCATAGAAACTCGTAGAAGAGATGCTCGCCGCAGTGAGAATCATGCGAAGCTTATAGAAGAAATGACGCAGGATGAAATTACTCGCGAAGATCCTGCTATGAAAAATGCACTGACCGGAAAAGTTCACGAAGTCATTGCCAAAATGAAAGGGGAGGATTGTCGTCTTGTTACGTTAAGATATGTTTCCGGACTCAGCCTTCAGGAAATAGCTGATGTTCTACAAATCGGTTTGAGCGCTACTAAGATGCGGCTATATCGTGCGCAAGAGAAATTTAAGGAAATATATACTGGTCTGGATACTGATGAGGAGGCAGAAGAGCTATGATCAGTGACGCACAGTTTTTGGAGCAGGATGAGCAAATCCTAAATATCTTTAAGGAGGAAGGTGCATCATTGAATAGTGCCCAGGAAGATTCTGATAAAGAGAGAGTGCCTCGTGACTTAACTATTGAAGATTTAAAAAGAATTGATCGGATTGTTCAAAAAGCGAAATTCAGCGTCGTAGCGAAACATTCTATTAGTTTTCTTTTTAAGACGATCGGAGTAGGCGTTTCTGAGTTGGCCATGGCGTTTATTGGAGCGGCTAAAAGTGCAAATCTACCTGCCAGACCTTTGAATGCCAAAGAGTACGAAAATGATCGTGCCGATAAAGAATAATTTGTTTAACCTTGATGAAAAACCAATGATGAAATTGCTTGCCCAATCCACAAAAGAGACTTCGAGCTGGGTTGATTCCCTAATAGTTCAATTGAATCAAATGGTTGATGAATTTACGGCATTCATACCTAAACTCTTAACGGCATTTATTCTTTTATTAGTTGGAGTCATTATTTCAACCATAGTGGCGCGAGGGACACGGTTCTTGTTAGAAAAATTTGGAGGTCTTTTGAAGGAAAAATTTGCAAATAGCCCTATTATCCAGAGATCAGGTTTTTCGGGGATTTTTGTTCGAGCTAATACGCACGTACCCTTTTCAATTATTGTGAGCAAGAGTCTTTTCTGGATTCTCATAATCATGTTCTTGAGCTCTTCAGCTCGTTCTTTAGGACTTGAACAAATTTCAGCGCCTCTTAGCGGTTTAGTCAGCTTCTTGCCCCAGGCAATTACTGCTCTGATTATATCCGTGGCCGGTTTTATTATAGGTGACCTTGTCAGGGGCTTTGTGGTTAATGGAGCCAAGAAGGTGGGTCTCGATTATGCCGGAGCTTTGGCGAATCTCGTCTATGCCTTTATTCTGGTTCTGGTCCTGACTATAGCCATAGACACTCTGGGAGTAGATACCACATTGATCAGACATACGGTTGAAATATTATTACTGGGAGCTGCGGTTGCTACATCCCTTGCCCTTGGACTTGGAATGCGTCCACTAGCGCAGAATATTGTTTCAGGAGTCTATGCCAGAGACCTTTATCCGGTCGGCACGAAAATAAGATTTAAGGGGAATGAAGAGCTCGAAGGTAAGGTAGTCTCGGTTGGGCCGGTGACGACTCAGATAGAGACTAGTTCGAATAATTCAATAAATATTCCGAACAGTTCAATTGTTGCCGAAATTGTGGAGGCTGAAAAAAATAAAACCATTCAGCCAGGCGATTCTTAATAGTTTGGTGATTTGACTCTAAGGTTCCTGAATGCATGGAACTATTATCGCTTCACTCATTCCATGAATAATTTTTTTATCGGCAGGAACTAGCGTGGCCATCACACCTCCAAGTTCTGCTTTGCAATTTGAGGAATTTTCTTCACTCAAAAAATAATATGGACAGATCCTTGCTCTCACATCAATTGACTCAATCTTTTTTATTTCTTCATTCCAATAGCTATGTTCAATGACGCGTGATTTCTTGAATCGTTGCATGATCCATGGCCTTTCAGGAAAATCATTTGTGGCTAATTGAATGGCTTGTTGCCATTCACTGGCAGACATATCGCTACCGATCCGAACGCTACGGCTCCCCCAGGCCAATTCTGAAAATCCGCTGATCTTCATTACCAAATTTCTTTCCTTTTGCGAAAATTCACCTAGTTGATGCCAAGCATTAATCCCAAGTCCTGGTAATTCTGCATGATGTGGTATTGGGCTAGGATCTATTATCCAGCTGTAGGGAAAATAATTAGATAATCTTTCCAAGTGTTTTTGTCTTAATTGTGCCGTCCAATAGCTGAGCAGAGGCCTTGAGTGTAGTAGTGCACTCCACATTTTTTCTTCCATCTGCGGCTTGAATGAAGGCGTAATGTCGATTTGGCTATTGGCTGCGGCTTCAAATAAATCATTTGTTTGAGCTATATTATCAAGATCAAAGAGCTCAAAGAATCGATAAACTGCCCGATCGGTGATTTGATATTTTTCTGCATCGAAAACATTAAAATTAATTGAACTGAAGTGATCATTTAACTCTTTGGATAACCATTCCATTTCAGGCTTGTACTCAGAGGATTCTTGACTGACCAAGATGTCGGCTCCTTTCGGTAGAATGGAGGCAAAACCATTCAGCATTCCTTTTGAATTACCTAGAACTTCATAACCTAGAGCCGAGTAAGTTTTATTTAGCCACGCAGTAAGACCGATGCCTCCAGGGATACTGTCAAGTTCTGTTATTGCAAAGCCATCTTCAGTCCATATTAGATCTGGCCGAATGATTCTTGGTAGCGAATTGCTAAATTTCTTATGACGGGCCTTTTCAATTAAGTGGTCAGGTTTTCCCGCATCAAGATAAGAGCATACCCAACTTGGCGCTTTGTTTTTGACACTTTGATTGTAAATCGTGTTGGAAGCTTTAAGGAAATTAGCTAATAGATGACCAAGAGAATTGAGTTCTTTGATAACTTTTTTGGGTAGAGCAAGAGGTTCCGGGGATATTCTCCATTTCTTGTTTGCAAAGAGACCAGATTCCGGGAATGCCTCTTGAATGGTATTGACCCGTTCCTTTGCAATGGCATTTGAAGCTGCCCCAGTTCTTGTCATTTTTTAGTGATAATAAATGAATCGGATTGCATTATTTCATGCTTCGTAGCGCCGCACGAATTAACTCGTCAGAATTTGTTGGTTCTTCACTGGAATCCGTAATCTTATTGACTGCTTTAATCGCTTCACTTTGTTTATAGCCTAGAGATATTAAGGCGAGGACCGCATCATTAATGATTCCCTTTTCCCCCTGTGCTTCTTCCTTAGCTGCGGTCCAGACTGCCGTGACTCCCACCTTGTCTTTTAATTCAAGAATAATACGCTCAGCGGTTTTTTTTCCTAGGCCACTGATTTTTGACAAGGATGGATTGTCGCCATGAATGACAGCATTCTTAAATTGGTCAACCGACATTCCGCTCAATACA
>MDTE01177617.1_pt1 | contig 16029 bp, 14 predicted proteins | sample 811231 | NCBI WGS metagenome assembly MDTE01 (sample SAMN05326651, study PRJNA326480) | marine metagenome | isolation source: seawater | place: Indian Ocean: Red Sea | collected 2010
CTTCATCGCACAAGATGTGGAGAAGGTGCTTCCCGATATAGTTCAGACCGATAATGTCAAATCGCTAAAGTATGATGCGTTGATTCCTATGTTGGTAGAAGCGATAAAGGAACTTAAGGCCGAAGTAGACGAATTGAAGGCGAGCAGATGAAATTCATTCTGAGTATCCTACTCATCGTCTTATCTGCTGTAACTGTCATAGCAGACCATAATGATGTTAGGGTCATTATACCGGTAATGTATGAAGGGTGGAACCTCTTGGGCTTTTCTTTAACGCCAACCGTGGTTGGGGATAGTGTGCTCAGTAGCGGATATGGCGCTATCATGATCGCGGCTCTTGACAATAGGGTGTTTTACTTTAATCAGGATGGATATGCGTTTGCAGACAGTGCAATAATGGGTGAAGGATTCTGGTTGAAATCTTTTACCACCGCCCCCCTCATACAAGAGGGGGCAAAGCCCATCGAGAGAACGCACAAACTCTATGAAGGGTGGAACATAATCAGCCCGTTAGAGAAGGAAATACATCCACAAAATTTATTGTCTTCTCATGACATGATTAACTCGATATGGAGATGGGATACTGTCAACTACCGATATCACGATGTCTTGGCAGATCAAGGTCACATGACACCTGGTGTAGGGTATTGGGTGTACAGCGAGGTCGAGGACACTCTTTTCTATGATGGATTCTCGCAAAGCGCACCTCCTATTCCGCCTTCTTCTTCAAAGTGGTCAACGAGCAAGAGTCAAGAGACTCCCCCTGATCCTCCAACTGCTGTTCGTTGGGAGACCTGGGCAAGAGTCAAGGCGGAACTCCCCTTACAAAGGTAAAAATTATGACCGAATACGTTCCATTCATTGCACTACTAATCATCTTTGCATCGACATTTTTCGACGCACTACGCGATGCGTGGATGCGTAATGCGGGTTGGTGGAAACGGCACATCGTTAAGTGGGTCTCTTTCTATTCTCCCCTAGCCTTCATCATGTTCGTTCATACGCCGTGGTTGTGGTGGCCCCCAATCATTATAGGTAGCTGGATCACTTGGCGTATGTCTCTGACATATGTCGGCGGTGTCCAGTGGGAGAGTATGTGGATACGATGGATCAAGGATTTAATGGGATAGATTCAGACGAAGAGTCTGCAATTGATCACTACATAAATTGGGCTGTAGCCCGAGAACAGCTGATCGACCTCCACAAGGCTACCATAGCGGCATTGCGTGTCTGCGATGTCGCTATGCAGTCTGGAGAATACAAGGCTCCAAGCGATGAGCTCGTAGCCAGGCTCTTTGAGTTAGTCTCGTTGGACAATGAGCAGATTCGCCGAGTATCATTAGAGTACATCAATTCGATTGAGGCCGTATTGGCTCACTCGCTGACACTGAAGTCCAGTGAGATCAACGTCAATCCAGAATAGTAATTTCGTGTGCCTAAATTTGGTTCAAATGTGGGATTCGGCACCTTCGAATTCGGCTCATACGTCACTGCCGAGTCCAATGTCGGGACAGGCAGCGGCCTTTCATCTGCATCCGGCCCGAATAGTGATGTTATTCAGATGCCGGCAGGTAAAAAGGTCGTAGTCTTAGATGAAAGTCTCTTTGGTGGCGATCTCGCAACAAAACAAGCAATCATCACTACCCTTACTGATGCCGGTGGAATCCGTTACGAGGGACAATTGGCTACTCAAGCATTAAAAGACGCCTTAGAAGGTCATATTACTTCTTATGATCTGAAATTCTACCTTCAGGATGATAATCAGAAATGGGTAGATCTCACAGATCGGGCAGAAGTGAATGGGCGGAATATGCTCATGAAGCTCGGCTCTATGACTTACACTGCCGAGCGTCTCAGGGGTCAGATGCAGCAAAAGCTGTCATCGGTAACAATGGCAAACAGTGATGGGTTCTGGGATCGTCCCATGCCTGGGAGCCTCAAAGCTTCAATGAATACGGATTTCACGCCCATAACACCCGTTACAGCTTCTTTTACTGCGTCTCCAGGCGGCAAAGAATCGATTCTATATCGACGCAAGGCCGCTGTTCGTGTTCATTTCATGCTTACTGGTCAGACGGTGCCAAATATAGTTACCCTAGGCATCTTTCTAGTAGAAAACATCGTCACCGAATCACGATCTAAGACGGCCACCCTCACATTTGCACCACTAAGTGCTCCCCTACTAGAAGCGAAAGCGTCCAAAGTTAAAAACGGAGTTGAGTGGCATCGCAATCGCTCGGTTTCCTATTTGGTTGATAAGCTGCTCAAGACTACCTATTTAGACGTTGGGACGGGTCAACTTCCAACGACATGGGATGTCGAAGCCATAAATGATATACCAATACCTATAAGTGGTGGGTCAAACGGTTGGAGTGTATCGACAGGGACTAGACCACCAGAGAGACATTTTAGCTACAACAATTCTGGCCCAACATGGCGAGATGATGGAAGAGTGCCCGAAGCTCTTTGTCATTGGGAATATAGCACTGGCACAATCGCTATAACTGCTGGCGTCGCGACTATAACGGGCAGTTCCACATCATGGACAACCTCCAACTCGGATCTACGGACTCAGATCCGAGTTGGAGATGCATTCATTATAAGCAAGTCGTATACGTCCGGTGACGGCGGCTCAGAATATGGCAGTGAGGGATATTACACGGTATTGTCCGTGACTAATGGAACAACGATAACGCTTGATCGCGTCCCAGAGGGGACAACGGACGAGTCCGGATTGAATTATACGATTGTGAGAACCTACATAGGCGTAGGTAGCGACTTATACGAATACAATCTAACAACGGACTCCTATCGCCAATTAACGACAAGCGCTGATCAAATAGGTGGAACATATAAGATAAAGCGCGTATGGTATAACCCGAATGATTCGGCATATCCGATCTGGGGTGCTGCACTTACAGATCGATCTGATCTAGATGTAGATGTTCGCTCATCGATGAAGATATTTCGATTTAAATGGGCGACCTCAACGCCTACGGTAGAAGTGTGGGGCACTGTCGCAAACGTGGAATTGGGCGACATCTGCTACATGGAATCGAATGCCAAGGGGTCTGGCACAAATTATATGGTTAATAGAATTGGTCGATGGGATACTGGTGATGGCGATGAAGGAGAGATGGAAAGTAGTCCACTGCCGATACCGTATGAACAAACGTTGGCATCTATGCGTGGCAATTACTTCCCCTACTGGTTCACAACAGGCAGTCTTAGTGAGACATTGACTAGTTGGTCTGGTACTAGTGATGCAATGGCTGTAGCGCAGGGAAATCGGACAGCTAGATTGTCTAACCGTTATGTCCATACAACAACATCAACCGCTCACACAGGGACTGGTAATTATTATACCGCCAGGTATAGTATGGGACAGCCGGGTGTGTTGGAATTTAGCTCAGACTATGATGATACCGGCACTGGTAATGGAAAAGGCGGTATCTTTTTTTGCAGGGTTACTGTCCCTGATCCGGATGAACATTTCGATGATACTAATTCCAGTCAGAGGCCGGATTATTGGAGGTATGATTATCATGTCATAAATCTCAACCAGTCTCCTAATGGCGGGGCACCTACCGAATATTTCCTGAGCAACAATGACAATGAACCATTAAAAAGTCATCGCGAGTATCAGCCCATGTGTGCTACTACAGATGATGATGGCAAGATATATTTGGGACTGACAAAGCTGGGCCTTGATCATGATCAGGGTCATCATTCTAAGTATGTCAAAATAGATTTTACTGGTACTCAGACGTATACGATGACTAACTTGTTTAATCCGTCGAGTAATAGCGATCATCTCCCGATCCCTCTTGAGATGATGTATTTCACAGACGGCACTACCCCTCGTTTATACGTTTCCTCTTTCATGTACGATATGTTGGGCACGGATCAAACAAACTGGAATGGTGCCTACCCATATCGCATCTATGCCATTGATGTGACGGCTGCCTCAAGTTCAACCATCACCGATTATAGTACTATGCCCTGGAAAGCTAGAAGTTTAAATCGTATGCAGGGTATGGCACCATTTAATTTTGGCACCAATGCTTCTCCTAATTGGGATATAATATTTTGGGAAGCGGAAAATAATCGGATTCTTGCTTTCAATCACAGCAGTGGAGGATTTGCCGACTCTGACCATAGTCCTTCGACTACTGAAACGTCCTACTATATTCAAGTTGATACTTCCGACATGGAACCTTATCAATTTGTCCCTGCTATATCCTTGAAAAAAGTCAAGGTAATGCACTGGATTTCAGGCTTAGTTCCTGCTGTCAACAGAATGGCTGATTCCAACTCTCGTTTTACGTTGAATACTTGGTCGTTCATGTATAAAACGCGAGTTCCAATGGCTGACTTTGAAGGTATGTCAGCGTGGGACGCCATCGGCTACCTTGCTGAAATCGCGGATACACGATACGGATTCACTCCTGACGGCAATTTTTTCTTTCGCAGGAAGCCCAGGCATCTATTCTCAGCCTACACCTTCACAAATAGTGACGGCAGTAAGTTGCTTGGAAACGTGAATAAAGAAAGAGGCCAGAATTTTATTGTAAATCGAATACGCCGCGTTCCTAGTAAATTGGAAGAAGGAGACATTGACGTTCGCATACAATTGACAAAGAATTCTAAGTATGGTGATAATGGAAAAGTCCACACCATCGATGCAACTAGTACAGACACTGGAGCTAAGTCTATTGCGCTATTTTGCGTAAGAAGTGGGTATGTAAAAAAAGCGTCAGATCAATCTCTTCACGCTGCCGCCTTTCGTTACCAAGTGCGCCAACGTGAAGGAGATACGACTTTATTGGCAGATTATACTGCTGGCAACAAATACGCTACAATAGAACCTTTCAATGAGCCATTGTATGGAAGTTCATTCACAGTCACAGGTATAGACGCCGATGACGAGGATGTGTCTAAAACTTCATATATAGGCCTTCAAGCACAGATGTTCCATGGGGCAAGCAGCACTAATCAGAATTTATTGATCAAGACAGCTGTTGCGGCGGATGATGATGAAATAGAGTTAAAATTACCTGTCGTTAATGCGGATTTAGCAGGTAATATCGTAGGCAAAGATAGCACGTTCAAAAACGGAACGGTTCTGCTAATTGGCAGTATGGGTTCTACCAGTGGGTCGGGGAATAATTTCGAATATGTGACTGTGAATTACGTAAAAGATTCTGAAACTATAGCGGTATCAAGAGGAAGCTACAGTGCCTATCCTGCTATTAGTCACGCGGTTGGAGAGTCTGTATACCTTATATCCGAATACGATACCGTTTATCTTAGCCAGGTATTGACAAGTAATACAACTGATCTACTACAAGCTGGTAATGAGGTTAAAATTGCTGCCCCATACAACAATGAATCATCATTCAATTATCTCGGCGATCCCTTAGATTCTAATACTCTCAATACCACATATGGCTTATGGCATCCTATTTTGGATACCTTCACATGGATTGGCGATCAGAGCACCATCTATTCTACTAATGTTGCAGTGAAATTGGTTTGCGATGAAAGTGATTATAAATCTATACAGTTCGCCCGTGGCGATAAAATTATCGTCAATGTGGAGGGATTAAAAAGAGTTGACGATAGTTCATCTACCCAGGTAGCTGAAAGTCAGAAGTCTATTTCTCAATGGGGCATACATGAATCACAGCGTCGCGGCAACCCTTTCTTTAGCATTGATACTGCCCGTTGGAGTGCCTTAAAGGAACTTAAAGAAAATAAAAATCCTCGTTACACCTTCAACGTAGATACTATTTTAGGCCCGTGGATATCGATGCATGACATCGTCACGGTCAAGGATCAAGATAATCTGCCCATGAGCAAGCAGTTTAGTGAAGAGTGCTACATTACGCAGATGACGTTTGATCCACAGGCGCGAGCCATGATGCGCCTTACGCTACGCTCTGTCGATTCGTATTAGTCGAGGAGATCTTCCAGTTCGGGCATCGCCTTGAGCTTCTGTATCGCACCGAAGTAGATCTGCCGCACCCGTTCTCGGGAATATCCTATATCGCGACCAATCTGACCAAGCGTCATGGGCTGAAAGCCTCTCAGTCCATGATGGGCAGATACGATATAGTCGGCTCGCTTGCCCAGTGAGCTAACCGCTTTCCGCAGTATCTCCGCCGTCTCTTCATTCTGTAGCCGTTCCTGATCATCCTCGATGTTAGGATCGGGCACTACATCCGCCAATGTCCGAGCACTATAAGCGGCCCCATCGAAGAGGATGGGATCGTCCAGTGATGGCCTGTTGCCGTAGACGAAGAAATAGGATTCGATCTCATCTTCTCCTATGTCCTCATCTTCCATTATCTTGGTGAGCGAGTCGATCTGTAGACGCGACAGGCCGCGTTCCTCTATGAGCCTGTCCACCTTGCTCGTTTTCGACCAGAAATGGGAAGTTGTGTCCAGGGAGTTTATCAACTCTTTGCTTAAGCAGTTGCGAATGTGCCATATGGCAAAGGTTATAAACTTATTGCCTGTAGAATGGTCAAAAAACTCAATGGCATTGAGCAGTCCGACCATGCCGATAGCAATAAGGTCATCGAGCGGGATGCCATCTCGCCGCCTGTAACTGTGGGCAACTTTTACGACAAAGCGTATGTTGCTACGTATTACGAGCTCGACAAGTTCATCCCGCTCCTTGACCCATTCTTTCCGTTGTTCATCCTCAATAAACCGCTCCAGCTGGCGTATCCTGGCGAAATAGTAGAATTCTTCGTTTCGCGTCAGGACTTTCGCCGTAGCGGCATTGCGGATATCAAAGCCATATTGGGCTACTTCGGCTTTGATAAGAAAGATCCTACGAATTGCCAGCAGAAGCTATATAGTTCTTCTTCTGTCAGCGCTTCATGGTCATCAATAGGCATGATCGACCAGTTGCCATCTTGATATACGAGGGCGAGGCCTTTTACTTCACCTTCTTCGGCCTCACTCTCTTCTGGCTCGACTTTCGCCATTGGGTTGATTTTTTCGCTCATCCGCCCCTCCCCTCTTTGTGTTAATCTTCTTTTGGCTTGTCAGGTTCGTTCTCATTCGATCCATTCTTGCCGAACGTCGAACGTCCCCTGTTTCCATCCCCTTCGGGTGTTTCCTCATCGTCTTGCACCCAGTCGCCCTCAACCGACTTCAGTAGCGCTGTCCTTTTATAATTATATCCATGACGGGCACTTAATTCGGTCTTGCTTAGGATGCCTATCCTATCTAATACCTCAGATGTCTGCGCCATCTTGAGGCCATCTTCCTGCACGACATCAGGTAGCGATACGTCCAGTGGCACATCCACTGAATCTATCGTCATCGTCTTAGTAGGCGATTCGTCGGCGATAGTTTCTATCGTTCTCCATATCTCAGATCGCTTCGCATTCTCTTGGATCATTGGCGCGACTTCGCCATAGAGCTTGTCTGTGGATTCGGTGGTGAAGACCTCTACCTCAGATGTCGGCGAAAGCTCTCCTGCTGCAACCTTCTCACGTATGACCGTGCGGAACATGATCCGCATATCGTCGATCCAATCTTGCTGATGGCTCCGTATATGGTAGGAGAACGGCGTGTCCTGCTGTCGTATCGAAGCGTAGACCTGATTAGATGGATCTTGAAAGAGGACATGTTCCGGAACGTTGACAGAAGACGCTATAGCCATACGAATTAAACGCCCATCCGGCATTGCATCGTCGCCGTGGATCTCAGGATTCACAACGCGCCATTCCAGTTGCGGCGTCTCAGTGAGGATCTGACCGCCTACGGGCCCGCGTTGAGCTCGTCCTCCAGGCATATTGCGATTACCGGACACCTTACGCACCCAGACCACTTTGCTTCTTTCGTGGTTGAGGACGATTCGATCCAGTATGAAGTCCTCGTAGTAGCGCAGATAACGTAGCGCAGGATAGAGTATGGGCGTCCCACGCACTTCACTGGCATCACCGATCTTTACCATCTGCACCAGTTTTTCACGTGAGAGGCGTCCAACGCCCCGAGCGATTTCGCCTCCTGGCTTCTGTCGTTGCTCCCAGTAGTTGATGTCCGCGAAATACTGTAGCTTCGGCTCGTTGCCGTGACGTTTAGTGCGGGGATCTACTACCGCCGCACCTCGACCATAGGCTAGGCGCGTCTCGGCATCGTCAGGATGGGTATGTATAGCTTTGATCTCATGGGCTTTCGTGCGATCTCGGATATATATGTCGCCATTCGACTTGTCGATGTAGTAGAAGAAGTAGTGCTCGCCCATCTTATATTTGCGGCGAGCGGCTTCTTTGACGCGCTTGCGGAGGTTGTTCCGCATTGCAAACGTCTTGAGCTCGTCATCGATCTCGTCTACCGTGCAACCGAATTCGACACCTGTCCCAATGGTGTAATTCGTCATATTGTCGATGATTGAGCGAGCGTGTGGGTCGAGCTTATACTTCTGCTCACAGCTTTCCATGACGCCTATGAGAACGGAGGACTCCTCATCTGACCCGATCAACTGTCGCGAGAGAGGCGCACCGGAGAGGAATTCAACGATGGCGCGTTCCACATTCTCCTGAGTGATGTTCTTATCGGCCCCTACAGGGACGGGCGACCAGTGCTCACTCATTAAGAACTGAGCCTTGGATGCCAGAGAATGGTCGCCATCGAGGGGCATGAAGCCGCTCTGGTTGTCGTTGTCTTTTCCAAACATCTGAGGCGCATGAAATGCCAGGGCATCATCTACAGCGCGAGATATCTGCTCTTCCTGCTCTTTTTGCAGTTCACCACGTAGTTTGTCCTCAAGCGCTGCTACGTGCCCTACAGCCAGCTGATTTATCTGGTCGGCTAGAGTATCGGCTTGGGGTTGATCCTGCGTTGTCGTATCGTCCATCGTTACATCCTTATATGGTTTGCAGATATCCGACATGGCGCTCGTCATATAACGAAGTGCCGTCTTCGACATACCCGTCTGCGTTTAGGTCAAGGTCGAACCCCGTAACATCTTCCCTGCCAATGGCGTTGTAATACGACTCCTCCGACATCTGGTCATCCTGATCCAGTAGCGGCACTTCCATTTCTGGATCGGCGTTATTATTACAGTTGAAGACGGCGCCTGCTACGGCCTGTAGCATATCGTCTGTGCCGCCTTCCATTTTCAGTGCTTTCTGCTTAGTTCCATCCCACTGGCATTCATCCAGTTCTTTTTCAAGCCAGTTGCGATGATCGTCGAAGGGCGTGATCTCTGGTATGTCGAGAGCCTCCCGATAGAAGGCGTCTCTCAGAGAAACCATCGCCGCTGCCGGCTCTCGCGGTATGCCCTCTTTCCGCACCAAGCCATCTTTCTTGTAGTCTATCAGCACCTTGGAGGTCGTATGGTCTATCGATAGCAACCCGCAGGGAATGTTCATCCCGCGTATCGACTGCATAAGCTGATGCGACTGAAAGCGGTCAAATGTTATCAGTCCCTCATGGAGGTTGAATCCTCTGGTGTGCGCCAGTTCATCTATCATGGCCTCGATGGCATTGTAGTTCATGGCGATCTCACCAAACTCCAAGCGCGGAGCGAGGCGACCTACGAAGTCAAACCGCATCTTGGGCATGGACACTTCACGGGCTTCCAGATCGCCTGGCATACGCATGGTGCGTGTCTCAAAGTCGTAGGCATGACACATGGCGATACCCACATAATCTCCATTTATCGCAAGGTCGATATGCATGTAGCGAGGCCGGGTCTCTTCCGCTACGAAGGAGGGAGAAAACTGATACGTCAGTTCGTCCAGTGGGTTGCTTCTATTCTTTCCCTTCTCAAATGCCTGCGCGATCTTCTCATGATTGCGGAAGAATGGGTTGATCGACCCTGACGGTATAGAGAGCAGTTCAAGCGTTGCCCGCTCTGGCTCTTCATAAAAGGCAGGAAAGTATTCTAATGGGATTTTGACAATCATTCGTCTATATCTACTCCTATCTCTTCGATTATCACCCCCGGCTCCCCTTGATCGCCATATTCTGCTACGCTTTCCGCTACCTTCTGCTTCATCGTCCGCACCGCGTCATCTATCGATTCCCCTCTGGCGAATACCCCCTGATCGGGACAAAACGCCAATACCATAGGCTCAAGCCCATCATCCTCCCATAGATAGACCATATATGTATCAGGCATGAGCCAGACTCCTTATCACGCCCTGTTCTTTTAAGGTCAACACAGAGGCATCGACAATCTCGGGGATAGTGCTTTTCCCTGCCGATTGGATCTCCCATGGCCAAAATCCAAATAGTGGCATCGTGCGCTCTACCCTCTCACTCTCCGGCACCGGCCCTTTAAGATGCGCCCAAATAGAAAAGACGAACTGCGTGTCTTTCACTTCCCATATCATGACTTCTATCGACTTGTCCTCATTTGGTTCTTCTACTAACTGACCTACTATACCGCCTATCCATAGTCCGAGATTTCGTGCTCGTCTATTGATATAGGCTTTGACCAGGTCTTCCCATTGTTCGTGTGCGGCTCGTATCGTAGCTCCGCTATTACCGTATTCTTCTTTAAAGGTCTTCCGATCTATAACCTTTACCGCATGTATTCGGTAGGTCTGGTAGGCATATCCTCTGGCGAGTTTGCGTAGCTGATTGTCCGCTTTCTCCGTCCTGACGAAATGATTCATCAGAAGGACTCCCACTTTGTGAACGCTTTTAATTCCTCCGTATAATCCTCCCCCACAAACTCTGTGCCGAGGAAGATCGTCTCTTTGTTGTTGTGGATGTTGGCGAACTGTATGTCGAATCCGCCATCTCCCTCCTGGTAGTCCACTATCGCTATCCCCTGTTGCCAGTCATGCTCTACCCCTCGCGCCGGAACGCGGTTGGGGTTGCCCATCATGCCGGGACAGGCGCTCTCGTAGATCTTGGCTCCCGATTGATGGTATAGGGTCTTACAGGCCCTCTCTCGCCGATGGGTGTGGCCGAAAATCACAGAGGAGCGAGCATTGTCCAGATAGGCATCCGAGGTCTGCCCAGACTTGCTCTTACTTTTGTCCCCATGTATGACGCGCAAATTTTCGTTCAGCCAAATGGCATTATCTGGATATCCATCGAGCCATTCTATGTCTAACGCATCGAGGCCCATCAGAGCGGGTATCGACAAGGCCGGATAGTCTCTACTGATGCTTTCCATGGAAACGCAGTAAGCTGCCGACAGGTTGTTGATCACGATGTTGCTCATGCGTTGTTCGTGATTGCCTTCCAGATAGGCGATTCGGGCATCGGGTGCTTCGGCGCGTAGTCGTGAGAGCAACCACACGCATTCAATGATTGCCGGTTGCGTGGTGAAATACATGTCGGGTGTCCGAATGAATTTCTCGGTCATCTCGGGCAGATCAATCATATCGCCCTGCACTACGATTACATCTGGCTCAATTTCACGTATGACCTGAAAGGCTATGTCCCAAACTTCCCTATCATGGAAAGGTTGCAGCTTTCCCGTATCCAGTTCTCTGCGATAGCCTATATGTCCATCTGGTAGCAAGACCGCTTTTTTCGTTGTCCTTTTTATCGGTGTCCTACTGCTTTTTGGAATCTCGGGAAGCGTTATCCGCACCGGCTGTATTGCCGGTATCTCAGTAGGTACCGCCTTCAGACGCGATATTTCCGCTTCGACATTGTAAAGGGTGAAAAATCCATCTGATGAGGTATGCTTCTGCGTTTCTTTATAGCGGAACTTACTGGTGCTCCATAGCGACTCATCGAAGTCGAATCGATCAAAGATGTCTTTGGCTGTAGGCGGTGTATTGCCTACAGAGCGAATGTTCGTCGATACCTTTTGATGATTAGGATCAAGCTGTTCTACCAGAGACTCTCTATCGTCATTGCGAATGGAAAAGTGCCCATCACAACTTTTGCATACATATGAGACACTGTTTTCTCTGTAAGCCTTTATCCTTACATCATCACTCTTACAGTGCGAACACTGGACTGAAAACGGCTCTGATTTGGTTCCCATACCCTGCCCCCTTTAATCCGGCTGTAGATTATCCGGAATGGCCCTGAGCTCCTGGTGTTCCTTTTCAACCGTTTTGACGTTGAGTATCTGTTGATTGGTCACATCAAAATCAAACGTCCTGCCCGACAGGTTCAGCGGCTTGCGCTCCCAGAATGGAATACGCTTGTAGTAGATACCATCATTCTTCAGCGATCTGCGCCCTAAAACCTGCGTGAAGTCATTCTGCGTTCTCGATGAACTGATGACGATGGAGAATCCCGCATAGGTCATGATCCCATTTCGCAAAGCGCCAAAGCGGCTTTCCTTACGTTGAAAGAGGTCATTGTAAGCTTCCTGTGCGGCGTCATACGAGTCCGATCCGTATATACTCTGCTTGCTTGTTGCTGACTTGGCCATAAAGTTGGCCTCATCGATACAGCTACTGGCTACGCAATATCCCAGACCTGAAGCGGCAGCGCCCGTGCCTGGGAAGAGAACCACATTACGTGGAAATCGTAGCTCCCTTGGATACCTCCGCGTGTTTTCTATCTCTTCCAGATCTACGTGCGGTGGGAAGTAGTCGAGAAAGAAGGGACAACGCACTCGCGGCAGTATTTCTTTAAAGGTCACATCTCGCGCCTGTTCTTCTGTTCGGTTCATCAAGATCACGGCGATGGTGGTGTCGAGATCGAGATTGTAGGGCTTGAAGAACTCGCGTCTATCCATGATCAGATATTCACGGATCAATAGCCACATGATCAGTGACATCTCAAAGTCTTTGCCTGTGCCTTTGGGCAGTTCAAGGCAGATGGTGTGTATGTTCTCATCTCTATACACTTCTACGCCTGTGGCCTCTGCGATCTGTCGGGGCCACTTCTCCTGCGCTTTACGCTTGGCATGTTCGAATGAGAGCGCATAGATCGTGTCCTGTTTGAGCACTTCTCCGTCGCGTATTATCCGCACCGTGAAGTCACACCGCTTGTGCCAGATGTCTATGATCTCATCTCGTATCGCCGGCCATATGTTGTAACTGCCCAGGTAATAGTCATCGGCTATCAGGTCTTCAATTGTTACGTCCATCTCGCGCTGACAGGTTGAGTAATCCCAATCTTTACGCGCTCCCTCATAGCGGACAGTGCCATCTACTTGCTTCTGGGCGACATCGATCATCTTATCGATGTCACTGGCTACATCGCCCCAGGCGTCTATTTTCTTACGGCCCATATCAGGCTACCTCAAAGTCCGCTTCCACCGCTTCGGCCATAGTAGCGGCATTATCGGTTATCCCTGCCGCCTGTTGTCTGCGTAATAGCTCAGTTGCTCCTACTTCATTCATAGGCAGCACCAGATCGGCTTTTATCCGTTTCAGTACCTCTACTGCCATATCATCTCCGATACAGTCTTTGACGATATGGAGCAATCCCGCAATCATGGTTTTCGTTTGCAGCTGCAGCGCGGTGGCTTGCATCAGATCGGCGTCTCTTTTTGCCATTTTCGACTGAAAATCAGCCGAGCGCAAAATCTGGTCTGCCATCATTTCCAGATGTCCAACGGACACCCCTTCTTCTCTCATCTGATCTTTCAGTGCCGCACGTATTGCCTCAAGCTCATACAGGTATCGTACAGAATCGAAGAGCTCTTCCGGCTTTAGCTGTTCCCTTACCTTTTCTACGTATGCTTCGAAGTCTATGTTTTCCGATAGACCTGTTTCCTGTGCTGGTGCTACATCAGTCATGGACTCGGCCTTGAGAAACTCTTCTTTCACTAATTCTTCAAAGTCTCTATGCAGGTTGTAGCCCTTTTTGAATTTGTGATTATTAAATCCAACGAAGGCCAACCAGCTGTGTTTCCTGCAACATCCTATCCCTACATGGCTCGTCTGTGTTCCGGCATAACGGGCACAGCGATACTCGTCTCTAGGATTCTTAACACCATGGGGATTGGGGATGCCATCTGGCACGAAGGTTGGTAGCCGATAATTCTGCGGCATACCGCAGATGCGTTTTCGTGTGCCGTCTTCATTGATCTTATATATCTCAATCAGAGATACAATCTCAAGCCTCGGCGGAGGTTTCTTCAGAAACTCTTCTAACTGCTCAGGGCTTACTCTGGGCTTTTTGTATCGTTTCTGTTGTTTGAACTCTTTAATATCAATGAGTTCATCCATTGCTCTTCAGCCATTCGGCTAATTCTTTGTCGGCTTCATGGGCAACACTGTTGAATTGCGGATCTGATATACGCACATGGCCGTTTTTCTTGCTTATCGGCTTGTAGAGCACCGCTATCTGGGAACTAGTATGCCGCTTGTATACCGTGATATCCCTAATGGATTCAATCGTATACCAACGATAACTTTCATTTTTTGGCGCATTACAGAAAGACACCAGGCGCTGGGCGATATTATCCCATGTAATGCCTTCGTCTTTCTTTTCTGGTGTTTTCTTACTCTCTTTAGGCTTTGGTTTAATCTTTGGCTTTGCTTTGGCCATGATTATTCCCTCTCCACCCCTCCATAGATTGATTTGTGCATCAAAATACTTGCTTTACTACAAGTATACTAAAATATAGCTCGTTCGCTGCCTATATTACACACCCTCAAACTTGCCACCTCGCCGAATCCATTGTAATAGAGCATATCCAACTGCCTGAGATCGATGAGAAAACTGGATTTTGCGTTCCTATTGGGATCGTCTTTCCCCCTGTTTTGGTATTGATGCCAGGGGGTATCTTCTCTATTCATGATCTGGGCCAATTCTTTAACGTTCGACTTCCATACCCCCGTCATTTTGTTCACGTGAACATTGTAGCGGTCATCTTCCGGCCATGACACCCAGAAGTAGATGTCGAGGTGGTCGTAGAGATTTATGTATCGGACGATGTCCTTGGCATTGAAAGTCACGGCATATTGGGGGCTGAGGTCATATCGGCCGGCGGTAAAGAATGGGGTCGTTTGCCGTTTGAGGTCAGCCAGTGATCCATTGACGATCAGATCTGGTTGCCATGGCTCGCTTTCTTTCGCCGGGTTTATGATCGCATCGAGGCCCATCGCCGGGGCGACAGAATTGACGAATTTATGCTCTTCCGTTTCGCCGTGGTTATACCACCATGCTTTGTCTTGTGGACTTCTAGCGATATCGGTCATTACCATATTTCCTTGGCTCAACGATTCTCATGGCGTTAAGTGCCCATTTCCGCAGGACATCTTCGTCCGCTTCCCCTACGCCGAACTCGTTCAAGAATTCGAATAGCATACTGCACAGATCCTCTCGCATCTTCTCCCGAGGGTCGAAGCCCTTGGTCTTCTCTTCCTTCCATGCGATCAGATCAGCCGTAGAGGACGATTGAGCGCGAGAGAGGATCTCTTCTTTCTCTTCTTCATTCTCCGCTTTATCGACCAATTGGGAGATTGTATTGGCTTTCATCAGGCCGATTTCGGACACATCTTCCTGTCGATCTGGAAAGGCCCTGTATAGCTTCGCGACATTCTGATAGCGCCACGATGTTCTTACCGACATGCCACATCCTCCGGCGCTTATGGGGGCCTCCACCCACTGGTCGAAGCGCGTGAAGCCAAGCCACTCATAGGGCCGCTTATCCCCTTGCCGAGTCTCTCGGAAGTCGAGTAGCATCTCGCCTATCTCTTTGATCTCATGCTTTAGGTGGTGGACACGTGAGAGTATTCGTTGGTGTTTGGCTTTGGCGATCTGAGCATGTTCGCGCCCTTCGAACGTTTCAAAGAATCGAACAAATAGTAGCCGTGCTGCCGCACCGAGATTAAAGTTGTAATGCAGCTGAAAGCTATCTACGCCCATGGCGTGGAACTCGGTGTGGTGAACTCTACATAGCGGCACCAGATTCTCTGCATCCGGCCCCCGCGCACCCTTGGAAGTCAGGTGGTGCGCGTCGGATACTCTGACCAGATTGGGAGCCGTTTCTATCTCCTCAATAGGGTCACCGTTCATGTCAGTGTCGCGAGTGTGCTGACATATGGCACAACGCACTCTTCGTATGTACTCGCGGTATTCCTCCCATTCTCCATACCCTTCGGGCACCTCGGGCACCACGATCTC
>MDTE01102635.1_pt1 | contig 16028 bp, 16 predicted proteins | sample 811231 | NCBI WGS metagenome assembly MDTE01 (sample SAMN05326651, study PRJNA326480) | marine metagenome | isolation source: seawater | place: Indian Ocean: Red Sea | collected 2010
CAGCCTAATGCGCTATGTGGTCGGACGTGAGCACTGCCGTGTAACGCTTCCTGGCCATATGGCCCCCTTTCTGTCCCATATCCTAACTCTAGGAATGGGAACAATCCAGGGGGGCAGGTCATCCCCAAAGTGTCTACATTCTGCCTACGGCGTAGTCATTTTGGTGCGTTTTGCCTCCAAAACAAAAAAAGGGGCTTACGCCTCAATCGACGCAAACCCCTTTACATACTGTCTTTTTTGGTGCCCAAGACTGGACTCGAACCAGCACGGCCTTGCGACCACTACGCCCTCAACGTAGCGTGTCTACCAATTCCACCACTTGGGCATTATTCGTTTGTGCGATTTCCCGCCCGAGCGGGAAATTCGGATCCCGACGCTGACTTACTTCACGGAGTCGGTTGTCGAGGTCACCGGAGCCGTCTCCACACCCGGAATCGTCGCGGGCTGCGTTTCCGGTGCCGGTGCGGTCAGCGGGATTGGCGCCTGTTGTTCACGAAGCATCCGCTCGGCCGCCGTCTCGGCGACGGGGTCCGCGCTCCGGGCCGTGAACCACATCCCGATACACGTCAGGAAGAAGGCAAGACCGGAGTAGGACGTCACCTTGGTCAGGAAGGAAGCTGCTCCGCCCCCACCAAACAACTGACTGCCGCCTCCACCCATCGGTCCCCCACCGAAGGCGCCACCGGCAAGGCCACCACCTTTACCTGCCTGCATCAGGATACTGACGATCATCACGGCGCAGACGAGAATGTGTATGATCAACAGAACGTAATACATAGTTAGACTCTTGTTTGGCTATCCAAGTGCGCCCTTGACGACCGCGGCGAAAGAGACGGCCTCGAGAGAGGCCCCTCCGATCAGACCACCATCGATGTTGGGCTGTGAAAACAGGACGGACGCGTTGTCCGGCTTGACGGAACCGCCATACTGAATGCGGACTGAATCCGCCGTCTCCTGTCCGTGTGCATCGGCTAGGACCGACCGAATCAGTGCGTGCACCTCATCAGCCTGCTCCGGCGTCGCCGTGAGTCCGGTCCCGATCGCCCAAACCGGCTCATAGGCGATCACGAGCTTGTCGACCTCTTCAGACGACAGGCCGTCCAGACTACCGGTAACCTGAGTCCTCACGACGGAGTCTGTGACACCCGATTCCCGCTCCTCCTGGGTCTCTCCCACACAGACAATCGGCGAGAGTGTGGCCTCGAGTGCCGCTTTCACCCGCCGATTCACGGTTCCATCGGTTTCACCGAAAAACTGCCGTCGTTCAGAGTGTCCTAATATAACGTGGCTGCATCCTGCGGTCAATAACATGGCCGTCGAGATCTCACCCGTGAACGCCCCTTCGGCCTCCCAATACACGTTCTGAGCGCCCAGACAGACCGACGTATCCTTCACGACGCCAGCGACGCGCTCCAGGCAGGTAAACGTCGGGCAAACGACCACCTCGACGCCCTCGACGCCCGAAACAGCATCCACGACGCCCTTTGCCAGTGCTTCGGCCTCCTCGGACGTCTTGTTCATTTTCCAGTTACCGGCTACGACCGGCTTGCGATCCGCCATGCGATTCTCCCTTCACCGCCCTCAGGCTATCCCTTGTCGGTCAGTGCGACAACGCCGGGCAGTTCCTTCCCTTCCAGGAACTCGAGCGATGCCCCACCTCCAGTGGACACGTGACTGATTCGATCAGCCACCCCGGAAACGGCCGCGGCCGTCTCTCCTCCACCAACGATTGTCGTCGCGCCTTCGTCCGTTGCCGCCGCCATCGCCTCGGCGATTGCGGTGGTTCCGGCGCTGAACGGTGCCATTTCGAAGACGCCCATCGGCCCGTTCCAGACGACAGTCTTCGCAGCCGTAATGTGGCCGGCAAACAAGGAACGGGTCTCTGGGCCAATGTCGGCAGCCTCTTGATCCTCAGGAATCCCATCCCTGGTCACGATGCTCGTTGTTACGCCGTCGCCCAGATCCGGCGCGACCACACAGTCCACAGGCAGTTCGATGCGAACGCCAAGGTCCTCAGCCTTCTTCAGGATCTGCTCGGCGACCTCCATCCGATCTGCTTCCAGCAGCGACTTCCCGATCTCGAGCCCCATGACCTTGAAGAAGGTGAAAGCCATCCCGCCGCCGATCAGAAGCGTGTTGATCTTGGGCAGAAAATGCTCGATCACGTCGATCTTCCCAGAGACCTTCGCCCCTCCCATCACGGCCACGAACGGCACGTCCGGATCCCCCAGTGCGCCGCCCAGGTAGTCCAGCTCCTTCTGCATCAACAGACCGGCGACGCACTCCGTGAAGTAGTGCGTGACACCCTCCGTTGAGGAGTGAGCCCGATGCGCCGCCCCAAAGGCGTCGTTCACATAAACGTCACCCAGGTCTGCGAACTGCATAGCGAACCCCGGCGCATTCTCTTCTTCTTCTTTATGGAAGCGGAGATTCTCCAGAAGGACTACTGAACCGGCCTCAGCCTCTTTGACCGTAGTCACCGCCTCCGGTCCCACACAATCGGAGACGGACACCACCTCACGACCGAGGAGATCCTGAAGCGCCCGCCCGACCGGCTCGAGCGATAGCTCTGGCACCCGCTCACCCTTTGGGCGTCCCAGATGAGACATCAAGACCGGTAACCCTCCCGCATCCAGGATATGCTGGATCGTCGGAACGGACGCCCGGAGACGGGTATCATCAGAGACGGTCTTGCCATCCAGCGGCACATTGAAGTCCACGCGCACGAGGACACGTTTGTCCGCCAGATCCAGATCCGTAATAGACAGCTTATTCACGGCTTGACTTTGACCTTTGACTTGTGACTTTCCGATCTTCGACTGAGTTACCCGATCTTCTTGATCAGATCGACACAGCGGTTCGAGTACCCCCACTCGTTGTCATACCAGCCACACACCTTGACCAGGTTGCCTGCCATTACCGTGGTGATCTGAGAGTCAAAGATGCAGGAGTGCGGATTCCCGACGATGTCCATCGACACGAGAGGCTCGTCAGAGAACTCCAGGATCCCCTTGAGGGCGCCGTCGCCGGCCGCCTGGAAGGCTGCGTTGACCGAATCAGCTGTGACTTCCTCGCGGAGCACGCCGACAAAATCCGTAAACGAGCCATCGGGCGTCGGAACACGGACGGCCATACCATCGAGCTTGCCGTTGAGTTCGGGGATAACCTTACCCACGGCGCTGGCTGCTCCCGTGGTGGTTGGAATCATCGAAACCGCGGCCGAACGGGCGCGACGCAGGTCGCTATGAGGTGCGTCCAGGATCCGCTGATCGCCAGTGTAGGCGTGAATTGTCGTCATCAGACCGTGCTCGACGCCGAAGTTATCGTTCAACACCTTGACCATCGGTGCCAGACAGTTCGTCGTGCACGAAGCGTTCGACATCACCGTGTCGGCATCCGTCAGGATGTCGTCGTTGATCCCCATCACCACCGTCGGCAGATCACCTTTTGCCGGTGCGGAGATAACAACACGGTCGGCCCCACCCTGCAGATGCTTGCTGGCGCCATCCTTGTCTGCGAAGAAACCCGTGGATTCCACCACGATTTTCGCCCCGTGGTCTCCCCAGGGCAGGTCGGCCGGATCGCGCTCGGAGAGAACCTTGATCTCTTTCCCGTCGACTATCAGCGAGCCGTCACCAGCTGCTACATCTCCCGGATATTTACCGTGGGTCGAGTCATACTTCAGCAGATGCGCCAGCGTACCGGCGTCGGTCAGGTCGTTTACTGCGACGACCTCGATCCCGCCCTGAGACATCGCGGCGCGAAACACCAATCGACCGATACGACCAAATCCGTTGATTCCAATCTGAATAGCCATTGACTTCTCCTCTTTTCCCCGCGTCCCCTAACCAAAAAATACTTTAGCGATATCGTAGAGCCCCATGTCGACGGTCCGATTCTTCGACACCGCATCCTTGATGTCCACCGAGACGATCTCTGTTCCGCGCAACGCCACCATCTTCCCGAACTCGCCCTGAGCCACGCAGTCGATAGCGGCAATACCGAAGCGCGTACCGAGAACTCGATCGAACGCCGTGGGGCTTCCGCCACGCTGAATATGCCCCAGCACCGTTACCCGGGTCTCGAAGCCAGTCTGCTTCTCGATCTGCTCGCCCAGCACGTTCCCGATTCCGCCAAGACGGACGTGGCCAAAGGCGTCACGTTCCTCAGACTTAAGCACCATGCTGTCGTCTGCGAGCTTCGCACCCTCAGCGACTACGATGATACTGAACGTCTTACCACGTTCGTGTCGCTTCCGGAGCGTATCGCAGACGGCTTCGATCGTGAAAGGTTCCTCCGGGATCAGCACGACGTCCGCGCCACCGGCGATACCGGACTCGACGGCGATCCAGCCCGCGTGCCGCCCCATCACCTCGCAGACCATCACGCGGTTGTGAGACTCCGCTGTCGTGTGGAGGCGGTCGACCGCCTCCATCACAATGTTGATGGCTGTGTCGAACCCGAAGGTTTGGTCCGTACCCTCCAGATCGTTATCGATTGTCTTCGGCACACCAACGACCTTCACGCCGTCTTCGTGGAGTTTCGCAGCGACACCGATCGTGTCGTCACCGCCGATCGCGATCAGGGCATCCAGCTCCATTCGCCCCATGTTGTCCTTCACCGTACGTGCCCCCCCCTCGATGTTATAAGGGTTGGTCCTGGACGTGCTGAGAATCGTCCCGCCCTTGGGCAGGATCCCGGACACTTCCTTCATATCGAGCGGCCGGTAGAGCCCCTCCATCATCCCCTTCCACCCCTCCAGGATTCCGATGATGTCCAGACCGTAGGGGTCGATGCCCTTGCGCACAATCGCCCGGATCACGGCATTCAGTCCGGGACAATCTCCTCCGCCAGTCAGCACACCGACTCGCTTGACAGACATACCAACCTCGCCTTTCACCAAATCAACACGACAAATAATCCAGGCTTATACTCTCCCCCCCGCCATCAACCCCGCCTGATCTCAGATCTGCTGGTTTCGAAGCCTCGGAATGTACGAGTTCACGTCCATTGTGTCAAGCTGTACGTGTCGATTCCATTAGCTTAAACTACTGGTAATTTTGCACTTCCGAACCCTCTGGGACGACACCATCCGCCCCGGCACGATCACGCGTCGCAGGCCACAAACTCGTGGAGCCAAACTTTGTGGTCGAGGTCCCAGTCCACGCCATCACGCATCCGGATAATGATGTCACGGTAGCTCTACAGGTTCTGAAATCCCTCTTTCCGTGCATCGTACTCCGTCATATCGCACAGCCGCTGACGGACCACCCGGGTAATCTCGCTTTACCTCCAGGTCGAGCGGAGATGGTCCCCTCTACCGCGCATCCGGTCATATCCGGTTACCTCAACAACGAATCCCGTCGTTCGCTCGAGGAAGTGGGAATAGAGCCCGTCCTCTCCAAACCGACCGGAATGTCCGGCCTGCTCAAGGCTGTCGGCGAGGCTCTCGCCCCAAACGGCGCCGCTGCCTTCTCCGAAGCCGATTCGATCCCGAACGACTAGTTGCGATCGCGCTCCCACGTTTACTTTTCCGACGTGAAAGCCTAACATTACCATGCTACGCGAACATCAACGCATTCAGGGGCTTATGCAGAACATCAAAGCCGTCATCTTCGATCTCGACGGCACAATCTTCGATCTCGCTCCGCTCGTTCGAGCAGCCAGAGAGCGAGTCGCCACTCTCTTGTACGAAAACACCTTCTTCGACTCCCAGGCCGATGCCATCGACCAAATCGAAAGCCTGGAACGCAAGCACGGCCCCTACTACTCTTCCTCACCCTACTACTTCGCCTTCTACGACATCGCCAAGGACCTCTGCGAGCAGAAACCAGATGCCTGCCATGCCTTCCTTGGGGATCGCAATGAACGGCGACGCGAATCCGACACCGACGAAATCGAATCTTTCGTCCGGATCCTGGAGCAGGCCTACAACCACCAGGATGTCGAGACGATCAAGCCGTTTCCCGATGCCATCCAGACCCTGGAGGAACTGAAAGCGGCCGGATGCCACCTCGTGCTTCTCAGTTTGGGAAGGCCCTCACGGCAGCAAAACAAGATCGACCGTCTGGGTATCGCTCCCTACTTCCACAGGATCATCAACGAGGGTCCCCCCTCGCACGACTACTGGATCAACGAGGTCCTTGAGGACAATGCGTTTGCGCCCGAGGAAGTCGTGATCGTGGGTGATCGCACGCAGGACGAGATCCGGTCAGGCAACACGCTCGGCCTGACCACTGTCTGGCTGAAACGAGGCCGATTCGGAGAGATCGAACCGGGCGAAGGCGACCGGCCAGATTACACGATCGGATTCCTCTCTCAGCTGTCCACACTTGTCCATCTAGCTCGCTCCGGCAAGGACAGCGGGAGCTTGCGGACGGTCGTCATCGGCGGCGGTACGGGCCTGCCGACCGTGCTCCGGGGAATCCGGACCTACGACAAATCGCCCACGGCGATCGTTGCCGTCACCGACACCGGCGCATCTTCGGGCCGAATCCGCTGGAACCTTGGTGTTCAGCCCCCGGGTGACATCCGGAATGCGCTCACGGCATTGTCCGACCCGACAACTGTATCGCCCGGGCTCTACAGCGTTTTCCATCACCGTTTCCCGAACGACGAAGCCCAGTCGGGCATCTTCAAGAACGACCATATCGGAAACTTCCTCGTCGCCGCGTTGACGCAACAGACGGGCAGCTTCCAGAATGCGATCCAGACCGCCAGCGAAATGCTCGGCGTCCAGGGAACCATCCTGCCCTCTTCCATCGACAACGTGGACATCTGCGCAGAATTGGAAGACGGAGAGCATCGATACACGGAGTGGATGGTTCGGAAACCCGGGAAGCCTCCTTTGAAGGAAGCCTACCTGCTACAGAACGCGGATATTCTGGCTGAGCTCGACCGCGATGGAGGCGCACTGACCCGGATTATCGACGAGGCCACCGGGCAGGTAGAGGTCCACGCGCCGAGCGGCGAAAGCCTGGCTGTAGAGCGAAACACTGCCCGCGCCCCCTCAGAGGCGGCCGACGCCATCCGAACGGCTGATCTCGTGATCCTGGGGCCTGGATCACTCTTTACGTCTGTGATTACCAATCTGCTTGTTCCCGAAATCCGACAGGCATTGATCGACCGCGATCTCGGTAAGACGCTCTATGTCTGTAATATCACGACTCAGCCGGGCCAATCAGACGGGTTTGAGGCCTCGGACCATCTGCGAGCGCTGATGAGTCACCTCCCTGAAGAGTCCAGAGACAGTCTGCTCGATCACGTCCTGGTGCAGGACCCGAGGATCTTCGAAAGCGAAAAAGGCCAGGCCTGGGCCCCACTGCTCGAGCAGTATGCCGCTGACGGAAAAGTGCTTGTGGCGTGCGACCAGGAGCGTCTGGACCAGATGGCCACTTGGACGCGTGCGGACTTCGTGGAAGAGTTCAGTCCGGACGTTATGGACCGGGGGGTGGGAGACTTCATCAGTCACGACTCCAACAAGGCCGCCGATGCGGTCTGCCGGACCTACTGTGGCCTCCCGATTCCGGATTACTGGGGATTGGGCGATACGCGTTGAGTATCGGGTCTCCAGACAGGATTCGCGGGGTCATCTTCGACCTGGATGACACCCTCTTCGACTGCACCGGTCAACTGACCGAACCCGCCAGACAGCGAGCCTCCGCTGTGCTTGTCCAGGATTCACCAACCCACGACGTCGAGGCGCTGACCGAACTTCAGACGGACCTTGCGGGTCGTCTGGGGTCCTCCGGCGCCATTCGTGAGATCGGTCGTCTTCACGGAATACCCGATGCCACCGTCGCGGAGGCCTTGGAGACTTACAACAGAGATGACGTCCCGCCGATCACCTCCTTCCCTGACGCGATCGAAACCCTCGATGGCCTGGTCGCGCTAGGAGTCACGCTCACGTGCGTGACGACGGGTCGCCGAGGGCGACAGTTGGCGAAGGTGGATCGGCTTGGCTTGGACAGATACTTTTCCGAAGGGCAGAATCTTTATATCCACGACGACCCGGACACGCCCAAGGACGACGACCTGAACAGGGCGCTCAGCGACGCAGGACTCCTACCTGATCAGGCTCTGTCAGTGGGAGACAAACTCGACACGGACGTCGCTGCCGGTAATCGAATTGGGGTCACCACGGTCCGATACCGTCACGGACGGCAGAAAAACGCCGAGCCTGAGACGGAAATCGAACGTCCTGACCACGACATCCTCCGACTGGCGGACTTGATCAGCATCATAAAACACTGATCACCCCTCCCAGGAAACACTCACAGAATCACCAGGCCTGATATCCAAGGTCTCGGCAGCATTTCCGCCGTTGATCGAAAGCTCGAGTGTCCGTTGACTTCCGAACAGCGCCAGCCACTGCCCCTGAGCGACATCTCCATACGTCTTCGCAACATCACCCAACTGGTGTTCTCCAGCCTTCACAAGTACACCCTTTCGCCCCTCCAGTGCCTGCTCGGGGATGTTGGTGATCGCGTTCCCGAACCGATCGACATGGAGCACACGTCCCTTGATACCGTCTCCCGACGCTACCAGATCCCAGCCCTGGAGCACGATCGGATCTGTCACCACATTCCCCAGGCAGTGTATGGGCTCACCTACTGCAGCCCGAGCTGCAGCAGGTGCAAACAGATCGCGCCCGTGGAACGTTCGGCTGACATCAACAGCACCCAACCGCTCCGGAACGATCTCCACCACCTCGGCCACATCTTCACCCAGAATCGGAGTGAACAACCCGTTGTCGGGCCCAACGAACGTCCCGAGTCGGTGGCGAACCACGATCGGACGCCGGGCCGTCCCCACACCAGGGTCCACCACGCACAAGTAGACCGTCTCTTGGGGGAATCGCTTGATCACGGTACTCAGGACATAGGCGCCGCCGCGGACATCCTGTGGTGCGATCTCGTGGGTGATGTCGACGAGCCGAATCTCGAAGTCGTGTGACATCACGACACCGCGCATCTCAGCCACATACCCGTCCTGCAATCCGAAGTCCGTAAGCATCGCTACGATTCGTGGCACATCCCCTCCTACACTGCGATACGAAACGCTCTACCCTACAGATCGATCTACAATCGATCTGTAATCTATCCCGTCGTCCATTCAAGGCAATCTACTAACACACACCAGACCTGGATCGGCGTAAAGTATTGATATTAAATCTATTATATTTTTCTGCCTTCCCTGGTGGTCATCGGGCACACCCTTTGCGCTTATATATGCGTGCACTGCCAAGCGTAGCACAGGCAATGTCGGGGTTGTCGGCGAAGGCTTCCGCCCGTGGACGCTTGGACGGCCTGAATAAATCGGGGGATTGGGCGCAGGCCGTGCAGGCGGAACGGAGCCTCCGGCTCAACACCAAAACCGGGAGAGCAAAATGGCAGACATAATGATCATGGACGACAACGTGGAACTTCAGGAGGTCCTCACGGACTTTCTGGAATCCGATGCTCACAGCGTCGTGTCCGCGAAGGATTTTGCGACCACGCGTGAGATGCTGCCGCAGATCAGCCCGGACATCGCGTTCCTGGAAGTGGGCCTGCCGGACGCGACCGGCCTCGAGCTGCTGCCCGACATCAAGAACACACATCCGTCCGCCCGCGTCATCGTCATTACGGGCACCGACAACTACCGTGTCGAGGATCTGCTGTTCGAAGCCGGCCCCGATCAGTTCATCAGGCAGCCCTTCCACCGCACAGATATCCAAGACAGCGTCCGCAAGCTCCTCGCTTAAGACCAAGTCGAAAGTCAGAAAGTCCCAGGTCAAAGGTCAGACTCAAGGAGTCTATCTGACTATCTGACTAGTTGATACCTGGTGATCTTCATCCGCTCTGCGGTTGGCCTGGAGGATCTGTCCCGTTTCAGGGTCCCCGATGAACACGGCTTCTGCGATGCTCTTGAACACCCCCCGGTATTCCTGCTCGAGTGCCTTGATCTCACGCAGGTCTCGGAGCCGCACCAGAAAGTCGTCGGAATTCCGGATCTCGCGCACGTCGAGCATCACCGGGAACTGACGCCCGAAGGGATCGAGGACCATCACCTCGACTTCAGGCATGGCCGTTCCCTTGGACATCCCCTTGAGCAGGACACTGAAATCTGATCGGCTGTTGGGAGCAAACAGGTTGGAGACCGGCTGACCCTGGAGGTCACCGGGAGGCCGGTTCAGCACATCGGCGCACCTGGAGTTGGCCACCTCGACGCGTCCCTCCCGGTCGATCATCAGGAGAATATCGGGAGCGATGTAGAACAGATACTGATACAGCCCCTCCGAACTCCAGAGAGATGTCTTCGTTGACTCGCTTAACGTCCACCGAGTAGCGATTCAAGCAACTCTGACCGCCCACGAGGGGCAGCTCGGCTTACCCGGAATAATGCTTGTCGAGTTCGCCCGTAAGGTAGTCAAATGCTTCTTCCGGCGTGTCGATAAACTTGAACAGGTCGAGGTCGGAAGCACTGATGGTTCCCCACTCGACGAGCTTGTCCATGTTGAGAACGTCATTCCAGAAATCGGGGCCATACAGAACCGCTGGCATGGGGCGATCGACCTTGCCCGTCTGGATGAGCGTCAGCACCTCCATCAATTCGTCGATCGTACCAAACCCTCCGGGCAGGATCACCAGAGCCTTCGCCAGGTAGACGAACCAGAATTTCCGCATGAAAAAGTAGTGGAACTCGAAGCCAAGGCGCTCTGAGATATACGGGTTCGGATACTCCTCGAACGGCAGGCTGATGTTCAGCCCGACCGAGGCCCCCCCGACATCGGCAGCACCTCGGTTGGCGGCCTCCATGATGCCAGGACCGCCGCCTGAGCATACAGCAAACCGGTTGCCCTCCTCACGACCGTTCGACCACTCGGTCAGCATGCGGGAGAGCGTGACCGCATCTCGATAATACCTCGACATCGTCACACCACGCTCGGCGGTGGCTACCCGTTCCTGATCGCCCGAAGTGCGTGCTTCTTCGAGAATCCGTCTGGCTTCCTCGGGGTCCTTGATCCGGGCGGAGCCAAAGAATACGATGGTATTCTCGACCCGCTCCTCCTGGAGCCGCTGCATAGGCTGAGTATACTCGGCCAAGATGCGGATCGTCCTCGCGTCACGGCTGTTCAAGAATTCTCGATCACGATAGGCCTTGTCCGGCCTGGTCGGAGGGATTTGCATAGTCAATCGTCGTAAAGCGTTGGAAATTCTTTCATTATGATCGATCCGCAGTATAGCGGCGTATCAGACGGGCGTCAACGCGTTTCCCCCTGAGGTTGCGGCTCGGGGAGCCTCCTCCTATCTTGAAAGAAGCATGGAAAGCACGATTTGGACATACCCCTGGGACATGGTCGAAAGCGGCCCCGATCAGGTGGCTCGGGAGCTGTCGTCCGCCGGCCTGGACGGAGTTAGCCTCGCCGCGACCTACCACTGCTTCGACCAGCTGAGACCTCACGGTCGCTTGGGGCGGTTGTTGACTTCGGAGCGCTCTGCCGCTTACTATCCTGCCCGAGACGATGCCTATGGCAAACTCCGCCCGGCACGATCCAACCTGTTATCCGGGAATGCCTGGACAGAATGCGCGGACGTCGCTCGTGACCACGACCTCACGGTGACCGCCTGGACACTGTTCCTCCACAACACCCACCTCGCCACCACTCATCCGGAATGCGCACAGATGACGTGTACCGGAGACCGGTTGCGCCATCAGCTCTGCCCGTCCAACCCGGATGTGCGCGAATATGCGTGTTCGCTGGCCCAGGACCTCTCCGCCGTCGATCCAGTGAGCGTGATCGAGTGCGAATCCCTGAGCTTTGGCGCCTACGGCCACACCCATTTCCATCCCAAGATCGGGGTCGAGCTTGGGATGGGTGGATGGTTTCTGTTCTCCCTCTGTTTCTGCGACGATTGCATTGCATCAGCCGAAGACCACGGTATCGATATCACGGAACTACGCTCTCGCTGCCTCGCGGAAGTCGAGGCTGTCTTTGACTCGGGTGAGCCGCTGGAGTCCTCACCTGCTGACCTGCTCTCGGCCGACTCAGACCTGCAGGCTTTCGTGAATCTGCGCGACAGCACGGTGACCACACTAATTGAGGACGTGGCTTCGGCAAGCAGAAAACCGATTCGACTGCTGGTCATGGGTGAACGACTGACGTCCGGGGTGGACGTCCCGGCGATTGCCCGCTCGGTAGAAGCCGTGGAGTATCTGTGCTATTCACCCAACACCGACCGAACCTTGGAGACGCTCTCTTCGGCGTTTCAGCAGGTCGGCGATGCGTGCCGAGTGGCTGCCGGCCTGCAGGCCTATCCTCCCGCTTCAACATCCGGCGAACAGTTGGCCGCATCCGTGCAGGCTGCCCGGGAGACTGGCAGCGACCTGATCTCTTTCTACAACTACGGCATCATGCCGAGGCGAAACCTTGAGTGGATCCGTCGATCTCTTGAGTGCTGAAGCCTTCCCATATGTCGTATTGCTGGTTGGGCTGGGCACACTCTACACATTAATTACCGGGGCGATCACGTTTGGCCTCTCCCGACGGGCCCGACCCAAACCAGACAACTCCTTCCCGTCTGTCACCGTCGTCGTATGTGCTCACAATGAGGCAGACCGAATCGGGCCTTGCCTGGAAGCCCTCTCCTCACAGACCTTCGATGACAGCCGGCGGCAGATCATTCTCGTCGACGACCGTTCAACGGACGGAACAGGTGATATCGCGCGATCCTGGACCGACCGCCTGCCGCTCACTGTTCTGGAGGTCGAAGATGGAATGCTCGCCTGCCCGAAGAAGAACGCGCTGGCCCTGGCCCTCGAGGCATCGACGGGCGACTTGATCCTCACGACGGACGCTGATTGCACCCCCGGCCCCGGTTGGGTCGCGTCCACCGTAGCCGCCTTCGGCGAAGGTACGGGGGCAGTCATCGGATCTGCGCCACTGACCGACACAGGCGGACGCTGGGCGCCGCTGTTTGTGTTTCAGTCGATGCTGGTCAATGCACTCGCCGCGGGAAGCGCGGGGATCGGGTTTCCCCTCGCGTGCTCGGGCCGGAACTTAGCCTACCGCCGCGAGGCGTATCTGGATGCTGGCGGATACGCACCGATCGGCCACATCGTCGGGGGCGATGACGTCCTGCTGATGAGACGCATCCGAGCAGCGGGCTGGCACATCGACTACAACCACGACCCTGACGCGGCCGTCACCTCACCCGTACACAGTGACCGCCAATGGCAGCGACAGATTCGGTATCAATCCAAGGCCCGGCACTACGGTGGCCGTGTCTTGTCACTTGCCATTCTGGTATATATATTTCACCTGCTCCTGCTCGTCAGCCCTGTGGTCGGGGCGCTCGAGCCGAGCATCCTCCCCATCCTGTGGCCGGTGTTGATCGTAAAGGCCACGGTCGATGGGGTGTTTCTTTGGAGAGCGGCACGACGACTGGGCTACCGAAAAATGATGCGATGGTTTCCGCTCGTTGAGGTCTTGACGGTCCCGTATGTCACCGTCTTCTGTGCGCTGGGCACACTCCGCCCGATCTCGTGGAACTGACGAATGCTGCCACTCCGGCTCCTTCCTGAAGCAATCTCCAGGTACTACCGCGTCGCGACCCCCCGTCGCGTTACGAACGCAGCCAAGGTCGGCCTTTCATATGCACTTTCGAACGTCCTGAAACGAGACATCCGCATGGGTCGGCCGTTCATGCTGATGGTCGAGCCCACCAACCACTGCAACCTCAAGTGCCCACTGTGTCCGTCAGGGAATGGCGAGATGACCCGGCGTCGTGGACACATGGAACTCGAGCACTTCAAGAAGGTCTTCGACGATCTGGCTGACGACCTTCTGCTCTGCCTCCTCTGGAACCAGGGCGAGCCCTTCCTGAACCCAAACCTGACAAAGATGATCCGCCACGCTGCGGACCGGAACGTCCCGACGATCACGAGCACGAACGTCCACTACATCCGGACGGCCGCAGAAGCGGAAGACATCATCCAGAGTGGACTGAGTGAGTTGATCCTCTGCCTCGACGGTGTCGATCCAGACACTTACGTCAAGTATCGGGTCGGTGGCGACTTCGATCGGGTCATGCAGGGAATCGAGCTCGTAGCAGAGGCAAAGCGCCGGCTCCAGGCCTCGACCCCACGGATCCACCTTCAGTTCATCCTGATGAAGCAGAACGAGGGCCAGGTCGAAGCCGCGCGGCAGATGGCCCGGGACTTCGGCGTCGACCGACTGTCGCTGAAGACGGCCCAGGTATATACCGAAGAGGACGCACAGATCTTCCTGCCCACTGACGAGTCGAAGAGCCGATACGATTACGCGGAGGATGGCGTCAAGACGAAGGGAACAATCAAGAACACGTGCCGCCACCTCTGGTATAGCACGGTCGTGAACTGGGACGGGGCTGTATCGCCCTGCTGCTTCGACAAGGACGTCCACTACGGGCTCGGTGACACATCCAACGGTCACGTCTTCGACGAAGTCTGGGAGGGTGAGCGGTACACCCAGTTCAGGAATGACATCCTGAAAGACCGTTCGGCGGTGCCGATCTGTAACAACTGCAGCGAGGGCCTGAAGGGGATGTTCTACGACATCGAAGAGGTCGCTCCTTGACTGCCGTGACCATTCTGTTCGCGTTGGCGGCCATCTACTATCTCGTCGCCACCGTTACATTCGCGATCGGCCTGATCCGTCGAAGGGACGAACGGTCCACAGAAAAGCCCTTTGTGTCTGTCGTAATCGCCGCACGAAATGAGGACGCCTACCTCGGTCGGTGTCTCGACAGCCTCGGCGCACAGACGTACCCGACGGACCGATACGAAATCCTCGTGGTCGATGACGACTCGACCGATCGCACCCGTCAAGTGGCGGAACAGTACGACGCTGTCCGCGTCCTCTCCCCGTTGCCCGCGTATGCGGACTATGCCGCGAAAAAGAGACCGATGGCATCGGGCATAGCCGAAGCCCGTGGAGACCTGATCCTCACGACCGACGCCGACTGCACCACTGAGCCGGGCTGGATCGAGGCGACCGTCTCGCATTTCACAGAGAATGTCGACGTCGTCGTCGGCTACTCCAGCGTCGCTCCTGTTGGCCAGGGCTGGGTCCACCGGTTGCAGGCCTTCGATTTCTTCGCAATGCTCGCCGCGGCCGCCGGAGCCATTGGCGCCGGATCACTATGGGCGGCCACGGGGCAGAACCTCGCCTACCGGAAACGTCTGTTCGACCGTGTAGGGGGCTATACCTCTGTCGCTGGTAGAGCGTCCGGAGACGATGTCCTGCTGGCTCAGCTGTTCAGGAAGGCGGGCGCCCAAGCCACATTCTGCTTCGACCCCGCTGGCCACACCACCACGTGGCGGGTCGAGTCGCTGCGTGGGCTGATCCGCCAACGAACCCGATGGGCTTCAAACGCTCGCGTTCAGGCAAAGCTCAACCCAGCCCTCTTTCTCTATGTGACCAGCGTTCTCTCAATCAACATCCTGCCCATCCTGGCACTGGCAGCCGGCGGACATATCGCCTCGCTCTGTCTCATAGCATGGGGTCTGCGATTTCTCACCGACGCAACCATCACCGTGATCGCGGCCCGAAGACTGAGAGTCTCACCCGGACTCCTATTCCTTCCAGCGTGGATGTTGCTGCAAGTTCCATACGTGTTGATCGTCGGGTTCGCTGGCAGCCTGCTCGGATTCGAGTGGAAGAATCGCCAACACCGATCGTCCGCATCCATGACCGTCACTTACCCCCCAACCAACCAACGGGGAACAAGCCATGCAAAAATGTGAGTATGTCGGCCCGAGCGGCCAGCATTGCAGCGAAGAAGCGCAGGACGGGAAGTCCGTCTGTATATGGCACGACCGTGAAGCCGACAAGTCTGAGATCGATATCAAGGAACATCTCGAGCACAAGGCAAGAGCGATGGAGAGTTGCGAAGGTTACGAGCTCTATCGGGCGAACCTCGAGGACGCGTTCATCATCGAGCTGGACCTGTCCTACGCGAATCTCGAGCGAGCGAACCTGCGTGATGCGAGTGCGTTCAGCGTCA
>MDTE01081887.1_pt1 | contig 16027 bp, 13 predicted proteins | sample 811231 | NCBI WGS metagenome assembly MDTE01 (sample SAMN05326651, study PRJNA326480) | marine metagenome | isolation source: seawater | place: Indian Ocean: Red Sea | collected 2010
AAAAGAAGAAAAATTAAAAGATGTTATAATTATTGGTCACTCTATGGGAGGTAAAGTTGCTATGCAGCTAGCTGTTGAAAGTCCAGACTTAATCTCAAATTTGATTATTGTAGATATTGCACCTAAATCCTACCCTGTTCATCATGATTATATAATTAAAGGCTTAGAAAGTTTAGACTTTTCTATAATTAAAAGTAGAGCTGAAGCTGATAATCAATTAGCATATAGTATTAATGAAATAGGAGTTAGACAATTTTTATTAAAAAGTTTATATTGGAAAAAAAATGATGAACTAGCATTAAGGTTTAATTTAAAATCTATTTCTAAAAACATTAAAAAAATTGGTGCTCCACTAGATAAAGGAATGCTTTATTTGGGTGATGCTATATTTATAAAAGGTGCTAATTCAAATTATATATTAGATGATGATATAGATAATATTTTGACTCATTTTCCTAGAGCTACAATAAAAGAGATCTCTAATTCAGGACACTGGGTTCATGCAGAGCAACCAAAGATTTTTTTAAATGTAATTTTAAATTTTTTAAACTAATTCAAAATTATTTTCTTTTCAACGGCTCCATTTTCATAAATATAAAATAGGACTTTATTTTTCTGGATTTTTATTTTTCGCCCTAATGCATCAACCACTTTAATCAATTTTCCTTTTTCATGAAATATTGATTCATTTATTGATAAAGTAGAATTGAGTTCATTATATCTTTCTGTAAATTCTTGAAAATATTGATTAGCAATATTAGCATTATGATAAATAATAGTGTTTTCGTCATTATTACTTTCAGCAGCAGCTGACCAGTTATGAGAGCCTGTAATTATAATTGGGTCAGATGATGGAATATTTTGGTCAATAATAGCATATTTGTGATGGAAAATATTTGTTATTGAATGCGCCCTGACATCAATGCCTTCGTCTAATAAAAATTGATACTCAGATCCTTGTGAGTTAATTTGTTCAATAATTCCATTAATATTAATTCCATTATTGTATAAATCAACTAGTGCTGAACCTAAGTTATTTTGAGTAAAAACAAGTAAGCCAAAATTAATTTCATCATTGGCAGTTTCTAATGCTTCAATAATATTGAAAGTAGTGTTATCTGATGGAGAGAAATATATTTCCATTAAATCTCCATTTACTATAAAATGATGTGGGGTATTGTTTAATTTATTTGCGCCAAATAATGAGTTATTTATATTAGGAATGATAGAATCACTGCCCCACATTTCATTAAATTCAAGTACATAAGTTCTTGCTACGGATTGGTCTTGAATAAAAATTAAATTATTAGGGTCATCAAAAAGTTGGCCACTTGTCCAATTTGTAGAACCACTAATAACCCAGCAACTATCCGAGTTGTCAGCATCAATGACAATAAATTTATTGTGCATAATTCCGGAACCACTAGGCCTTTCAATATATTGAATATTAGGATCAAGATTATTTAGTGCCATTGATGTAGTAGACGAGCAAGTTATATATCTTACTTTAACACCTCTATTATATGCATCATTTATAGCATTAGTTATTAAAGCGTCTGAATGATTATAAATTGATATATCTAGTGTTTGTTGAGCTTTATCAATATATTCTTTTATAGTGTCATTAATGTATACTCCAATATTTTGTGCATTTTGAATTGTAGCTACTGAAGTATCTACACTTTTATTAAAATATGTCATAACCTTTCCACTGGAATTAGATACTGTTGCAAATGCTTGAATAGCAGAGAATGCTGTATCATTTCCATTTACAGAAAATGCTTGAATATAATAAATAGAGCCTGCATTTAAGCCAGTTAGTAAAGTACTGTGATTTGTTGTTAAATTAGTGTCAATTATCGTTCCAAGCTCTAAACTATTTGTTAATCCAAATGATAAACCAGTAGATCCTGAATTATCTGTAGTCCATGAAATATCAAATCCAGAGTTGGAAAAATTAGATTGCTCCAAAGGTGATGTGATATTAATTCCTCCTGACAGTATTATATCAAAATTATCTCTCAATAAAAGTTGGTAACCACCCGATCCTGTAAAAGTGTATTGAGAAGAGATTCCAATTAAGGAAACTATTGCACTAGGTATTAAGCTTCCTTCTAAAGGGTGTCCAGCTCTTACATATATAATCCCACTTTGACCATTTGAAGTAAAGCCATGAGTGCCTACATTAAAAATTGTACCTGCATTGTCAAATTCTACATTTTCAATCTTTACTAATTCAGATTCAGTTGGCTCATTAAGTTGATTTGGTGTAATTATTTGAGGTGTAATACTATACCCTGGCCCATGATTGATTAAATTTGTTACTGGTTGAATTTCTAGTAATCCATTATAATCAATTAGATTTCCTGTAACTGTTATACTATCTCCTCTGTTTACACCTACAACATTATTGGGGTCATAAATTGCCAGTCCTGCAGAACTATCTTCAATATATCGTATTGGTCCTAGCTCATCTCCATTTGTTATAATACCACTAACTGTTACGGAACTTCCAATACCTTGAGATCTAGCATTGGCTATATTTTGAGCATAATTTTCAGTAAATGAAACTAAAAGTATTATTAATAGTAGGCAATTTTTTTTCATTTTTTAAAAGTTTAGTTTAATTGATGCATTATATCTTCTTCCCATTCCTATGAAAACTCCAGCTGATGTTGCATCAAAGTTATTTGTATTTCCTGATATATATTGGTCATTATTTTGAGCATCAGAAATATAAGTTTTATCAAATAAATTAAGAATACTTAAGTTTAGCTTTAAGTTTAATTTTTTATTAATTGGAATTTTGATTCCAGCATGCAAATCATATAAACTATATGAAGGCATAATCCATGATTCTCTACCAGCATTATTTCCATTTAAAGATGTTGGGTCAAAATCTGCATAGTGATCGGTAAAGTAATTTCTTCTAAGTTTTATCCAAACATTTCTTGAAATATCACAACGTACACTCATAGCAAATTGTATTTGAGCAGCATCACCAACATGTACTCCATTTGCATCAAAAGCAACTACTTCTTGATTACCATTATCATTAAGAACGGGTTGGCCTTCATCATCATAAAACCTAGCCGTATCTTTAGATGTCCACCTCCAGTCTCCAATTGAAGTCATCCATTCAAAAGTAAAAGGTTTAGCAATAAATGCCCAATCTAATTCTATACCTTTATGTAATGCATCCATCCCGTTGATGTTAGCTTTATATGCTACATCATCTATTATTACTGTTACCCCACCTGGAACAGGTCTGTTTTTCCAAACTGTATTATATGCATTAGCGTTTAATGAAAAATTTGTTGATCGATATGAATATCCTAATTCAATTGCTTTTACAAACTCGTTTTTAATGTCTCTAAATAATTTATTATCATAATCAAATACATTACCAAACTTAGGAGCTTTTGATATATAGCCTGCATTAATAAATACATTATTTTTATCATCTAAATTATAGTTTGCACCTGTTTTTATGGTCCAGCCTCTAAACTTTTCCCATTCAGATTGAGCATGTTTTGCTTCATCAGAGTTTTGAGTGTAAGCTATACCATTATGCCACAATGTATCTTCAATCATTACTTTGTTAGCTCCAATCAAACTCCCATTTTCATCATAAATTATTTGAGTACTTACAGAAGTGCCTAAAGCTTGCTCATAAGTTGTGTCGGCTAAAACTAAATCTTTCTTTTTAAAATAATCTATCCGTTTATATTGTGATGTTGCTCCAGAAATATTAAGAAAAAAACTAAACTTCTCATCAGAATACTCTACTTGTCCGAAGCTGCCATACCACTTTACCAATCCGTCATTATGATAGCCCATTTTGTCACCAACCTTTTTCATTGCAGAAGTTTGTGTTTTATTTGCTTCGTCAATAAAATAATCTCCTCCAAGTAGATCATATACTTCCTGATAATGTTGCCCAGTATATTTTCTTGCGTCTAGTCCTCCAGATAATGTAATTTCATCACTTAACGAATAATTTATTGTTGATAATACCCCATACCAATAGTGATTATTAATTGATGACTTCAATATAGTTGTTGATTTTTTAAGATCTGAACTATAAAGAGCATCAATGTCATTTTTATTTTGATCGTATATAGGTTGAAGATTAAGCTGTCCATCTTCATCAAAACTAGAGCTTTGTCCATCTAATCGTGTGCCTCCACCATGGCCTATAGAAGCATAAATAATATTAGAAATATGTAATTTATCATTCACTGACCAAAAATCACGTAAAGAAAATTGAGGTTTGTGATAATAATTTTTTCTAGTGTTTAAAGGTTCCCTTTCACAATGAATTGTATCGCCATTAGAATTTAAACTCCAGCGATTAAGATAACCCCAATGCTTATTATATCTTCGCCCTTTGTTCATAAAAGGCTGTGCAGTTGTGTCAGCACCTAATGATACAGCTAAATCACTGTCAAATGTAGCAATTGAACTTTTATAACTTCTTTGACCGTGTTCTTGAGGTGCTCCCATTGCAGAAAAACTGATTATATGCTTACCAATACTTTTTTGCACTTTTGCATAATAAAAATATCCTTTAGTAAAATTTTGATCTACCCATCCGTCTCCTCTTTTGTATGAACCAGCCAAAGTTAAACCCCAACCGCTTTTACTTTTTCCTGTGTTAAAGCCGAAAGAAGTATTTAAATAACCATTAGGACCGATGCTTTGTTTCACCATGCCACCCATTTTGTTTCCTATTCCTTTAGTAATAATATTCATTGTTCCCCCAACTGATGGTATAGCAATTTTAGAAGCACCTAAACCTCTTTGAACTTGTGTGTTACTTGTCACAGAGCTTAGTCCAAACCAATTTGACCAGTAAACCCATCCATTTTCCATATCATTTACAGGGATACCGTCTATCATTACTGCAATATTACGTTGACTGAAACCTCTAATATTTATTCTTGCATCTCCATCACCACCACCTTGTTGTGTTGCGTATACGCCAGGAGTTGAATTTAATAGCATTGGCATATCTTGACCAGCTAATTCTTCTTCAATCTTTTTTGCAGGAATTGTAGAAAATGCAATTGGTGTTTTTCTATCAATAGCAATATCAGAAACAACTTCAACTTCACTTAGTGCTACAGTTTTAAGCTCAATATTTAAAACCATACTGGAGCTATATTGTATTTTTGTTTTAAAGGGTTGATAGCCTACGTATGAAGCTGTAATTTCATACTCTCCTTTTGGTAAATTAATAGAAAATTGCCCATCTAAATTACTCGCTGTTCCTTTACCTTTTGAATATAATATAGTTGCGCCAATTAATGGCTCACCAGTATTCATATCGCTAATAACTCCAGTTAGTTGACCTTTTGCTATAAAAGGCAGTATAATAACAATAATCAGCAAGGTTTTTTTCATAAATTGAATTTTTATTGAAAAAAATACTATTGCACAATTAATTTTTCTTCCCAAACACCATATTCATTTAATACTTGAATGATATATGTTCCTTTAGATAAATTTTGAGTTTGAAGAGTTATAACTTTTTGATTGGTATTAAACTTTCTAATTGTTTTGCCTAAAATATTATTAATCCTTACTTCATTTAAATTTTTAGATGATTGTAAGATTAAAATATCGTTGTTTGAGCTAGGGTTGGGATACATTCTAATATTGTTTTTTTCTTCACTAATTGATGATGTATTATTAAAACAATCACAAGTATGTTGTCCAAGCTCAGAAAAAGTATTTTTAGGTAAGGAGTCCCATTCAGTTGTTGGGTTAAATAAAATAGGGCTTATTCCTACACCTAACTGAATATTTGGTTTTCTTATTAAGGTTTTATCTTTTGTCCACCATCTACCTCCATTAGCATCAGTAAATCCAGCAGATGTATCACAGGTCCATGCAATACCAGGATCCTCTCCAATTTTTCCAAAAATATCAACTTTAACTCCATTATTTCTTAGAGCTAATGCATCATTACCGTTATACACCATAACTCTAGCTCCATCAGTTCCTGAATTATAATCAGGTGAATAAAATGCAGTGTTTGGAAATGTTAGTCCAATATTTAGAAGATCTGCAAATAAAATAGTATCATATCCTGTCCCATTAGGATCTTGTTTGTCTAAAAGGGCAATAAATGTACTGTACGCAGGAATTGTTCCACTTAGTGGCTGAACGTACTGAATATCAGATTCAATTGATGCTCCAGCACCGTTTGAATATCTAACTATATCATATGTGTTTAAGTTAATGTCATTTGGTGTTGGGTTATATATTTCTAATGCTTTGTTATTATAATTTCCTTCAACATACTCTGAAAAAAACAATTCAGAACAAATTTGAGCATTTAAGAAAAAGGGCGATAAGAATAAAAATAATAGTAAAGATTTTTTCATAATGATTAAATTAATTTTAGAATGTCACAAATATAGTATAATTTAGATGTAAAACTAATATTTTCCTAGATTTGATATTACTTAATATAAGTTGTATTATTAAATAATTATTTAAGATGATAAAAAAAATAAATTCTAAAGAAGAGTATAATTCTGAATACAAAAGAAGTGTAGAGAATCCTGAGTTATTTTGGGCAACCATAGCCAAAAGTTTCTATTGGTACAAAAACTGGGATCGTGTTTTGAATTGGAATTTTGATGAGCCAAATGTGAAATGGTTTGAAGGAGGTAAGCTTAATATTACTGAAAATTGCTTAGATAGACACCTTAAAAGACGAGGCGACCAAATTGCTATTTCTTGGGTTCCAAATGACGTTAATGATGTTGTAAAAAATCTTACTTACAATCAGCTACATAAAGAAGTGTGTAAATTTTCTAATGTTCTTCGATCAAATGGAGCTAAAAAAGGTGATCGTATTTGTCTTTACATGCCAATGGTACCCGAATTAGCTATTGCAGTTTTAGCATGTGCTAGAATCGGAGCTGTTCATTCTGTTGTTTTTGCAGGTTTTTCAGCTCAATCTCTTGAAGATAGAATAAATGATGCAAGTTGTAAAATTGTTGTTACAGCAGACGGAGGTTTTAGAGGAAATAAAACAATTCCACTAAAATCAATTGTTGATGATGCTTTAAAAAAATGTAGTTCAGTGATAAAAGTCATTGTTTTAAATAGAACAAATCTAGAAGTAAATATGCAATCAAATAGAGATGTTTGGTGGCATGAAGAAATGTCTAAGGTTAATGAAGTAAGACCTGCTGAAGTAATGGACTCAGAGGATCCGTTGTTTATTTTGTATACATCTGGATCAACTGGTAAGCCAAAAGGTGTTGTTCATTCTACTGGGGGATACATGGTTTATTCTGAGTACTCTTTTAGAAATGTTTTTCAGTATGAGGATGGACAAATTTATTGGTGTACTGCAGATATTGGTTGGATTACAGGTCATACATACATTATTTACGGTCCATTACTTTCCGGTGCAACTACTATAATGTTTGAAGGTATTCCTACTTATCCTGATCCTGGAAGATTTTGGAAAATAGTAGATGATTTAAAGGTAAATATTTTTTATACGGCCCCAACAGCAATAAGAGCACTACAAGCAAAAGGTCTAGATTATGTTAAAAAATATAAGCTTGAGTCATTAAAAGTTTTAGGTTCTGTTGGAGAACCAATTAATGAAGAAGCATGGGAATGGTATTTCAAAAATATTGGAAAAGGTAAATGTCCTATTGTCGATACTTGGTGGCAAACAGAGACAGGGGGTATTTTAATATCACCGCTAGCTGGAATAACTAAAATTAAACCAACATTCGCGACACTTCCCCTTCCAGGTATTCAACCATGTTTAGTAGATTCTGAAGGTAACGAAATACATGGTAATGATGTTAGTGGAAATTTATGTATTAAATATCCATGGCCATCTATGATAAGAACAACTTATGGAGATCATAGTAGATGTAAAGAAGTTTATTTTTCTACTTATAATGGTAAATACTTTACTGGAGATGGTTGTAGAAGAGACGAAAATGGCTACTATAGAATTACTGGTCGAGTAGATGATGTTATTAATGTTTCAGGACATAGAATTGGCACTGCAGAAGTAGAAGATGCTATAAACACTCATAAATTTATTATTGAATCTGCAGTTGTTGGTTTTCCTCATGAAATAAAAGGTCAAGGGATATATGCTTTTGTAATTTCTGAAAATGAAAATGACCAAGAATTAATAGAAAATATTACTAAACATGTAAGTGATGTAATCGGACCAATAGCAAAACCTGATAAAATTCAAGTTGTAAAAGGCTTACCTAAAACAAGATCAGGAAAGATAATGCGTCGAATTTTAAGAAAATTAGCTTCTGGACAATTAGAAGGGCTAGGTGATACTAGTACACTTTTAGATCCAAAAGTCGTAGATCAAATAAAAGAGGGGTTGATTTAAAAATCAAAAAATGAAATAGTTATTTTTGTCGAATATTAAAAAATAAAATGTCAGATAGTCTAATTATTATTCCTACTTATAACGAAAAAGAGAATATTGAAAATATTTTAAATAAAGTATTTTCTTTAGAAAAATCTTTTCATGTTTTAATAGTTGATGATGGATCTCCTGATGGAACAGCTAATATAGTTAAGCGTCTTCAAAATACACACTCTGGCTTATTCATTGAAGAGAGGAAGGGTAAGTTAGGCTTAGGTACCGCTTATATTCATGGTTTTAAGTGGGCTTTAAAAAGAGATTATCAATTTATTTATGAAATGGACGCGGACTTTTCTCATAACCCTGATGATCTTCCAAGACTTTATGAAGCATGTAATCAAAATGGTGACGTGGCTATTGGCTCTAGATATGTAAAAGGAGTTAATATTGTTAACTGGCCAATGAGTCGTTTGTTAATGTCATATTTTGCTTCTAAATATGTTAAGTTAATCACTGGCCTTCCTATTCATGATTCAACAGCTGGATTCAAATGCTATAGGAGAGAGGTTTTAGAAAAAATTAAGCTTGATAAAATTCAATTTGTAGGATATGCTTTTCAAATTGAAATGAAATTTAAAGCTTGGAAGCATGGATTTAATGTTGTTGAAGTTCCTGTAATTTTTACAGATCGAACTGAGGGCGTGTCTAAAATGAGCTCTGATATTTTTTTCGAAGCATTTATTGGTGTTATTCAGATGAAGATTAATAGCTTTTTTACAAAATTTGATACAAAAAAATGAAAACAACACTAATTAAAAACGCCACTATTGTTAATGAAGGTGAAGTTTTTAGGTCAGATATTTATATTAAAGACGGATTAATTGCTAAGATAGGTCCTAATTTAGATTTTACTTATGATTTTATTGTTGATGCATCTGAATTACATTTATTTCCAGGAGTTATTGATGATCAAGTTCATTTTAGAGAACCAGGACTGACTCATAAAGGTGATATATTTACAGAGTCTAGAGCTGCAGTAGCTGGAGGAATAACATCTTATATGGAGATGCCTAATACAAATCCTCAATGTTTAACTCAAGAGTTATTAGAAAAAAAATTTAAAAGAGCTTCTGAGGTTTCTTTAGCTAATTATACTTTTTTTATGGGTGCTTCTAATAATAACCTTGAGGAAGTGTTAAAAACAAACAAGAAAAGAGTAGGTGCAATTAAAATTTTCATGGGCTCATCAACCGGTAATATGTTAGTAGATGATAAATTGGTTTTAAAAGAAATCTTTTCAAAATCTCCTATGTTAATAGCAGTTCACTGTGAAGATGAAGAAATTATTCATCACAATTTAAATCATTATAAAGAAATTTATGGAGATGAAATTCCTGTAAATTTTCATCCTAAAATTAGGAATGTTGAAGCATGTTATAAGTCTTCTAGCTTAGCTGTTTCATTAGCAAAAAAATATAATACTCGCTTACATCTATTCCATTTGTCGACATCAAAAGAATTAGAATTGTTAGACAATACAGTACCATTGATAAATAAGAGAATTACTGCTGAAGTATGTATTCATCATTTATGGTTTGATGAACAAAATTATGATGATAAAGGATCTCATATTAAATGGAATCCTGCTGTAAAAACTAAAAAAGATAAAAATGATATTTTCGATGCACTTTTAAGTGATAAAATTGATGTAATTGCTACAGATCATGCACCACATACCTTAGAAGAGAAGTCGAACTCATACTTAAAATGCCCATCGGGTGGACCTTTAGTTCAACATGCCCTTCCTGCTATGTTAGAGTTTTATCACAAAGGAAAAATTTCACTAGAAAAAATTATTGATAAGATGTCTCATTCTCCAGCAATTTGCTTTCAAGTTGAAAATAGAGGGTTTATTAGAGAAGGCTATGCTGCAGATATAGTTTTAGTTAATCTAAATGACCCTTGGAGAGTAGCAAAAGATAATATCTTATATAAATGCGGATGGTCACCTTTTGAAGGAGAAACTTTTCAATCTTCAATAAAATATACATTTGTAAATGGTCATTTAGCCTATGATAATGGTATATTTGATGACTCTCTTAAAGGACAAAGATTACTATTTAATAGATAAAAAAAAGACATCTAATTAGATGTCTTTTTTTGAGAATTTAATATTCTTTTTAATTTTCATGCTCATGGTCGTGGCCATCACCATCTTCGTGATCATGTTCATGTGAGTGACTTTCGCCATCTCCGTGATCATGTTCATGTGAGTGAGCACTGTCACTTTTAGAAGGGCAATCTGGTTTTTCTCCAGCACAACATTTCTTTTTAGTTTCAGTTGAATCATTTGCAACAGTTTCAGTTGCAGCTTCTTCAGAAGAACACTCATTTGAAGATGAACTACCGCCACAAGCTATAGTTAATCCCATAACTAGTATAGCAAATAAATAAAGTAAATTTTTCATGTTCTTAATTTTTAAATTCGAATTCTTTGCTAAGATATGATTTTTATTACAATAACTTTAACAGTTTATTCTTAATTTTGAAAGCATGAGAATTTCATTTTTTGTTTTATTTTTTGTTTTGGCTTCTTGTCAGTCTAATGTTGAGAAAAATATCCCTAATGATATTTTATCTATGGAGAAAATGAAAATAGTATTATTTGATTTTCATTTAATAAAATCTCAGATAAATATATGGAATCAGAAAAATACAATTTCTTTAAGTCAAAAAGATTCAATTTATAATTCTTTGTATGTAAAACATGAAATTACAGCAGAAGATTTTAATAACTCATTGTCATATTATATAAATAATAACATAGACTCGCTTAATGTAATTTATGATGATGTAATTGAAAATCTAATTAAGGAAAGCTATAAAATATCTCAGTGACACTCATTTAAAAACCAATTTGAATATTTTTTAATGCTAGATTTTATATCTTGAAATTCATATCCTTGGCTTTTAATTTTTTCATTAGAATAAAATGATTTTGACATTGCTTGGTTAGCAGTTTCTTTTGTTAAAAGAGGTTTTTTTCTTGAAAAAAAAGAACGAACTGCTTCAGCTCTCCATGCAAATTCTTTTAAAAAAGGAGTTACTTTAATATGTGGTCTTGGTTTTTTCATTTCATCAGCTATCCAATTAAAGATATCTTGATATGTAAAATTTTCACAGTTAATAATAAATCTTTCGTTGATAACCTCGCTATCCATTAAGTAAATTAAAGATTTTGCAACATCAACAACATCAACATATCCTGTTACACCATTTGTGTAGTATTTTAGTCCATCATAGGTTTGTTGAAATATTTTTGAACTGCCATTATTCCAATTTCCAGGCCCTAGAATTACTGATGGATTAATGATAACATTATTCAAACCTTCTTGAGTACCTCTCCACACTTCTTGTTCAGCTAGATATTTACTAATTGAATAAACTGAATTTTTTTTATTGGGTTTCCAGTAATTTTCTTCATTTATTAACCCATTAACATTGTATCTGTTCAATGTAGCTATTGAGCTGACATATGCAAGTTTTTCAATTTTTTTATCTAGACAGACATTTACAATATTTGCTGTTCCTTCAACATTTATTTTAAATAGATCTTTATGTTCTTTTTTATGAAAAGATACTAAGGCAGCTGCGTGATAAACGAATTTACAACCATCAATTGCATCATATAATGAAGGTATGTCTAGTATGTTACCATCAATCCACTCAATATTTTTGAGTAGGTATTCTTTTTTATAATAGCTGAAAGTTTTTTGAATAATATTAAGATTACTATCACATCTTTTCAAAGCTTTTACGTGTGAATGATTTTTTAGTAGCTCTAATAATATATGTGAGCCAACCATTCCTGTACCTCCTGTAACTAAAATCATGTTTGCAAAAATAATAAATACATATGTAGTTTATTCATTAACTTTGCTTTTAAATGATGAATAAATGAATTTTATAAAAGAGCTTAAATGGAGAGGTATGATTCATGACATTATGCCTGGAACTGAAGACCAGTTTAATGATGAAATGACTACTGCGTATATTGGATTTGATCCAACAGCAGATTCTCTACATGTTGGTTCTTTAGTGCAAATCATGACTTTAGTTCATTTACAAAAATCAGGTCATAAACCAATTATACTTGTCGGAGGTGCTACAGGAATGGTTGGTGATCCTTCTGGAAAATCAGAAGAACGTAATTTATTAGATGAAAAAACATTAAATCAAAATTTAAATTCTGTAAAAAATCAATTACAATGTTTTTTAGATTTTAATTGTGGTGAAAACTCTGCTGAAATATTAAATAATTTTGATTGGTTCAAAGAAATTTCCTTTTTAAATTTCATTAGAGATGTTGGGAAGCATATATCTGTTAATTATATGATGAGTAAGGATTCAGTGAAGTCTAGATTAGAATCAGGAATGAGCTTTACTGAGTTTTCTTATCAATTAGTGCAAGGTTATGATTTTTATTACTTATGGAAAAATAAAAATTGTAAGGTCCAACTTGGTGGCTCAGATCAATGGGGTAATATAGTTACAGGCACAGAGCTAATAAGAAGAAAATCAGGCGGTAAAGCATATGCTGTTACAACTCCATTAATTCAAAAATCTGATGGTGGTAAATTTGGTAAAACTGAAAGTGGAAATATTTGGCTCGATAAAAATAAAACATCACCATACAAGTTCTATCAGTTTTGGTTAAATGTTTCAGATGAAGACGCAAAAAAATATATTAAAATTTTTACTTTAAAAAGTAAAGAAGAAATTGAAGAGATCATAAAAGAACATGATCAATCTCCACATTTAAGATTTTTACAAAAGTCACTTGCTGATGATATTACAATTAGAGTACATTCAAAAGATGATTTAGAAACTGCTAAACAAGCATCTAATATTTTATTTGGAAAATCTACTTCAGAAGACTTAAAATCACTTGATGAACAAACTTTTTTATCAGTTTTTGAAGGTGTTCCAATGTGTGAAATATCAAAATCAAAATTAGATTTAGATATTATTGAATTTTTATCTAATTCGACAAATATTTTTTCTTCAAAAGGAGAGGCTAGAAGAATGATTCAGAGTAATGCTGTAAGTATTAACAAGCAAAAGATTAACGAGACAACAAAATTGAGTGAAATCAAGTTGTTGTCAAAAAAATATCTTGTTGCTCAAAAGGGCAAGAAAAATTATTTTTTAATAATTGTTAGCTAAAATTTAAGGACAAGGTAATGATGAGTGATGTAAGTTTATTTTTATGACTTCATTCTCATTGATATATCCAAATGAATACTCAACCATAGTTTCTTCTCCATTTTTATCAGTAAAAAAGTAATGTCCCATTGCTAATGCTTGATTATCATTAATTATTACACCACAATTTTCAAAGCGTATTTTAACCCATGGTTTTAGTGCAAATCCATTATCCTCTTCACAACACCCTCCTACAAAATAAGAAATAGCTTTCTCTACAGTAATTCTAAATGGTTCTTTTTTGGCCATTGTTGGCTTGAATAATGCCTGTTTAATATACATTTTTCTCACAAATTCACTGGCTTCTTGATTGCCTTTTCCAATTTCAATTATGCCGTCAGCCCATAATTTTTGGGCTTCTAAAATTTTTTCCTTTGTTATCATACTTGCAATTTATTAAAAAACCTTTTCATAACAGTAATAAATATTTTTATTTGGTTTTAAGTTTATATGACCCAATTTTTTGTAGCCAATCTTTTCGTAAAAATTCATTGCTTTAGGATTATTACTATATGTATCTAAGCGCATTGAATTACATCCTTTTTTTGATGCATGTTCCTCTGCAAACATCATCATTTGCTTCCCCACTCCCTTATCCCAATATTTCTGATGAGCTCCAAGACGATGAACAACCATATATTTATTTGATTGGTCTTTCCATTTAATAGATAAATAGCTTGGGTCTTGTTCATGGTCAACTCTCATACCCGCAATAATATTGTTTTTTATTAACCCAACATAAAAACATTTTTCATTAATATCTTTTTTAATTATCTCTTTATTGGGATAAGTTTCATCCCATTGATCTATACCTAAATTTATCATGCCTTGAACACATGATGAATACATGTCCATAATATTATTTAGGTTCTTTATTTCTGCAAGTTTAATTATCATCATAAAGTAAGTTACATCCTCTCATATCTGCTTGATCAATTCTTCCAATTATTTCAAATTTTTGATCATCATAAATTTTACCTAAGTCATCTGTTGCGATAAATGCACAAGAATTAACATTAGCAAGATCAATTATATTTATGGCTCCTGTTTTATTTTGAGTATTAATTATTTTTAGGGGATCATACGGATCTCGTAATAGTATTTTCATCCAATCTTGTGTTACAAATATACCATCACCTTTTGAATATGCTTGAGAAAGGAGTTCAGTCATACCATATTCTGAATGAATTTTAGAAACTCCAAAACCTTTAGATAATATTTTATGTAACTCTGATTTTATCATTTCTTTTCTTCTTCCTTTCATCCCTCCAGTTTCCATTATAATTGTATTTGATAGTTTAAAAGAAGAATAATCAATTAAGTCTAATAGAGCATAACTAACTCCAATTAATATAGTTGGTTTATCTTCTTTTAAAATATTTGATAATTCATTAAAGTTATTTAAAAAAAATCCACTTTGTTCGTGGCAACTTTTAGAAATTAATTTATCAAACATATAAACTAATGAGGAATTTTTTTGCTCAAGATATGATGGTAGTAATGCTAATATTCGATACTTAGAAATATCACCATAAAAGTTTTCAAAACCTTTTTCAAAGCTATATTCATAGATTTTTTTATCAACGATATAGTGTTTACTTGTTTGATCTCCTGTAGTTCCACTGCTTTCAAAAACTAAGTCAAATTTCTTTGATTTAGTTTTAACTTGGTGACTTTTAAAAAATGAAATAGGTAGAAAAGGTATATCTTCTATTTCTTTTATATTTTCTGTTTTAACACCAAGAAATTGAATGTATTCTCTGTAGATTTCACATTCAATAGATTGTTTTTTAAATAATTGAAGTGCTCTTTTTTTAAAAGAAATATTATTGTCAAATAACCAATGCATTCTCCAAAAATAAAAAAAGCCTATTAAAGAAGCTTTTTTAGTATTGATAAATTGTTTTAATTAAAAAACCTAATATTAAGCAATTGTTAATTAGTATAATTTTATTTTTTCTTTTTATGTTTTACTACTCTTGATTCGATAGAAAAAATTAACTCTTCAGAAATATTTTTTATAAGGTCACCAGCACGTTCTATTTTTCGAACACATGAAAGTAAAAAGAACAGAGATTTTGCATTTTTTTCAGAATAATTTTTGATTATATTTTTACTTCCATTCTCATTAATTTGATTTAATAATTCATCTTGTTTAAAGACTCTTCTTGCGATAGATGTATCTTCTTTTTCAAATGCTTCAATTACATTTTCAAACATTGATTTACATTGGATAAACATTTCTTTAATACATACATCTTCAACTGCATTTTTTGGAAACCCTGAATCTAAATCATTTACATAATCTGCAATACCATCTGCAATATCAGCTATACGTTCTAATTCATGATTGATTTTATATACGGATAATACAAAACGTAAATC
>MDTE01147346.1_pt1 | contig 16027 bp, 13 predicted proteins | sample 811231 | NCBI WGS metagenome assembly MDTE01 (sample SAMN05326651, study PRJNA326480) | marine metagenome | isolation source: seawater | place: Indian Ocean: Red Sea | collected 2010
ATCAGCACGGTCCCTTTCTGTTCACCGAACCGCTCAATCACAAGCGTGTAATGGCGCAGCATGCAGGCCCGCTGCTGAGTGAGACTTGGATCCGGCACTACCGGCTCACCACGCAACGCGGCAGCCACCTGCTGAAAGAGCCAAGGACGCCCCAGTGAGGCGCGCGCAATCATCACACCATCCACCGGGTAGTTGCGAAAGACGTCAACCACCTTTTCCGCGCTGTCCAGATCTCCATTGCCAATCAACGGAATCCGGTTGAGATACGGCTTGATGGTAGCAATCTGGTCCCAATTCGCGTGCCCCTTGAAGAAATCCTGTGCGGTACGGCCGTGGACTGTCAGCGCTGCGGCACCTGCTTCTTCCACCACACACGCGACTTCGGTGGCATTGATCTGGTCTCGAGTGCACCCCAAGCGGATCTTGGCGGTGACCGGTGTCGGGGCACAGGCCTGTACGACACCTCGAATAATCGACTCCATCCGGTCAGGGTAACGTAGCAAGTAGGAACCGCTGTGGGCCTTCTGAGTCACTTGTCGGACAGGACAACCAAAATTAATGTCCACCACAGTGACACCGTAATCGTGCGCCAATCTCGCACCCACCCGCGCCAGGATGGCGGGATCGTTGTCCCAAATCTGCACCGCCAAAGGGCGAGATTCCTCGCGTACCCCCCATAAACGCTCTGGCGGTTCTGCCTGATGTTCATCGAGCCAGGCAAAGCCGCGAGCACTAATCATTTCAGTCGCTTGCAAGCCGACACCACCGTAGCCCCGCACGACCTGTCGAAACGCGTAGTTGGTGAACCCAGCCATCGGCGCTTGGAGTACCGGTGGGTCGACTACGACGGAGCCGATTCGTAGCGCCGGCGGCCCGGGCCTGGCAGACAGCTCCCCCGGCGGCTCATGCGGACTCTGCATCAAATGATTCACCTCGGAGACAAGTCTATTCGCAACTGAAAGTCATCATGCCGGGCGTCGCAAAGAAACGTCCGACACCATCAGCTTTCACCCCAATTCACAGCAACCTCAAGCAACGTACGAACAAAAACGCCCGACGCCCCGCCATCCATCCAAGGCTTGGCCTTCTCTCGGAACGCGGGGCCAGCAATGTCCATGTGGACCCAGGGCCGCTCGGCAACAAATTCCTCCAGAAATTTGGCCGCAGTGATGGCTCCACCCCAGCGACCGTCGCCGATGTTCTTGATGTCCGCAACCTGACTCTTGATCTGCTCGGCAAATTCAGGAAACATCGGCAGCGACCAGGCGCGCTCGCCGCAGCGTGCCGCAGCGCTGGCCACACGGTCACACCAGTCCGGCTGATTGCTCATCAAGCCTCCCACGTCCATTCCCAGTGCCACCACGCAAGCCCCTGTGAGGGTGGCCAAATCAATGATCTTGTCGGCACCACGCTCAACCGCCACATCCAGGACATCGGCCAGAACGAGACGCCCCTCGGCATCGGTGTTCAGCACTTCGATCGTTTTTCCGTTACGCGCCGTGAGTACGTCACCGAGCTTATACGACCGTCCACTCACCATGTTTTCAACCAACCCAACCAGCCCCATGACGTTGGCAGGTACGCCGCTGCGACCGATCGCCTGCATGGCACCTGCCACCGTGGCAGCACCTGCCATGTCACATTTCATGGCTTTCATGCCCTCCGAAGACTTGAGCGACAGGCCGCCCGAGTCAAAGGTCACACCTTTGCCCACCAAAGCCAATGTCGGCGCGTCCGCAGCACCACCGCGATGATGTAGAATCATGAGCCGCGCCGGCCGATCAGAACCTTGCGCTACCCCCAGCAAAGAACCGCAACGCTCTTCTGCCAACCGCTGCTGGTCCCAGACCTCGACCTCTAACCCCGCTTCAGGAGCAATCGCTTGCACCTGTTCCACAAAAGACTCCGGGTAGATTTCACCTGCCGGAAGGTTAACCAGCCGGCGCGTAAAATTGACGCTGTCGGCCAGAATCACTCCCGGCTGGATAGCCTCTTCGTCGACACCCCACCACAACATTTCACCGGGAGCGTGTAAACGCGGTTTCGTGCGCAACACGTCCTGCCCTACACAACCTGTCAACGCACCGCAAATCGCATCTGCCAGCAACTCCGGTGCCAGGTCAGTTCCTACCGCATACGCCACACGCGTACGTGCTTTTCCGGCCAGGTGGCGTGCCGCGGCCCCTGTTGCCTGGGCAACGACGCGACGATCACAGTCCGTGCGAGGTCCCATTCCCACCACGACAAGCTGACCTGCCTGCAAGCCGGCCGGAACCGGCAAGGACAACAACTCATTTACTTTGCCGACGAATTCATCGGACTCCAGGAGACGCGTTAACGCACCATCGGTTGCTGTATCCAGCTCCGCCACCTCTGCGGCGAGTGCCTCGTCCTGCCAGATTCCCAAGACGAGAGCATCCACTTCAAGATCGGCCAAAGGGCCACTGGTCGCTAGCACGCGCATGGTAGTCTAATCCTCAACAGGTCACTCGAATTGCGGGAACTCCGTCAAACGCTATTCTAGCGTCAAGGCAGTGGTTGTCCCACGGGCGATACTTGTAAACAACCTGAGCGGCGACTGACCGCCTGACAGGACGAATGCGGAATTCAAATGGCTCATCGCACATTACAAGCGTGTATCGAGGACCTGCAACGCGGCGGGCACCTGGTCACCATCGACGATCCCATCAACGCCGAGCTGGAAGCAGCAGAAATCCAGCGACGCGTCTACCGCTCCGGCGGTCCGGCAATTCTCTTTCGTAATGTCAAGGACTGCTCGTTTCCAATGGTCTCCAACTTGTTTGGAACAATTGAGCGGGCACGCTACCTGTTCCGCGACACACTTGAGCGAGTCCAGCGTCTGATTGAACTCAAGACCGATCCTGGACAGCTGCTCCGACACCCTTGGAAATACCGCACTGCTCCATGGACCGCGCTGCATATGCTGCCACAGCGACGGCGTCGCGGTCCTGTCTTGCAACACGAGACAAAACTCAGCACCCTCCCGCACCTCAAATCGTGGCCGGACGACGGAGGCGCTTTTATCACGTTGGGACAGGTCTACAGCGAAAACGTAGAGCAACCAGGTCTGCTCCACTCCAACCTGGGCATGTACCGCATTCAGATCAGCGGTGGAGAGTACGAACCGGATCGGGAAATCGGCCTGCATTATCAAATCCACCGTGGCATCGGTGTACATCACGAAGCAGCTCTCCGCCAACAGCAACCGTTTCGTGTCAACATCTTCCTGGGAGGTTCACCGGCAATGACATTGGCCGCAGTGATGCCTTTGCCAGAAGGCATGTCGGAGCTAACCTTCGCCGGTGCGCTAAGCGGTCGCCGTATTCGGATGGTCAGCCAGGGCTCTGCACTGCCCATCTATGCGGATGCCGACTTCTGTATCACAGGCACCGTAGACCCCAAACGCCAGCTCCCGGAGGGCCCTTTCGGTGATCACTTGGGGTACTACAGCCTGGCTCACGATTTTCCGGTCTTGCAGGTCGATCGTGTCTACCACCGACCTGGGGCAATCTGGCCGTTCACCGTTGTCGGCAGGCCTCCCCAGGAAGACACGGTGTTTGGAGAACTCATTCATGAATTAACCGGCCCCGTCATTCCCAGCGTCGTACCCGGCGTCCACGCAGTGCATGCCGTTGACGCGGCGGGCGTCCACCCTTTGATGCTGGCGATTGGTAGCGAACGGTACACCCCCCATGCGGCCCTCGAACAACCCCAGGAGCTACTGACACAAGCCCATGCGATTCTTGGCCAGGGTCAGATGTCGCTTGCCAAATACCTGTTGATGCTCAATCGCCATGACATTCCAGATTTAAGGATCAATGACATCGCAGGCTTCCTGACCCAATGGCTGCGGCGAGTCGACTGGCGACGCGACCTTCACTTTCATACCTGTACGACGATGGACACGTTGGATTACAGCAGCGGCACCCTGAACCAGGGCTCCAAGCTCGTGATCCCTGCGGTCGGCCCTGAAAAACGCGAGCTGCCGACCGAACTGCCTGCCAATCTGCAACTCCCCCCTGACTTCACAGAACCCCGCGTCTGTTGCCCAGGCGTGTTGGCCATCAACGCGCCTGCTAGCCAGACTTCCACGACGGACGACACGGTGCTGGCTACGTTCTGCCAAAGCTATGGCGTCGCTGACTCCATCAATCGAATGCCCCTGATTGTGCTCTGCGACGACAGTAACTTCACTTCCCATAGCCTGGAAAATTTTCTCTGGGTCACGTTCACACGCAGCGATCCCGCTGTCGACACCGCTGGAATCGGACCCTTTGTGCAAGATAAACATTGGGGCTGCTACGGCTCACTCGTCATTGATGCACGTATCAAGCCACATCATGCGCCCCCTTTGATTGAAGACCCTGCCACAACCCGCCAAGTAGACGCGTTGGCAACTCGCGGGCTGGCAATTTCACGGTACCTGTAAAGCAGTGGCGGATCTCGGCAATTTCATGCGTGACTTCCTGTCCCTGCTCAGTAAGACGCGGGTGCGGCAACCCACTGAGTGAACTTCAGGAATTCTGTTTGCTCGAGGCAAGAATTCGCAGACAATTTCCTACTGCCCAGCAGAATAGCAGATGTCCGCCTCGTTTTATTGCGGCAGGTGCTAGCTTTCCCGACCAGAACCAGCCAACACGGAATGGCGTTCAACCCACCAGCGCGCCGATAGGTCTCTATGTGTTGGTCGAATAAATCCCTCATGCAGCACGCTGTCTGGTGAGAACTTCTTCGACTTCTGACTGAATCCCGGTGGTCAACAATCACCAGCAAAAGACCCTGGCAGCGGACACAAGACGTGATTGGCGTGTGCTTTCACACACCACGTATTGGAACCGCCACGTGCCAACGGCTGGACGAAGGAGATCGGTTTCGTGAGTCAAGAAGTGAACGTACTAGCGCTCGTCAAAGGAAAAGAACGATACATCTTCCTGTTTGATGACAAGCGGCGTCCGGAAACCTTGCGTGCCCTGGGCCGATTTGCCTCCAACACCGAATTGAGTTTCAGTTGGTACGATGCTGCCGTCCTCAGTCAAAAGGTACGCCAGACTAGCCCCCAAACGGAAGCCAAAAAACCGCGTTTCGACTTGCCTTTATCAACTGATAACACAGAACAAGATGAAGCTGCTTGAAGCCGGTACTGACCGGCCGGCAGCGGTAATTGACAAAAAAATTTGCTGACCCCAGAGATCAGGTCCCGGAACTCTCTGGTCAAGCATTTGCCGGCCCAGCGCAAAGCACGTCAGCAGGTAGCCAAGCCGCGCTGTTTCCACATGTGCCGACCCTACCCGAAACAAACCAACGCCAGGCAGCTAGCGAGGGCGCAGACATGCAAAGGGCGATTGCACGCTTTCTTCGCTATCTGGCTGTGGAACGTAATGCGGCCGACCTAACGATCAAATCTTACCGCGAAGACCTCACCCTGCTCTTCGACTATCTCTGTGAAAACTACGGTCACCCGCCGCGCCCGGATGACATTACCCCGCTTGATCTGCGTGGCTACCTGGCAGCCCTTCACGCATCAGGATATGCCAAATCATCGGTGGCGCGCCGGCTGGCATCTACCCGCAGTTTTTTTCGTTTCGCGCAGCGGGAAGGACTCGTCACACACAACCCCGCCAAGCCCCTGCGCAATCCCCGTCCCGACCGCAAATTGCCCCACTTCCTGTCCACCCAGCAGATAAAGCAACTGCTTGACGCCCCACCCCAGGATCAAATTCTCGGTGCGCGAGACCGGGCCATGCTGGAAACCATGTACTCGGGTGGACTCCGCGTCAGTGAACTGGTGGCGATCGACGACAAAGATCTCGACCTGGACAATGGCCTGGTTCGGGTGCAAGGAAAAGGAAAACGGGAGCGACTGGCGCCGCTCGGATCGTACGCCGTGGAGGCCATCTGCACCTGGCTCGACCAACGAGGGCATGTTCATCCTCAGGCGCATGCTCAGGCTGACGCCGTGTTCGTCAATCGGTTTGGTCGTCGCCTGAGCACCCGTAGTGTCGCGCGCATGCTGGAAAAATATCTACGCCAAACCGGCCTGGATCAACGCACTTCACCACACACTCTGCGACACAGCTTTGCGACCCACCTGCTCGACGGCGGAGCAGACATTCGCTCGGTGCAGGAGCTACTCGGCCACAAGAGCCTGGTGACCACACAAATCTATACGCACGTCAGCACTGCTGGACTGCGTCGCGCCTATGAACAGGCTCACCCACGCGCGAACTGACCGACTCCCAATGACTATTCTGGCAGTGATTCAGCAGAGCGCACTCAGGTTCTTACACGAGTCCTTGCCTGACGGCCCACACCGCTGCCTGGGTACGATCTGACGCATCCATCTTGCGGAGAATATTCTGGACATGCTCCTTGACGGTCTCAATACTGATACGCAGCGAATGGCCAATCTCGCGGTTACTGAGTCCCAGTGCAATGTGACGCAGAACCTGCAATTCCCGGTTGGTCAGTGGCACCTCGTTGTTGTCGCCGCGATCGCGACGCCGGTTCATCGACTCTTTAACGCGTAGCAGGATGCTGTTTCCAGCAGGTTCCTGATCGCTCGCCGCGCGCCGAATCGCGCCGATCAATTCGCCCGGACCAGCTGCCTTGAGAACATAGTCCGTCGCTCCCATTGCTACCGCACGCGCAACATATGTCGGATTGTCATACGTCGAAAGCATGACAACGCGCTGTTCAGGACGTTCCTGGCGAATCTTTTCCAAAGCAGTCAAACCGTCTGACGAGGGCATCCGAATATCGAGCAAAACGACGTCGGGAGTATGCTCCCGCACTTGCTCCACGGCTTCTTCGCCATCGGATGCCTGACTCACGATTTGAATTTCCGTATCCCTCAGCAACATTGCGAGGCCACGGCGCACCACTTCATGGTCATCTGCCACGAGTAACCTGATCGCCATGTCTACGAGGCACTCCCCACAACCCATCAAAAGTGTGTTTGAATACCATCCCAGCTAGCCGGAAATGGAAAGGAACAATTAGCAGGAAAAACAGCGGATCTCCCGCAATCTGGGGTATCCGCTAACACCCTTTATCTGGGTGCAATCGTACCTCATTTGGGGGTCATTTGCCAATTTGGGATTTGGGGGTCATTTGCCAATTTGGGGGTCATTTGCCAAATAACCAGCCGCAATGGTGTGCGTCGTATCGCACAGCACACCAGTCGACCAGCCAGGAATCAGGAACACGCAGAGGCAACACGGACGACAAATTCAAACGCGCTGGAGACACAAGCTGCCCACCATAAACCACCAAACGTCGGTAAACATGCCACGTCTGTATCCGTTCGTCAGCCGTGAAGGCCGAGTCAACAAAGCCAGTAACCCCGGGGTTCCAGCGTTGTTTCTGACCGGTATATTCGCTGGAAACTGCACTGAAGTTCATGGCAAATGGCATTCCTGCGCTGAAAAGAAGTCATTATGAAACTGGGCATCGCCGTCCTTGGCGCCACGGGTTACATCGGCACCCCCTACCGTGAAGAAATTCGAGAAGCGGGCGTAGAAGCTCGCATCGTCACGCTCTGTGCGCGACGTCGCGATCGGTTAGAGGCCGCGCAACAAAAGGACAAGGCAGACCTGATCACAGACGATTGGCAAGACGCCATCAATCATCCCGATGTTAACTGCGTCGTCGTAGCCACGCCGGATGCGCTTCACTTTGACCCGGTAATCGCTTGCGCTGCCTTGGACAAACATGTTTTCTGCGAAAAACCAGTTGGCCTAAATGCCGACCAGGCGTATCAAATCTGGACGGCATTCCAGAACAAGCCACTCGGACATTTCGTCCCGTTCTGGACGCGTTACGTCCCCGTCTTCGCACGGGCTCGGGAATTCGTTCAATCAGGCGCACTTGGTGAAATTCGGTCCGTAATCTACCGCTGGCACAACCCTCGTCCAACGTCGATCCCGTTTACCTGGCGGGATGATGCGACCCTCTCCGCCGCCGGCAGTATTGCTGATGTTGGCTCACACGCCTACGACACAATACGGTGGATCATCGACCAGGAAGCAAGTCGTGTCCTGGCACACGCTGAGGTACTCGCACCCGCCAAACCCGATGTAGGTCCGATCGACCTCACCGAAGCAATCGACATGGGGCAAAAACCGCAAACTACCGAAACAACAACACTGCGAAAAGGCACTGCTTTTGATTACGCAAATATCATCTGGCAATTCCACGGTGGCGTTGTCGGTTCACTGGTTCTCTCGCACGCGCCTACCTTGCGGAAAGGGCTTGCACCGGAAGTCGAGCTGCATGGTACAGATGGCTCTTTGGCAATCGACCGCCTGAAAAATGAGCTGACCCTGGTACGACCCGACGGCACGGTAGAATTACTGGAAACCGTCCCTAATCCGGGATTTGGAAATCGATTCGTCAAGCACGTATTCCCTGCCATTGATGACCGTGCTTCAGGGAAGACATCAGAGCACCCGGGACTGTATGACGGCTGGCGAGTACAGATCTTTACGGACGCCGTGGTTGCTTCTGTTGAGCGTGGCGTGTGGGTTGCCCTGAGTGAATTTGACGCTCAATCCAATGACGTCACTAAGGCTTAGCCTCTCGAGATTCCGTCACGCGTTGTGCAAGCCAATGCGCAGAAACAAATCGCGTAAGCAGACTCCTGAATTGCCGAACTGACGGATCGTTCAAATCAATCTCACCGCCAGACTCCGAGGCATGTGACCGAAAGCCGCTCCACCCCAGGACTGTGCCCTTGTGCTGCTGGTCTTCATTAACACGTTGTGCCAATCGAAGTGCCCACAGCATGCCGTAGTGGTCACGGAAATCAAACCATAGTCGGTCCGATTCGCTACACGTACGCTCAGCTGGCCACCCAAGGAGGTGTAGCAGTGAAGCGCCTGAAATCAATACCAACGCCCCTAGTACCGAGTGATTAAGATGCAGCAAACGGGTACCGCCAGGCAGATGTGGATACAGGAGTAACGTCTGCGCGCACACCAACAACAGCACGGTAGGCCAGAACCGGTTAGGCAAATTGTTGCATAATCCCACTAGAGAAAGCACCACCAGAAACCAACTGCGGGCAGTGCTAATTTCCATTAACGCGCCCTGTTCCAGTAATAGAAATTCACCAGCCGGCAGGCATAGTATCACCCATAAACTGGCGACTACGAGCGGCCAGACTTGAACCTGAGGGCGTTTGGCCCCTAATTGCGCCATGATCGGGCAAAACGTCGTCACCGCTGCCAAATAACGCAGCGCCTCATTAAATGAAGTTGACGCCGTCGAGTTGTTCCACAGAAGAACGCCTTCAACTCCTGCCACGCTCAAAAAAGAGAATAACGCCCACATCCAGACGCCGGCGAGCGTAGTACCTCGATTCACCTTCCAACCCCAAAGAAATATACCCAGCCCGAACACAACCGTCACACACAGGGCGCCTGCGTACCAGGACGCAAATTGCGTCAGATCACTCGCCAGCAGAGAAACGGAAGCCCAAGGAACTCTGGAAATCATGACGTCATATCAACGAAATTCGAATTATCGGTGCGCGGCGTCAACCAACTACTCCTCGGTTGACCGACAATCGCCAGGTTTCAATGCGACAGCTTGCACGATCTTGTTCGCCCACTGACGGAAACCAACGCTTCATCGGTGTTTCATTTTGTTGTGAAATCGGGAATCCGCAAAACGCTTCCCATCGCTACTTCTCCTATAAATGCTACCAATCGCTAAAGCCAACAACAGTAGCGGCAGAAAGATGGGGCGATGTTGTTTGCCTTTGCCATTCTATAACGCATGTTTGGATTGAATCGAACCAGGAAACCAACTGCGGCCCTTGACAGCGTCTGGTATCAACCTGCCATCGGCTCTGTTGTGGTCCTCAGGCGGCAAACACGCAATTTCGCCGCACCTCCACAGATCAACGATATTTACCTGTTTCCCAACACAAATGAGAGGAAGCGAACCCATGAAGTGGCATCCATTATTGGCGTTCACCCTGATCCTATCGAATGCTGCCATCGTGGCCGCACAAGACTATCCCACCTACCGTGGGCAACACGGCACCTTCGTCGCTGCCGGAAAACGGACCCCCATGGCACAGCGCGCTCCCAAGGCGAAACCGGCCAGAAAGAAACATGCCTCCCACAGCCTGTTTGGATCCTGGAATCCCTTCGAGGGACTTTCGGAGATCGGTGCCGACATCCAGAAGCACCTTCCCAAAAAACAAAAACGCTGCAATGGCGTGTCACTGATCGATCTTCCCGATATCGATCTCAGCTGGATGAAGCTACCCGAGCTACCAAAGCACAGTAAGGCACCGGCAAAGGCGCCGGCACCCAAGCCAACCAAAGCTGCTGGCAAACGCGGTGGAACGACCTGGTTCAATCGGCCAGTCTATCCTTGGGTTACGAATGGAAACAATACACCGAAACCCGCAGTCGATCCTCCGAAGCCCGTTCCGTCAGCGTAAGTGCAGGCAAAACCGGCCTGGCCGCAGCGCCGGCACGATGAAATGCCTGCAGTCAACGAAGCGAGTTTCTGAGATAGACTTCTGATCAAACGGCACGCCGTCCAAACGGCGTGCCGTTTTTTTGTACTGAATGGCTGTTCGCAACGCCCCTTACTGAGATGCAATTGCCTTGCCAGCCGACTTCTCTTAAGATCGCCCGCCAATCCGTTCTATCTGGCCACCTGATTCTTTCAACTGGGAATGGAATTCCATGCTCGACGTCAAGGCAATTATGGCGCTGCACCGGGAGTGCGTAGTACGTTGGCACGATGAGCCGATTGACTTGAACACCAGCGGCGCAATGAACATCATCACGACGCAATTCAGCTTTAACTTTCGACTCTGGCACGAAGAAGATATCGCCCGTAGCCCAGACGCCGGTGACAAACGCATTGCCCAGGTCAAACGCAACATTGACCAACTGAATCAACAACGAAACGACTGGATCGAAAAGATCGACGACTGGATCACAGAAACGCTCGATACGCGAGGAGTCGTGGTCGATACGACAGCACCGCTGAACTCAGAAACACCCGGCAGCGTAATCGATCGGTTGTCGATTCTGGCGTTACGCATCTACCACTTGCAAGAACAAACCGAACGTGACGATGCGACTCCGGAGCATATTACAGCAGTCACCCAGAAGCTCGCGGTCTGCCAGCATCAACAACAAGACCTTGCCAACAGTCTACAGGAACTGCTCGACGATATTTTCGGGGGCCGCAAGCGTCATCAGACCTACCACCAGTTCAAGATGTACAACGACCCTAATCTCAACCCGTATCTGTACCAGACGCAACGTCGACAGGCTGGTTGACCGCAAGAAGAACCGCAACCCTGCGAGCCCGGTAACGGCTTCTCCCCCTGCTTTCCGTTGTGTTTCGCCAAAAACCACTGCGAAAAAAATCACTCTGGTCTGAGAATGTCCGGCGAGTTAGGCTGTGGCGCATCTGGTAGATGGCAGCGGCAGCGGTTCTTGCCGTCGACAACTGTGGGGCAATTACCCGCCTCCTCCAGATTAAATTGCCACAGGGACGTGGCCCACGAATACCGCCTTATGAAAAGGGCATTTGAGCATGGATGCTCGCCTGCTGAAACTCACATCCTGCGCAACATTCATTCTGGCAATAGGCGTGGCGACCGGAAGAGGAGCGAGTTATCGCACCCAGAATTTCCTCGTCACCGGCAATGGTAACGACCTCGCCCGAGAGGTCGCTATCTCGGCAGAACGGCACCGTCGCCAATTAGCTCTCGACTGGCTAGGGCACGAATTACCCCCCTGGCAAAGTATTTGTCCCATCCGATTCTCTGCAGAGCCTCATCAGGCTGCTGGTGGCGCTACCAGCTTCGGATTTCATCGTGGCCGGCCCTTGGGATGGTCCATGCAAATCCAGGGATCACGCGAACGCATTCTGGATAGTGTGCTGCCTCATGAAGTACTGCATACCGTCTTCGCGACCCATTTCGGACAACCCCTACCCAGATGGGCCGACGAGGGGGCCTGTACCACAGTCGAACACCAGAGTGAGCAAGCCAGGCAGCGCGACCTGCTCACCCGCTTTTTGACCACACGACCAAGCCGTGGCATCGCATTCAACCAGATGTTTCCGATGCGAGAGTACCCGCGTGACATTCTGCCACTCTACGCACAAGGGTATTCAGTAACCCAGTTTCTGCTGGCGCGAGGAGGCAAGCGGAAATTCGTCCAGTTTATCGAAAGTGGACTCCAAAGCCGCAACTGGGAAGCAACGCTCTCGCAATATTACGGTTTCAGCGACTTGTCAGATTTGCAGGTCTCGTGGAACCAGGAGCTACAAACCCAACTGAATCAACTTCTGGAACCAAAAACCTCACAGCAATCTATCGCTGCAACAGCGTCAACCAGAAAGCACAGCAACGGGTCGAGGGTCGAAACCGGGCAACCTTCTTCTATTGGCCCGGCAACCGAAACAGCGAATCCACGAGACAAATCAATCGCCAACGCAAGCTGGGAAACGATCCCCTCCAAAGAGATTGCAAACCTAGAAACTACGATCGCCAGCAATATTGCATTGACTCAGTCAACCGTTCAGTCTGCAAAACAAAGATTCCATCGCAGCATGGAATCCCTTCCATCGAATCGCTCGGCAGTCCAACTGCCCCCCAGAACAGACAGCTCGCGAACCACCACCGTTGCATCGCGCAACCCATCACCCGCCCCCACCGGGTGGTATGCGCGTCGCGCCGCGGCAGCTCGTCGGCAACATAAACAAGAATCAAACGCTCGCTGGCAGCCAATCCGGCTGTCCGGCACCCCAGACTGGTATTGATCGTTCCTGCCTCGTGCGATGCACAGGCTCCATGGCAACCAATCACGCCGCGGCCAGGTACAGCGTCCCGAAGCCGGCCCACTCTGCAGGTTGCTTCCTGCAGCGAATTCTCGCAGCACATGAAGTCCACTGCAGGTACTGGCAAGTGACGCCTGGTCCAGTCCGCCCCGGCCAGTTTCTCCGCATGACTGCCTGGCTAACGGAGTTGTGTAATCAACGGTACGAGATGGTAAAAAACCGGTGCCGCAAAACATAGCGAGTCGATGCGATCCAGGACACCCGCGTGTCCCTGAACAAGCGTACCGTAATCAGTAACCCCCCTGTCTCGTTTGATCGCAGACATCGTCATCCCGCCAGCCGCCCCCATTACCGCCAGAATCATGGACATGATCGCAGATCCCCACCAGGTGAAAGGCGTAATCCAGGAAAACAAAACGCCACAAACTGCAGCCGTTGCAACACCACCTACCAGTCCCTCCCAGGTGCGGCTGGCGTTGATGTTCGCAGCGATGACACGCTTCCCCAACAGACGTCCCCAAGCGTATTGAAACACGTCTGCCAGCTGGACAATAAGCACCAAATAAAACAGCAACCCAGCGGGGCTGCGCGCTTCAACCGAGACTGCAACAACGTTTACCACAGCGTCGGGTGTCGCAGCTCCTGGTTCCGTTGCCGCCGGTTCCCCCTGAGTTTCTCCGCCAGATGACACGTCCACATCTGCGGCACGCTCTGATGCGATTTCCACGTCCAGTACGGCGGCCGCAAAGCTTAAAGAATAGACACAAATCATCAACCCAACGTGAATCTTGGCATATCTTTCCAGGAAACGTTTGGCATCGCCAGACAGCGTAATACGCGCCGGAATTAACAGGGAAGCAAAGACCGGGATCATGATGCTATAGACCGGGTAATACGCACGCCCCATGCCAACGAGCACAAACTGGGCAGGAGTAAACACAAAAAAAACCCAGAACAGAGCGCTATGGTCCCCACGTCGAGTCGGGGTCATGCTGATGAACTCGCGGAGTGCCCAGAACGCGATCAAACCAATCAACACAACCGTGGGAACGCGTCCCAGCAGAAACCCGGCTGCCAAGACCGAATACATCAGCCACCACGCCTGAACTCGCTGCTGAAACATACGAACAATGGCAGGATTGATGGTGCCCTCAGGTTGACGACCGAGAAACCGACCAACCAGGTACAAAATCGCCAGGATCGCAATGATCACGCCCAACAAAATCATCACACGCAAGTCGCCCCAATTCCGCAAAGACGGCGGCAGGAACATCAAAGTCGCCACATCGTGAAAATAACTCTGGTCTTCAACAAACATCTGGCATCATTCGGTTGGACACATCAAACGACCACGTTTCAGTCAGTCTCGTTACGGCCGCAGGCTTCGCGCCCCTCAACGGTTTCAATCAATACCACAATGGACACTACCGCGTGCGCCATGGTCGCCGGCGGAACATTCACTAAACATCTTTAAGCCGTTGCACAGCTTCACGAGCGCGCTTGAGGAAAGTGGTCTTGCTCTCACCATTTTCCAGCCACATCGGTGGACCAATCGTAATACAACTCAACAAGGGAACGGGAATAATCTCTCCACGAGGCAATACACGGTTCACATTATCGATGTAGACGGGCACGAGTTCCAGGTCAGGCCGTTTCTTGCTCAGATAGTAAAGCCCACTCTTGAATTCCCGCATTTCCGTATCAGGATTTCGACTACCCTCTGGAAAAACAATCAACGAATATTTGTCTCCAATGGCTTGGATCATCAACTCCACTGGACTGCGATGCACTTTGATTTTCTTGCGATCTATTAATAGCGCATTAAAACTTTCCGCCATATACTTCCGAACAATTCCTTTCTCCCAATAATCCTTGGCAGCGACGGGACGCGTCACTATCCGTAGCTGCCGTGGCAAGGAGGACCAGAGAATCATCGCATCCAGGTGACTGGTGTGGTTGGCAAAATAGACCCGCTGGCACGTTTCAGGTTGACAGTCGACCCAGCGCACGCTTGAACCACAGAGCAACTTTGCGACTACCGACAACACGTTGGTTGTAAGACTCATGGTTCACTTCGTGCCTGACGGCCACATCGTGGGTAAGGCGAATCCAAGACTCGACAGTTTCTGAGAAAAAACGCGATGGTGAGTGAAGTTCGCATCAAGAGTGATGCCGACGAAGAGCACTCCCGCCATGGTAACACGCCACACTCACATGCTGTAGAGTAAGCTCGCGCAGGTTTCCCGCCTACCGGAAGAGCTGCATGTGAATAGAAACGGCAAACGGTGAAACCAACGGCTCTAACACTGTCTCACGGGGGAATTGGCCACTCGTCTCCTGGTGAACCTCTCAGCACCGGTTTCGAAGTAGATCACGATGGCTCAAAATAAGCGGTTTCAGGAATGCCCGCAGCCACCAGCTCGCCGGTCTAAACGGTAAACCTGATCAACCAGCTGTCTGGCCTATGAATCCAAGCAGCCTGTTCGTCTGCCGCGTTGAGCCACGGCAAACCCCACACTTGGCTTTCGGCACCGCGCATGGTCACCACCAGCTTCGGCTCAGGCAGCACTGAAATAAACCCGTCGCCAGAAACCTTGAAAAGAAATACCTGGAAGGGCAACCATGACACAGACAATCGGTATCGGCGTAATCGGGATGGGCTGGATGGGGCTCGTTCACAGTCGAGCGTACCGCAGTATCGAGGACCGTTTCCCGCAAAGCGGGCTGAAGCCACAACTGGTGATCTGTGCCGACGACGTCGAAGCACGCGCAGAACAAGGGCGGTCGCAAATCGGGTTCACACAGGCCACGACGCATTGGCAACGCGTGATCGAAAATCCAGATGTACAGATCGTCAATATCACAACCCCCAATGTCTTTCATCTGCCAATGGTCTCTGCTGCTGTCGCCGCCGGGAAACACGTCTTTTGTGAAAAACCAGTCGGCTGTTCGCCGCAGGAAACTGCTCGCATCGCAGCAACGGCGCGCACTGCCGGTGTGTGCAGCGGTGTCGGATACAACTATCGCTGGGCACCGCTGGTCCAATATGCAAGGCAATTGATTTCCAGCGGAAAACTCGGAGAAATCACCCATTACCGAGGACGTTTCCTCGTCGGCTACGGAAGTCACCCCGATTCCGTGTTGTCGTGGCGTTTTCAGAGAGAAATAGCAGGAACTGGCGCGCTCG
>MDTE01194305.1_pt1 | contig 16026 bp, 19 predicted proteins | sample 811231 | NCBI WGS metagenome assembly MDTE01 (sample SAMN05326651, study PRJNA326480) | marine metagenome | isolation source: seawater | place: Indian Ocean: Red Sea | collected 2010
GCTTCATCTCCGCCGCCTCCTTCCAGGAGACGACCCGGGTCCTCACTGAAGCTGCCATCGAAGGCAAGAGCGACTGGCTGCGCGGTCTCAAGGAGAACGTGATCATCGGTCGCCTGATTCCTGCCGGTACTGGCTTCAGCGGCTTCGAAGAGGAGCTCCAAAAGGAGGCTGGCCCTCACCCGGACATCCTGTCGGAGGATCCGGCTGGCTACCGCCGCATGCAGAACCTCCGTCCCGACTACACGGTGGAGATGCCGCCCGCCGCCAGCTCCACCGCTGTTCTTGATGACCCCAGCGACGCGGATCTTGAAGCGACCCGTACGCGCCACAACATCGACCCCAACACCAGCAACTTCGCCGCGTTTGCCCGCCCGGACGCCGACAATGAGCTGAAGGAGGAGCAGGTCGTTGATGCCGAAGCTGTTGAAGGGCTTCAGGAAGAGGGTCTGCTGTCCGATGACTGATCACGGCCTCCTTTTATCCCATTGCTGAACCATCGATGCTTGAGCCCACCGACATCCCCCAGCGTCGCTTGCCGCGGTTTGGCTTCCACGGTCACACCGAGAAGCTCAATGGACGTGCAGCCATGCTCGGTTTCATTGCCTTGCTGGTGGTGGAGATGAAGCTCGGCCACGGTCTGTTGATCTGGTGAGCCAGATGTTGCTCGGTCGCAGTGCGGCCGAGCTGGAGCGCTGGGCGGTCGCCCAGGGGCAGAAGCCCTTTCGTGGGCGTCAGCTCCACGACTGGCTCTATGCCAAGGGAGCTCGATCCCTGGCTGATATCACTGTGCTGCCTAAGTCCTGGCGGGAGTCTCTGAAGGCAGAGGGGGTTGAGGTCGGCCGACTGCAGGAGCTGCATCGTTCAGTGGCTGCAGACGCCACGACCAAATTGCTGTTGTCCACCGATGACGGCGAGACGATCGAAACGGTTGGTATTCCTACCGATCATCGGCTCACGGTCTGCGTCTCCAGCCAGGTTGGTTGTCCAATGGCCTGTCGGTTCTGTGCCACGGGCAAAGGTGGTCTTCAGCGCTCACTGCGCACCCACGAGATCGTCGATCAGGTGCTCAGCGTGCGGGACGTGATGGACCGCCGCCCGTCCCACATCGTCTTCATGGGGATGGGGGAACCACTTCTCAACAGCCAGGCGGTTCTCGATGCCATCCGCTGCCTCAATGATGATCTCGGGATCGGTCAACGGCGGATCACGGTGAGCACCGTGGGAGTGCCGAAAACCCTCCCACAGCTTGCCGAAATGGCCCTGGCCACCCTGGGGCGAGCCCAGTTCACCCTGGCGGTCAGCCTGCATGCCCCCAACCAGGCACTGCGGGAGGAACTCATTCCCACTGCCCATGCCTATCCCTACGAGGTCTTGCTGGACGACTGTCGTCATTATCTGGCGGTGACCGGTCGTCGTGTCAGTTTTGAGTACATCCTTCTGGGTGGTTTGAACGATGCCCCCGAACACGCCGCCGAACTGGCGGACCGGGTGGGGGGCTTTCAAAGTCACGTGAACCTGATTGCCTACAACCCGATCGAGGAGGAGGAGTTTCAACGCCCCACCCGTGCCCGGATTGAGACCTTTCAGCGTGTGCTCGAACGTCGTGGCGTGGCCGTGAGTCTGCGAGCCAGCCGCGGCCTGGATCAGAACGCTGCCTGCGGTCAGTTACGACGTCAACGTCAGGGGAGCTGAGCTGCCCTCTCTGGGTGACACTGCGACCAACTGCTCAAGGCTATGGCGCCGATCGACTGGGCTCTTCTCGGGGCCTACCTGGTTCTGACGCTGGTGCTGGGGCTGTGGCTGGCCCGTCGCAACAGCGGTGAGGAGGACTATTTCGTTGCCGGCCGTCGTCTCAGTGGCTGGCTGGCCGGTGCATCCATGGCCGCAACGACGTTCTCCATCGATACTCCTCTCTATGTCGCTGGTTTGATCGGCAGCCGCGGCCTGGCGGGGAACTGGGAGTGGTGGAGTTTTGGCCTGGCCCATGTGGCCATGGCGGTGGTGTTCGCACCGCTGTGGCGTCGCAGCGGTGTGCTGACTGATGCGGCCTTCACCGAACTGCGTTATGGCGGTGCTGCCGCAGCCTGGTTGCGTGGGATCAAGGCGTTTCTGCTGGCTCTGCCGGTGAACTGCATCGGCATCGGCTACGCCTTTCTGGCATTGCGCAAGGTGGTGGAGGCGCTGGGCATCGTCTCCGGAAGCCCTGCGGTGTTCGGCGTGCCCGACACCCTTTGGCTGCTGGCACTGGTGGCGCTGATGGTGCTGGCCTACACCGTGGCTGGGGGGCTCTGGGCCGTTGTGGTGACGGATCTGGTGCAGCTGGTTCTGGCATTGCTCGGAGCGGGCGCCGTCGCCGTGGCGGCGCTCCATGCCGCAGGGGGCATGGGGGGGCTGCTGGAGCAGCTCGAGGGTATGAATCGTCCGGAGTTGCTTTCTCTGGTTCCCTGGTCCATCGAAGACGGAGGGGTGCATTGGCTGGAGGGTGCGGGTATCTCAGTACCGATGTTTCTGGCCTACATCGCGGTTCAGTGGTGGAGTTTCCGTCGCAGTGATGGTGGTGGGGAATTCATTCAACGCATGCTCGCTACCCGTGATGAACAGCAGGCGCGGTTGGCGGGCTGGGTTTTTCTGGTCGTGAATTACCTGGTGCGCAGCTGGCTCTGGGTGGTGGTGGCCCTGGCTGCATTGGTGCTGCTTCCTGATCAGGGGGACTGGGAGCTGAGCTATCCCGCACTGGCGGTGCAGTTATTGCCGCCGGTGGCGTTGGGATTGGTGGTGGTTTCGCTGGTCGCAGCCTTCATGAGCACGGTGAGCACCTCGGTGAACTGGGGCGCCAGTTACCTCACCCACGACTTGTACCAACGCTTTATTCGCCCAAAGGCCGGTTCAGGGGAACTGGTGCTGGTGGGTCAGCTCACCACGGTGTTGCTACTCGTGCTTGGCGTGGTCACTGCCTTGATCAGCGACAGCATCGGGACTGTTTTTCGACTGGTGATCGCCATCGGCTCCGGACCTGGCGTCGTGTTGGTTCTGCGTTGGTTCTGGTGGCGGGTGAATGCAGCGGCAGAGTTGGCGGCCATGCTCTGCGGTTTCATCGTCGGCTTGCTCACATCGGTGCTGCCCCTCGTGAGAATTGACGACTATGGCCTGCGTCTGGTGGTGATCACCGGCGTTTCAGCCGTGGTGTGGCTCAGCGCCATGCTGATGACCCCACCGGAATCTGAAGCGGTGCTGGAAACCTTCATTCGGCAGGTGCAGCCCCCAGGTCCCGGTTGGGCGCGACTGAGGCAACGCTTCCAGGTGGAACCTCAGGAGAGCTTGTCGTTGCTGGTGGCCCGGTTCATCTGTTCCTGTGGCGTTTTGTTCGGTGGACTGATCGGAATCGGAGGTTTCCTGTTGCATCAACAGCTCAGCGGTTGGGGCGGTCTTGTGGCCCTGGTGTCTTCATGGCTGCTACTGCGCCGCCTTCCCCAGCAGAATGTCACCCGAACTGTCTGACCCCGTTGTCCTTTTTCCGAACCACCCTTCTGCCAGCTCTGATCGTTGTTCTGTTCGGACTGGCGCTGGTCGCCGTCAGCGCCAGGATCTGGTTGCCAGGAGACATGCTGGCTCCGGCTCCCATGGGATGACATCAGTCAGTCTGATCAACTCCCTGCGCTTCAGCGATCACCAGAGGTCTGCGTTGAGGCCTTCGTTATCCTCGTCAGTCTCTGATGCTGGAACTCTTTCTTCTTCAACGTCGTTGTCAATTGCATCATCGTCTGGGGAGTCCTTGACGTTTGACGAATACCAGCTGCAGCAGGCGTCAAGGCTCCCTGTGTAGGCGATCTTCCCGTTCTGAAGAACAACGCCGCCGGTGCAGTACTGCTGAAGAAAGTTGAAATCAGTATGCGCCATGATGAGGGATTTCCCTTCAGTGCGCTCGCGCAATGCCTGCTGGAGTCTTAGTAATCGCTCCGAGGTTGCATCAGACTTCCAGGCAAAAATTTTGGGAATAATGTAAACGTCGAAATCAAACGCAAGGGTTATTGCGAGATAGAGCCTTGCCCTCATGAATTTGTTGTAGACCCGTAGTGGCTTGTCGAAGAACCCCTCTTCCAGGTCAGCCAAAGTTTGAATCACCTCAAGATCTCTGTTCCTATGGCCGCCATGGCCGTAGACACCTTGGAGGAAGGCGGCATTCTGTCGACCTGTCAATGAACTCAGTAATCCACCTCGCACACCCAGAGGCCAGCTCACGTTTGCGTTGATCGTCACCTGACCTTTTTGCACAGGCACAACGCCTGATGCGCAGTCAAGAAAGGCATGGGCTTCACGAATGGATGAGGAGATGATCCCTACCCTTTCGCCGTCCAGCATTTGCCAACTGACGTCATTCAGCAAACGCTTGGTTGTTTCTTTGCTGCCGCTGACGTCTCGAACAATGCCCTCCAGGCTGAGCAATGGACGGGATGAAGAGGCGAGCGTCATGCTGTGGATCAACCCCTTGAATGACCATTGACCGTATCGGCGATCAACCGATTCCGTAAAGCAGTGAGGTAGCCCGTTTCCTTTCGATGCTGCTCGGGACTGATGGTCGTCGGCAGCGTCTCGGGCTGAGCAGGAAAGAGGTCATCCCATTGCACCGAAGGCCAGAAGGTTTGGCAAAACTCCCTATTTGTGCACTCGTAGCGATGTCGAATGGTCTGTCGAAGCTCAGCATCAAGGCCGTTAAAGGGTTGCTCAGGCCAATGCTGCTGTTTGGCATGGCGTTCGATGACCGCCCTGAGCGCTTTCTGGTGTTTTCGGAGGGTGATTGGGTCTTGTTCCGCGAGGTGAGTGCTGATGGCTCGAGCCAGGGCGACGCCAAGGCGCCCTGGTTGCTCGTTTCTTGAGCGAGCCGGACGACTTTGTTTGGCGATTTTTTTGAGAAGGGGCAGCTCTCCAAGCAGCTGTTCGTAGGGGTCCGGTCGTGTCTGGATTGATCGACCATTGCGATCCAGAGAAGAACCGAAGGGAATAAAGACAGTTTCGATCTCTGGGGCTTTCTTGAGCCAGCCGAACAATGTCATCAGGTCACACTCGCTGATGGTGTTTTCGTTCATCACCCTGGTCACGTAAGACTCGAAGTCGACTTGAACTGTCAAACGTTTGACCAGTTGGGTGTAGCGCGAGTTGAGATAACTCTCCTGGTCGCGGATGAAGCCAACGATCTTCAGTTGCCAGCCATTCGCCCGTAACTTTTCGGCCAGCCAACAACCCCTGGTTTCGAATTTGCCGACTCCTTTCTTTGGTAGGGCGCAGGACAAGGCCTCATGGGAGATAAGCAGCTGGCAACCTCTCGCCTCGGCTCGATTGAGCCAACGCCTCCAGGGTTTCCATTGGCCGTTGACGAGTCCGTCCAGCAAAGCGCGATCCTGCCGCCTGCGGGCAGGCAGCAAGACGCCGTGGCGTCGGAGCAATCCGCGGTTTTTGCGTAAGCGCTTCTGGATGTAGGTCGAGGCCGTCTTGTGCATGCCGACATGCAGCACCACGGTCCGCTCGATGGCTCGCTGCGCGGGCATGAACGTCTCGCAGGGGGTTGAATTCTCCACGATTGAACTGCCGTGGAGGGTGTCCTTCGACTTACGATTCGAGCATGAGAGACAGCGACGCCCGGCAACGTGATCAGGGGAGTTCCGGTCTCTCCCTGGATCCGGATTTGTTGGCCGAGGAACTCGCGGCCGAACAGGACATCGACCCCCTCGATGCAATAGAGCCCGAGGAGTCTCAAATCGACTCCCAGGATGTTGCGCGGGCCTGTGATCAAGGGCTGGTCTGGCTCGAGCAGGGTCATGACCAGCGTCTTCAGGGACTGAGAATTTTCTGCGAACACCGTGATCCCCGTGCCGTTCCGCTGCTTCTCGATTTATTAGGTCGCCCCTGCCCGGTGGAACGGATGAGCGCCGTCTATGCGCTGGGTCGCAATCCGTCCCCGCCGGCTGTTGAGTCCCTTCTGAGCCTGCTGCAGTCCGACGGCAATGCCTACGTGCGTAAGGCCACGGCCTGGAGTCTTGGCAATTACCCCGATGCTCCAATTCTCAACCCGTTGATTCGAGCGCTGCAGACCGATGTGGCGGCGGTGCGGATCTGGTGCCCAGGATCTCTGGCTGAGGCGGGGAGTCGCTCACCGGCGAAGGCTGATCCGGCCGCAAGCCAACTTCTGATCAGCCTGGCCATCGACAGCGAACCGGTGGTGCGCAGCAACTGCATCTGGGCTCTTGGACGTCTTTACCCGCAACTGGTGGCTCCCAGGCAGCAGGAGCTGGTGGAGGCGCTTGTGGCTGCACTGCTTCACGACGACGAAGCTTCGGTGCGAGATGAAGCGCGCACGGCCCTTGAACAGCTTGAAGATCCGTCGATTCTTGGTCGGCTGCAGACCTTGATCGATGAAGGTTTCCTGAACTGACCGCCGCTTTCGGGATTATCGACAAGCTGTAACGGACGTGGCGACGGTCTCTGCAGACCCCGTCTAGCATCTGCACCTCAACGCTCTCGTTGGATGCCTCAACGCACCATTCGTTTCACGATTCGACCCGATGGTCGCGTCGAGGAGCTGGTGGAAGGTGTGTCCGGTGAGGCGTGTCAGCAGCTCACTGAGCGCCTGGAATCTGCCCTCGGAACGGTTGAACGACGGGAATCGACCGCCGAGGCCTTCCAGCAAACCAAGGTCCAGTCCCAGTCCCTACCGAACCACCTGCACTGATGTCGCACTTCAGCACCGTTAAAACCGAACTGCGTCAACTTGAGCCTCTCGTGCAGGCCCTTGAAGATCTTGGCTACACACCGGATCAGGGATCACAACCTGTGCGCGGTTACCGCGGCCAAACAGTGACCGCTGATCTGGCTGTTGCGATGGACGATGGCGGTGACCTCGGCTTTCGCTGGAACGCTCAGACCGCTGCCTACGAGCTTGTGACTGATCTTGATCTCTGGAAGCAGTCCATCCCCTTCGAACGTTTCCTCTCCAAACTGACCCAGCGCTACGCCCTGAATACCGTCCTCAAGGCCAGCGACTCGGAGGGTTTTCAGGTGGCTGAACAGCAGGTCAAGCAGGATGGTTCCATCGAGTTGGTGGTGACCCGCTGGGACGCCTGAACCAATCCAATCCGATCGATCCCTCACTGGCCTTTTCGGCGTCGGTTGATCTGCCGATCCAACCGAACGGATACGAGCCACAACTGGGGGGAGCGCTGTCCGAACGAGCGGTATGGGTTGATGAATCCATCTGCATCGGCTGCCGCTACTGCGCCCACGTCGCAGGGAATACATTTGTTGTAGAGCCTCACCTCGGTCGCTCCAGAGCGATCCGCCAGGACGGCGACAGCACCGAATGCATCCAGGAAGCCATCGACACCTGTCCGGTGGATTGCATCCACTGGGTGCCTTTTGAAGAGCTCGAGACGCTGCGCAGCGATCTGATTCGCCAGGATCTGCAACCACGCCCACGGGGTTGATGCCCAACCTGCTCACCCGCCGTTTCGGTCGCACGGAGTTGCCGATTCCCGTGCTTTCACTCGGTGGAATGCGCTTTCAGCAGAGCTGGAGTGACCTGCCGGCAGACGAAATCACGTCTGATTCCCAGTCCAACCTGCAGGCCACACTGCAGCGCGCCACGGATCTGGGTTTTCATCACGTCGAAACCGCCCGTCACTACGGCAGCTCTGAGCGGCAGCTGGGGTGGGCCATCACAACAACGCCGGACCCGACGCGGATCCTGCAGAGCAAGGTGCCACCTCGGGAGGACCCGGATGCCTTTGAGGATGAGCTGGCCCTCAGCTTCGAGCGGCTCGGCTGTCAGCGCCTGGATCTGCTGGCCATTCACGGCATCAACCTGCCGGAGCATCTGGAGCAGACCCTGCGTCCCGGGGGCTGCATGGACGTGGTCCGTCGATGGCAGGTCGATGGACGCATCGGTCATGTGGGGTTCTCCACCCATGGGCCGACGGATGTGATTGTCGCCAGCTGCGACAGCGGAGCGTTCGACTACATGAACGTCCATTGGTATTACATCCGCCAGGACAACACCCCTGCGTTGGATGCAGCCCGAAAGCAGGACATGGGGGTGTTCATCATCAGTCCCACCGACAAGGGCGGCCATCTCCACACACCCTCTCAGCGTCTGCTGGAGCTGTGTGATCCGTTGCATCCCATCGTCTTCAACGATCTCTTCTGTCTGCGTGACCCCCGGGTGCACACCATCAGCGTCGGGGCGGCTCGACCGTCGGATCTGGATCTGCACCTCGAGGCCGTTGCTCGGCTGGTGGATGCCGATGCGCTGATCGAGCCGGTGCATGCACGCCTGCAACAGGCTGCAGCCGATGCTTTGGGCGAGGCCTGGTTGAACAGCTGGCGGATCGGACTTCCCCGCTGGCAGGACACACCTGGAGAGATCAACCTTCCTGTGCTGCTCTGGCTGCACAACCTTCTCGAGGCCTGGGATCTTGAGAGTTACGCCCGGGCCCGCTACCGGTTGCTGGGCAGTGGGGGGCATTGGTTTGCCGGAGCCAATGCCGATGCCTTCGATGAGCGGGTCTCGATCACGGAGCTGGATGCGGTGCTGCAAGCCAGTCCATGGCGGCAGCAGATCCCTGGCATCCTGCGCGGGTTGAAAACCAGGTTGGCGGGGGAGGGGCAGATGCGTCTGAGCAGCGTTTGATCAGTCCCCCAGTGGTTGCCGGCTGGGAACACCGACAGCGCGTGGAAACTGCCGCGGACAGGGGCTGACCGGTTGGACCCTGATCAGGTGGCGGACGCCACGGTCAGCTGGCAGCTGGCAGTGCTGGCTGGAGCTCAGTTGCGCTTTGAGAGGCAGCAGAGCCCGTTTCAGCTGCCGTTGATCCGCCTCGCCCCACTGGCCTCGATACAGCAGGGCGCTTCCCTTGGGTTGCAGCAGCGGGACAAGGTATTCCGCCACCACCGGTGCAGCGGCCACCGCCCGCGCCATCGCCAGATCGAATCCTCCCCGCAGCGTCGGATCGTGACCGGCGCTTTCGATGCGGTCCGTCCGCACGCTGACCCGGTCACGCAGGTTCAGGGCGTCCACCATGGCCTGCACGGCTGCGGTCTTGCGGCCGACGGAATCCAGCAGGGTCATCTGGGTGCCGGGGAGGGCGATCGCCACGGCGAGCCCTGGAAAGCCACCCCCGGTGCCCACGTCAATGGCAAGCCGGCTCTGATAGGGAGTGCGTAGTTCCTCCTGCAGCGGCCAGAGGCTGTCGAACACCTGGTTGATCCAGTAGTCATCCCCCTCCACCAGACGCGTCAGGTTGACCCGACTGTTCCAACTGCGCAGCTGATCCTGAAGGGCTTTCAGTTGCTCCAGCTGCGAGGTCTCAGGTCTCCAGCCGAGGACCTCCCAGAACGCGGCACCCGGCAAGGAGTCGGGCATGGGGCGCAGCGGCAGCTCTCCCTAGGATGAATGACCGGCTGTCCCTTGTGTCCGAGAGCGACCTCAGTCACTACGAGCGCTTGGGAGTGTCCGCCCAGGCGTCTCAGGCCAGCCTTCGTCAGGCCTTTCGTCGTCGCAGCAAGGCACTGCATCCAGACACCACCACGCTTCCTGCAGCTGAGGCGGCCAAGCACTTTCAGCAACTCAAGGAGTCCTACGAGTTCCTCTCGGACCCCGAACGTCGTCGCCTGTACGACGAGCGCCTGCAACCGCAGCGATCTCCTGCCCAGCAGCCCCCAGAGGCCGTTGATGCGTGGGATGGCATCGGCGAACGCCGTGCGCTCTCGGGAGGAGAATGGACGGCATTGCTGTTGCTGGGTCTGGCGCTGTTGCTCAGCCTCGTCGTGGGGCTTGGAGTCGCAGGAGTTCAGGGACGAGCCTGGCAGGTGTCACCCGAATGGTTGTCCGATGTCTCCTCAGCCTCCATCGAACACTCCGTTGAATCAGCATTCCCTGAGGGCGCTGGAGGACTGGCTCTGCAGCCTTAACGCTAAGCGGATCGATGGTGATCCCTGCCGTTGGGCCCTCATCCAACCCGACTGGGCCGCCGAGATCCGGCTGGAGCGTGAAGATGTCGTGGTGATCTGGCGGCAGCCCGGTGCAGACGAACGTCGCTGTTCGTTGCCCTATGGCCTCTCCCGTGCCGATGTGACGGCAGCCATTCAGGCCGGCCCATGAGCTGTCAGATCTGATCCAAAGCCGCTGTGATGGCGCGGTAGCACTGCGTGAGCTGATCGTCGCTGATGCACAGCGGTGGCAGCAGATACACCACCTGCCCCAGGGGCCGCAGGAAGACTCCATGCTCAAGGGCGATCCGTTTGATGGTTGGCCCGGCGGGGTTGAGATAGCCGGCATCGCCGCTGACGTTCAGGTCGAAGGCCGCCACGGTGCCGGTCAGACGGCAGTGCTTCACCTTGGGATGGCTCTGCAGTTGGTTGAGATGGGGACGATGCCGTGCTTCGAAGTCCAGGAACTGCTCGGGGTTCTGCTGCAGCAGATCAAGGCTGGCGTTGGCCGCCGCGCATCCCAGCGGATTGGCGGTGAAACTGTGGCCGTGCCAGAGGGTCAGGCTCGGGTCTGCGCCAACGAAGGCTGAGAAGATCCGTTCGCTGGCCATGGTCACGCCCATGGGCAGACAACCGCCGGTCAGGCCTTTGGAGAGCGCCATCAGATCCGGCTCGATCCCGGCGCGCTTGCAGGCGAACCAGTCACCGCATCGCCCGAAGCCAGTCAGGACCTCATCGGCGATCAGCAGTGCGCCCGATTGCCGCACCAGTGCCTCCACTTGTCTGAGGAAGCTGCCGCGCACCATCGCCATCCCGCCGGCACCCTGCAGCAACGGCTCCAGGATCACCGCAGCGGTCGGTTGCTGCAGCGTGGTCTCCAGCACGGCCAGGGCCGCCTGCTCCTTCGCGTCCACCTCCGGGTCATTCCACCAGGTGGCAGGCCAGGGACAGCGGGCGACAGGGAAGAGCTTGTTCTCGAAGGGTTCGCTGAACAGGTTGCGTTCGCCCACGGCCATGGCCCCGAAGGTGTCGCCGTGATACGCCCCGTCGAAGGCCACGATCTGGTGCCGTGGTTCGCCGCGGTTCACCCACCACTGACAGGCGATCTTCAGTGCCACCTCCACAGCGGTGGAGCCGTTGTCGGAGAAAAACAAGCGATCGAGCCCCGTGATCCGGCTGAGTCGTTCGCCCAGACGTTCCGCTGGCTCATGGGTGAAATCGGCAAAGATCACCTGTTCAAGGCGGGCCGCCTGATCGGCAATGGCCTTGGCCATCACCGGGTGACCGTGGCCATGCAGCGTCACCCACCAGCTGCTGATGGCGTCAATCAGGGGAATGCCCTTCTCGCGCAGCAGCAGGGCTCCTTCACCGGCAACGACCCGCTGCGGCAGCGGTGCTGAGGCGATCTGCGTGAACGGCGGCCAGAGGTTTGGATGTCGTGACTGATCAGCCGTTGTTCTCATGGCGGCCTGGACGTCTTTTGTCATATTGAATCTCGGAACCGCTGCGCCATCCCATGGCCACGACGCGATCTCGAAGGTTGTCGAAACGCTTTGTCCCTGCTGCGGGTGCTGGCCCCGAGGCGTCAGGGCTCGATGGCCAGCGCAGCGAAGTGTTCGCGGAGGGCGGTTGGCCCTCCATTCGAGTGTTTCTGGAAATGCGGGGGTGGTCACCCCTGCAGATCGATCAGATCCACGCACAGCTGCGTCAGGGCTGGCCGCTCTCCCAGGCCGTTCGTCAGGTCTCGATCCGGTTGGGAACCTGTCCGCTGCGGTCGAAGTCCCTCGGCTGATCAGCGGCAGACCTGACTGTTTTTCTGGGCCTCTGTCGCGATGGGGCCGCAGTTGACCCAGCGCACCAGCAGCAGTTCAACATCGGTGAACAGCATCAGAATCCCTCCGCAGAGGATGACCAGCACCAGGCTGATCAACGATTGGGGTGGCTTCATGGCTGCTGGGTGCCGAGCAGTGTCTGGAACTTAGAACTCAGATCCTGACGACGCCATTCCCCGGCGAGGGACTCCGCCGACAGAGGGGCCAGGGGCGGCAGGTGAGCGAGGACCGGGACCCCGCCGAACTGTTCGAGGCTTCCTGGGTTGTCGGCATGGGCCGGGCCGTTGAGGATCAGCCCCAGCACCGTCAGCTGACGACGGTTGAGGGCCTCCAGGCTCAGCAGGGTGTGATTCAGGGTGCCGAGTCCGCTGCGCGCCACCAGCACAATCGGCAGATCCCAACGCTGCAGTTGGTCGATCTGCAGCCAGTGACGCGTCAGTGGCACCATCAGGCCGCCGGCGGTCTCCACCACCAAGGGCGCCGAGACGTGAGGAATGATCAGGTCATCCGGGTTGAGGCTGATGCCGTCCTGCTCAGCGGCCCAATGGGGCGACACCGGCTGTTGAAACGCATAGGCCTCGGGCTGTAGGCGGTCGGGACTGAGGTTGAGCAGGGCCTGCACCCGGCCGCGATCGCCGCCGTCCTCCAGGCCGCTCTGCACCGGCTTCCAGTAGTGAGCGTTCAGCCCCTGCACAAGCCAGGCACTGACGACGGTTTTGCCGACATCGGTGTCGGTGCCGCAGACCACGATCCGGGGAGCTGGTTGGTTCATCGCTTCAGCATCAGGCTCAGCACATGCCAGGTGAGGGTCGGTGTGTCCGCATCGGGCCAGGCTCGCGCAAGACGGCGCCACTGACCGGATCCCAGGGAGGCATGACGACTGCTGCCGGCTCCGATGGTGGTCATCGGTCGCAGCAGCTCCAGAGGCCGTTGAGCGCGGCGGCTGAAGCGATGCAACCGTCGATGACGCACCGCCGCACAAGGCAGGACGTCCAGCAGTTGATCGGTCGCTGGGAAACGCAGGGCTGTGCAGGGGACTCCGGCCCGTTCAGCGGCCTGATGCCATTGCTGGAAACTGCCGGCTACCGGAACAGCGACGATCAGCCAGCCCCCTTGGCCCAGTCGTTCAAACCAGTGCTGCAGGGATCGCGCTGGGTCGGTCAGCCAGTGCAGAACGAAACTGGAACTCAGCAGCACTGGCGCTGTGCTCCACTCCGGCAGCGGTTGGTTCAGATCCACACAGCTGGTTTGAGCTGATGGCTGATGGCGGCGAAGCATGGCCTCGCTGCCATCGACGCGCAGCACCCTCTGGCCGGGATGCAGGCGTTCCAGATCATCCGCCAGTAAACCCGTGCCACTGCCGAGATCTGCCCAGAGCCCCCTGGGAATGGCCTCGCGACGGCAGCGCTCAGCCAGCTGCCTGGCCATGGCGCGCTGAAGCTTGGCGGCGCTGTCGTAACGATCCGCGGATCGACCGAAGCGCTCCACAACCCGTTGGCTCCAGGGATCGGTCATGGCTGGCCTGCCCAGCGCACCACCAGATCCAGCACCGCAGGCGTCACCAGGGCATGCCCCTGATCGGGGCGGAGAACATGGTCGGTCTGGGTCGCATCCAGGGCCTGCAGCAGGTGCGTTCGGGCCTCAGGGCAGACGATCGCGTCCTGCTCCCCCTGCACCACGAGAACCCTGGCTTGCTCAGGCCAGCCTTCCGGCAGGTCTCGGCAGTGCTGAAGCAGCGCCAGATCCTGCTGAAGCCGTCGGCGGCCTGGGGGATGCAAACCCTGCAGCAGTGCATGGCTCGGTAGCGCCGAGAGCGGCAGGGGCGAGGCGCAGCGGGTCAGGAATTTCCGCAGCATCCCTGACTCATCTGCTGTACCCAGACAGGAGGCCATGCCCTTCAGCGCCACGGCAAGGGCCCGTCCTGCGGCTCCCGCGGGAACGAAGGCTGCAAACCCCGCCAGGCTCACGATTGCATCCGCCCTTCGCAGGATGTTCTCCGGCAGAAGATGCATCCCCAGGGAGTGGGCGATCACGAGTCGTTGCCCCGGCTGCCCGGTCCAGGTCGGCTGATGGGGCTCCCGCTGTCCATATCCCCGTTCCACAGCGTCCCAGTGCCAGCCCAGGGCTTCGAACCGCCGCTGCCAGCCCCGCCAGACCGTTGCATCCCCAGCCCAGCCATGGGCGGCGATCACCTGATTCATGGGCAGGGGAGGGCCTTGAGCAGCTGCTCCACCGTCTCATCCGGCAGGTCCCGTCGCAGCACCAGCCGCAGTCGAGCGGTTCCTTCCGGAACGGTGGGCGGCCGGATCGCGATACACAGCAATCCGTGGTCTTCCAGAGCTGCCTGAGCGGCCAGGGCTGCGGCATTGCTGCCCAGCAGCAAGGGCAGCACAGGACCTACACCCGCAGGTCGTGTCCAGCCGTCGCCCTCCAGGGCATCCCGCCAGCGGCTCGCCCGCTGCTGAAGTTGTTGGCTCCAGTGCGGATGGGATCGGATCAGGTCCAGCGCTGCCTGTGCCCCGGCCACCAGGGGTGGGGCCAATGCCGTGGTGTAGCGGAAGGCGCCACTGGTCTGCAGCAAGGCGTCGCCGAGGTCAGCATCACAGGCCAGGAAGGCACCGCCACTGCCGAAGGCTTTGCCGAAGGTCCCGCTGATCAGTCGCACCGTGTCGATGCCGAAGCAAAGGCCACGCCCCTCCGGTCCCAGCACCCCGAGGGCATGGGCTTCATCGACCAGAAGCTCAGCCCCGAAGCGCTGACAAAGCGCAGCCAGCGCGGTCACATCGGGGCTGGTGCCCTCCATGCTGAACAGGCTTTCGCTGAGCACCACGACCGATCCCGGCTGGCCGGCGAGGGCCTCGAGCCGCCGCTCGAGATCCGTCAGATCGTTGTGCTGGAAGCGCTGCAGACGGGCGCCGCTGGCGCGTACCCCCACCAGCAGCGAGTGGTGAATCAGTCGATCGGCCAGCACTGTGGTGTGACGGTCGGCCAGCACACTCACCGCAGCGAGGTTCGCCTGGAAGCCGCTGGGAAACAGCAGCACGCAGCTGCGTCCCAGCCAGTCGGCCAGATCAGCCTCCAGGTGCGCATGACGGGGGCGGCTGCCGGTGACCAGGCGTGAGGCGCCAGCCCCGACTCCCTCGTGGCGGAGCGCTGCACTGGCGGCTTCGATCACCGCCGGATGACGGCTGAGACCGAGGTAATCGTTGCTGGCCAGATCCAGCAGGGGTGGCTGGTCTGTCCCTGTGCGCTGCAGGGTCCAGGGAACATCACCGCTGCTCCAGCAGTGAAGCGTCCGTCGGCGTGTGGGATCCAGGGAAGCCATGGCCCCAGTCTCGGCGGTCAACGGGGATGAGGATGGGCGTTTCGCTGGCCGTTGATGTCCCTCGAGCGATTCACGACGTTGTTTCCGCTCTGGACGCTGCTGGGGTCCCTGCTGGCGTTGGTGCACCCACCCCTGTTCAGCTGGTTTCGTGGGCCGCTGATCACCATTGGCTTGGGCCTGATCATGCTGGGAATGGGCCTCGGCCTGGCGCCACGCGATTTCCTGCGGGTCAGTCGACAGCCCCGCGCCGTCAGTCTGGGTGTCATCGCCCAGTTTGTGGTGATGCCGAGCCTGGCAGCGGCCATCGCCGTGATCTTGCGGTTGCCGGCTCCTCTGGCTGTCGGTTTGATCCTGGTGGGCTGCTGTCCAGGTGGGACCGCCAGCAACGTGGTGACGCTGATCGCCAAGGGCGATGTGGCGTTATCGGTGGTGATGACCAGCGTCAGCACCGTGGCGGCCGTGGTGCTGACGCCACGACTGACCGAACTCCTGGCCAGCCAGTACGTTCCGGTGGATGGCTGGTTGCTACTGCTGCGGGTGCTGCAGGTGGTTCTGGTGCCCGTGGCCTGCGGGGTGCTGCTCAAGCAGGGGATGCCGAGGCTGGCGAGCCGGGTGGAGCCGGCCATGCCTCCTTTGGCGGTGGTCGCCATCGTGCTGATCGTGGCCAGCGTGGTGGGTAGTCAGCGTCAGCTTCTGCTGGAGCAGGGAGCGCTGTTGCTGCTGGCCTGCCTGCTGCTCCATGGCGGGGGGTTCCTGCTGGGTTTTGTGATGGCCCGCTTCGCTGGTGCCTCCAGCCAGGCTCAGCGCACCATTAGTATTGAAGTGGGCATGCAGAACTCAGGGCTGGCGGTTGTTCTGGCTCGAACGGGTGGCTTCACCAGTCCTCTCACGGCC
>MDTE01119390.1_pt1 | contig 16024 bp, 10 predicted proteins | sample 811231 | NCBI WGS metagenome assembly MDTE01 (sample SAMN05326651, study PRJNA326480) | marine metagenome | isolation source: seawater | place: Indian Ocean: Red Sea | collected 2010
CCAATATACATTGCGGGTCTTTTTCTAACAGCCTCTAGGCCCTCTAAAACCTTTATGCTTTCTGCACTATACTTTTTTCTATCGTTGCTCATATAAACCTTATATCCCTTATGGCTTTTGTGCCAATTTTATTGTTTATTTTCTTTACCAGTTCTTCTTTTTGCATGTGTAGCTCTTGCCTCCAAACAGATGAGTCAACCTTTATAAACATTGTCCCTGAATCAACTTTTTCTGCATTTGTTACTTGAGAAATGACATCTCCAACAATAACGTTCCACAGGTCGAGTGCGGCTTCTTGGTCTAATGCGGGCTTAATACCGGATCCACTAATTGCTTGTTCGATTGCTTTTTTAAGATGTTTCATTAAGTTGCAGTTTTTGTTTTTTTATTTTATTGTAGTTTAAAAAAAAACCTTCTTTTTGTACCTCTAAAATATCCGTTGTTGTTATAATTGTTTGGGGTTTTGTTTTTTTTTGAAACCGTAGTTTTTCCACAAATCTCAACAATCTTTTACTTCTATCTATATCTAAGTTTGCAAAAATATCATCGATTAAGAAAACAGGGTTTTTATTGGTTTTTTTTGATATGAAAAGCAACTCTGTTGTTTTTAATAGTGCTAAGAACATTTTGTGTTCACCTTGGGAACCATGTTTTCTGATCGCTCGCCCCCCCCATTTAAAAACAAAGTCATCTCTGTGTGGGCCATGTGTTGTAAAACCAAGAGCTTTTTCTGCTTCTAGTGTTTTTTCTATAAAACTTATTACTTCTTCTTTTCTTGTTTTTTTGGGACTATAACAAATATCGCACTCTATACCAATCTCTAGGTTTTTTACGGTTTCTTTAAAAATTTTAGAAAATTCAGCAATTAATTTTCTTCTTTTTTTCCAAAAACTTTCAGCTTTTTCAGCAAAAGGTTCATTCCAAATTTTAATTTCTTTTTTTATGTTTTTGTTTGGTCCAAACTTTAAAACTGCATTTCTCTGTTGGAGGGTTGAATTATAACTTAATAGTTCTTCTAAATAATTTTTAGAAACAATAGAAAAAACCTTGTTGAAAAACCTTCTCCTATTGCTTGGTCCATTTTTTGTTATTGATTCTTCTTCAGGTGAAAAAACCACAACATTATTAAGTCCCAATAAGTCTTTTCTTTTACTTATTTCTTTTTTGTTTATTTTTATTTTTTTATTTCCTTTTTTGTCATGCGAAAAAAAAACTGTGTTTTCGACGCCTTTTTTATTTTTAAAAAAACCTTCTAGTAAAAAATTATTTGACCCTTCTTTAATTAATTCTTTTTTGTTGTTGGTTCTAAAACTATTCCCAAAAGAGAGACTGTGTATTGCTTCGAGAATTGATGTTTTTCCTGAACCGTTTTTACCCCAAATGATAGTTATCCCCGGGGAAAAAGACATGTTTGTATTTTCATGGTTTCTAAAAGAAACCATATTAATACTGCTTATTTCCATTGGGAGTTTTTTGTTTCAACTATTAATTCGAACAGGCATTAAAAGCATTACTTTGTTTTCGGCTTTTTTAGAGCTAACAAATAAAGTTGCACTTATGGGAGTGTTTAATTTTATAGTAATATCTTCTCCTGTTGTGTGATTTATTACATCCTTTAAATATTCTCCATTATAACCAATTGTTAAATCTTCACCTTCATATGTAGCTATTATTTCTTCTTTAGCTCTAGAGCTTGATTCAGGATCTTCTGTTGTAACAAAAAAATGATCTTTAGATATACTAAAAGCAATTTGATGTGTTGATTTGTTTGAAAAAATGGAAACTCTTTTAATTGCACCTAATAACATTTTTTTATCAACGGTAAGTATGTTTTTATTATCAGCTGGTATTACGCTTTCATAATCAGGAAACACCTCACTTATAGTTCTAGAAATAATGGTATCTTGGTCAATTGTAGCTGTCATATGAGTATCTCCTACAGATAAGACAACCTCATCATCATTTAGATGGTTAGATAAATATGATAAAAATTTTCTAGGAACCACAATATCACCATTGAACAAATCTGTTTTATAAGTACTATCAACTATTTTAACAAGTCTGTGACCATCTGTAGCTACAGCTGTTAACCCAGTACTATTAAAACGAAATAAAACACCCGTTAAAGATGGCTTTAAATCATCTTTACTAACAGCAAATATGGTAGAATTGATTACGTTTTTCAACACTTTACCTGATATTTTTATTTTCTTTGTTTTATCTACTTTTGGTGTTGTTGGAAACTCTTCCTTTTGTTTTCCCATTAAATCGTATGTTCCAGAGAGAGTATTTATTTCTATCTTATTTTTATTATCAATTGATATTGTTATTCTTGTTCCATCAGGAAATTCATTTGTTATATCGTATAATTGTTTTAATGGCACAGCTGCACTTCCCTCATTCTCTATACTTACAGATAATTTTACACTTATTGTTAATTCTAAATCTGTTGAGGTTAAAGTCGTTCCATCGTTAGTAGAATTAATTAAGACACAACTCAATACGGGGAGAGTTGATCTCAAAGGAGTAGCTTTTGAAAGTTTTTGTAAAGCTTCTTGTAATTCATTTTTGGATGTGGAAAATCTCATAAACTTTAAAAGTTTTTAGTTAATTAAATAAAAAATATCAGTGTTTAAAAATACCAAAAAGAGGCCATTTTTAAAAGAAATTCTATTTATCTATTTATAATTAAAATTTAATTATTTATCTATATATTATTATTTATAAGACTCAAAATGTGCATAAACAAATAAACAAAAAAAAGTATGTTATATGATAATAAAATAAAAAGAGCAGTTAAAGAATAACATTAAATAAAAAAATGTGGAAAAGCTACAATGTTTGTTAAAAAACAGTAAAAATAAAAATAAAAAATAATTATCCACACAAAAACAAACAAAAGTGGATAAAAAAGTGAATAAAACTAGTTTAGTATTTTAACAAAAAATCTATCTCTCTCCTTCTTTATCCAATTTTCATACCATATCATTTTTTTGTTGTTTAAAGACATAGCTTCAATTTTTGCCCAATGGTCCATCAAATTGGGTTTGCCACCTGGCCTAACCTTTTCTAACCAAAGTAAGTGAAAACCAAAAGAGGTGTTTACCGGGAGACTACACTCTTCTTTTTTTATTATTGGTATAGCAAGACCAAATTCTTTAATTGGATATGTTTTTGGATTTATCCACCCAATATCTCCGCCAATTTGCGAGGTTTGTGGGTCTTTTGAATATTTCTTTGCATATTTTTTAAACAAATCTATACTGGAACAAGAGTCTTTTAAAGAAAGAGCAAGGTCGAATGCTTTTTTCTCATCTTTTTTTGTTATGGGTGGCGTAATTAATATATGTCTAACCCTAGCCCTTTCTCCTTTTCTTTCAAGTACTTCTAAAATATGATAACCAACTTCTGTTTCTATTGGATGACTAATGGTTTTTGTTTTTATTGTAAAAACAGCCTCCTCAAAATTCTTTAGCAAAGAACCTCTTTTTACCCACCCAAGGTCTCCACCTTTGTTTTTGGATCCTGGATCCATGGAAAAAACAGTGGCTAAATCTCCGAAACCTTCTCCCTTTTGAATTCTTTCGGTTATTTCTTTTAAGAGAAGAATTGTCTCTTTTTTTGCACTATCGCTAGAGGTTGGTTTTAACAAAATATGTCTTATCTTTACTTCTGTTGGAAAAACAGGAAGACTATCTTTATATGTTTCGAAAAAAGAAAAGACATCTTTTTTCGAAATTTTTATTTTTGATAAAACCTTTTGTTGAAATTTTTCTGAAGTAATTTTATCCCTCATTTCAAACCAAAACTCAGACCGAAAAGACTTAATGCTTTGTTGAAGCATTTTTTCGGCTTCTTTTTGCCCCCCAGCTTGGCGGACAATGTTCTCAACCTGTAAATCAAGGGCTTGGTTCACCTCTTTTTCACCAACCTCTATAGTTGTATCTTCTTCTGCCAACTCTAAAAGAATTTTTTGATCAATCATTGAACCCAGAACGGTTTCGCGAAGCTCTAAATATTTATTTTGGTTTTTATTTGGGTCTATTTTTTGTTGTATAGCCATCATATTTACCATTTGGTTTAGGTCGCTTTTTAATACAATTTTATCCTCAACCACAGCAGCAACACCATCAACAAAGAAGTTTTGAGAATTTATTGTTGACAAAAAAAAGTAAAACAAAAATGTTTTTTTCACTGCTTTAGTGCTCCCTGCGACACATAAACATCAGCGTTTAAGTAGAGACTGTCAATAAGGCTTTTTAAAACAAAATTCTCTTTTTGTTTATATAATCTTTGGTATATCTCATCATATACCCGCTCTAAACCTAAATAAGACCCCTTTTTATGTTTTTGTAATATTTGAAAAACATGAAAGGTTTCATTGTGTTTTTTTGGGCCCAAAACATCCCCAATAGTACCATCGAACAGAAAACCAACAAAATTAGATCCCGCACTGGTTTTTTTTATTGTTTTTGTTTCTACCTCTTGGTTGTTTAGAAGGCTTTCCATATCTTTTTTTGACTTTTTTTTCTTTAACTCTTTTTTAAAACTTTTAGCGGATTCAATTTTGGAAAAAACAAAGTGTTTAACAACAACCTCATCATCAACCCTCTTAAAAGACTCTTTGTTTTTTAAGTAGTAGTCAGACACCTCTTTCTTTGTTGTTTCTGTCTTTTCTTTTGTTTGAATTTTAATAAACGAAGAAACCAGAAGGTTTTCATAAAAAATATCTCTTTCTCTTGCAAGCGAAAGATCCTTTTCTAAGCCAGTAGAAATAGCCGCATGGTACAATAGCCTATTTTCAACCCATTTGTTTATTGCTCTTGAAAAAACATCTACGCCCCCAGCTTGGCTTCCAACCAAAAAAAGAAGATTTTCTTTTGTAAGTTTATCCCCACCAACCCTTGCAACAACTTCCCCATCCGTCGTTTCTTTAATACCACAACTAACAATGAAAACATGAACAAAAAGAACAATAAGTTTCATAGCCCAAAAATTACCCAATTATGTTTTATAAAAAAGACTATTACAGTTAATAAGTTCATCATACCAAAGACACCCTGCTTTTGTAAAAAAAACAATAGACACAAAACCCTTTTCTTCTTTGAATTTCTTTTCTACTACACAGCGACTTTCATAGGATAATATTCTAGAAATTAATTTTTCTACACCAATCGCGACGTTGTCTCGAACTTTAAAAACCAGAGAGTCTTTATTGATTTTGATGTTTTTAACCAAAGAACCCCTATACAAAAGACTTAGTTCGGCTAAATTAATAAAAGACAATGTTTCTTTTGGGATTTTGCCATACCTATCTTTTAATTCATTTTTAATTTCATTAATATCTTTTCTTTTTTTTGCATTGTGTATTTTTGTGTAAAATGAAAACCGATCTGTACTATTTGACACATAATATATTGGTATCAACGATTTTCCCCAATAAAACAATGAGGGGGGCGTGTCTTCTTGTGGTTTGTTAAGTTTTTTGTTTAAGGCGTTTTTTAAAAGAGAGTTGTAATACTCAACCCCAACACGAGAAACAGCACCACTTTGTTTGTAGCCAAAAACAAGCCCGGCCCCACGTATATCTAAATCATTAGACGCGATACTATAACCAGACCCCAAAGAGGTGTGTCTCTCAATTGTCTTTAATCTTCGAAAGGCAGCTTCACTTAAAACTGTTTTGGTCGGCACAAAAAGATAACAAGAGGCCTGTCTAGACCCTCTCCCCACGCGACCCCGAATTTGATATAATTGACTCAAGCCAAGGTTTTGAGGGTTGTTAATAATCATGCAGTTTGCGTTAGCGACATCTAGGCCAGATTCGATAATTGTACTACAAACCAATATCGATATTGACCCGCTAAAAAAACCCAAGAGGTTTTTTTCAAGCTCTTTACTTTTTTGTTGGCCATGTATGTTTTTAACAATGGCACTAGGAACTAATTCTTGTATTTTTTTTGTATAATAATCTATGGATTGAATATCGTTGTGTAAAAAATAAACCTGACCGCCACGTAGAACCTCTTTTTTGATTATTTCTGTTGTTCGAGACCAAGAAAAAAACTCCACAAATGTTTTAATTGGTTTTCTTGTAATTGGGGGTGTTTCAACTCTACTTATATCCCGAATGCCCAAAATAGATTGCTGTAGGGTCCTTGGGATTGGTGTCGCAGAAAGAGACAAAAGATCTACATTGGGGCGAACAATCCTTATTTTTTCTTTGTGTTTAACACCAAACCTATGTTCTTCATCAATTATTAACAAACCCAACCGTGGGCAAACCACATCATCAGATAACAAACGATGGGTTCCAATTACAACATCAATTCGATTTGTAATTAAGTTTGTTAAAATCTCTTTTTGCTCTAATGTGGTTTGAAACCTTGATAATAAAGCAACTCGAATACCAAGGGGGTTGAGACGCTCCACCGTTGATATAAAATGTTGATCAGAGAGAACAGTTGTTGGGCATAAAAACAAAACCTGTTTATTAGACGAAACAACCCTTACAATGGCTCTTAATGCAACCTCGGTCTTACCAAAACCAACATCACCACAAATAAGCCTATCCATTGGTTTTTCGCTTTTTAAGTCATTTAAAACCTCTTTAATCGCTCTTTTTTGGTCTTTTGTTTCTTTGTAAGGAAAAGATTTTTTAATAGCAGACTCAAGGTCTTTTGTTTTTTTATAAACAAAACCCCGGGGTTTACTTTTAGACCTATGTATTTCAATTAAAGAATCAGAAACAAGCTCAATCTCTTTTTTTGTTTTTAATACATTTTTCTCCCATTCTTTTTTTCCCAAACTACTAACCTTGGGTTTTCCACCAAGGTTCTTATACGGGTGTATAAGTTCTAACTTATCCAGAGGCACATACAAAACACCACCGTCAGCATAAAGAATCTTTATATATTCTTTTTCAAAACCAGCGTTTCCACGTATTTTTAAACCATCATAGGACCCAACACCATGTAGAACATGAACAAGGAGATCACCCTTTTTTGTTTTCTTTAAGTTTAGTTTTAACAATGGTTTAGACTTGTTTTTGTTTTCTGTTTTTTTATGTTTTTGTTTCCAAAAAGGGACACAAAGCGAATGACTATCTATAACCAAAAAAGAATTGTTGATTATTCCAGGAACGGGAATAATGTTTTCACTCACCAAGGGTTTAACCTTCTTTTTATTTGTGTAAAACAAGAAAACATTGTGTTGGGGTCGCGTGGCCAAAAAAGACAAAATATTTTTTTTAGATTTAATTTCTTTATTTAACGAAACAACACCAGCTCTCATCTGTTTGTTGGCCTTTGGCTGAAGAATCGAATAAAGAACACCTTCCCTAACAATACTACTTATAGAGGTCCAATGAATAAAACCATCAAGAGACTTCCCCAGCTCAACCTCCCTTCCAAACACATCCCAAAAACCATAAGAGCCAACGCGTTCAGTGCTTCTTTGAGTATCAACGTTAAAAAAAGAAATTGACTCTACATTATTAAAATCAAAACTAATGCGAACGGGTTCCTTTTCATAAACTGGGAAAACATCTACAATGTCTCCGCGAATAGACACATCCCCCGTTTTAAAAACAGTATCAACACCACTATACCCAAGGTTTAAGAGTTTTTTTATAAACCTATCTCGATCTAAACTATCACCAACCTTCACTTCAAAAACAATAGGCTTTCTTTTTTTATTTATGTTTTTGCTTTTTGAAGCGGTGTCCGTGGAGAGACAACAAACCGAACCCAATGTTGCAATTTTAATTATTGCATTTGACCTGTGGCGATTATATTGAGAAGTGAAACCAGGGACTGTTTTATTTGTACTCTTTTCTGGGTAGTATATCAACTCCTCACCAAAATACTTTGATTTTTCACAAACCCTCTTGTTGAAATGATCTGATTCGGATAAAAAAAGGTGTTTGTTTTTGTCGGTGCCTTGCAAAACCTCAACTAAAAAAACCAAAAGAGCATCTTCTGTTAACCCAACAATACTCCCACCACTAAAAAAAAACCTTTTTTGTTCACCAAACACTTTTAACACCTAAAAAAATAAAATAGTTTCACGTGAAACCTACCGGCGGTCAAGGTAGATCATTAAAACAGTAACGTCTGACGGCGAAACACCCGACACTCTCGATGCTTGCCCCAGTGTTTCTGGTCTTACCACTGATAGTTTTTCTTTAGCCTCGCTCGAAAGCCCCAAGATTGACGAATAGTCTAAGCCTTTATTAATTGGAAGGTTTTCCCCCTTCTCTGTTTTTTCAATCTCTTTAAGATGTCTTTTAAGATAACCAGCATATTTTATTTCAGTTTCAACATCCTCTATGGCTTCTATTTTTGTGTGGCTGTATGGTGTGGAAAAAGCTTCAACCTTATTTGTTTTTTGTAAAACATCAACAAGTGAAGCTGTAGGTCTTTTTATATAGTCTCGTATTGGCATTTTTTGTTTTAGTTGAAAACTTTTAATATCATCATTAGAAAACGAGTCTTGGGTTATTTTCCGAATCTTTTCTTTTGTTTTGATTCGGTCATACACTAAGGATAACTCTGACCGGGTTAAAAGTTTATGTTTTTTTGCAACTGCATATAGCCTTTCATCTGTGTTTGAGTATCTTAACATCATTCTATACTCAGCTCGACTAGTAAACATCCTATATGGTTCATCAGTGTCTTTTGTGATTAGGTCGTCTATAAGAACACCAACATAGCCCTCTGACCTTTTTAAAACTAGATTTTCAGCTTCATTGATCAATTGAACACTGTTTATTCCAGCTATTACACCTTGTGAAGCTGCTTCTTCATACCCAGATGTGCCATTTATTTGTCCCGCAAAAAACAAACCCGAGACATCTTTTGTTTCTAGTGTCGCTTTTAATTGAGATGGAAAAAAACAATCATACTCTATTGCGTACCCAGGCCTTAAAAAAACAACATCTTCAAAACCAGGTATTTGCTTTAAGCTTTTAATTTGAATATCCTCTGGTAGGCTGGTTGAAAAACCATTTATATATATTTGATCTGAATTGTGCCATTCTGGTTCCAAAAACAAAAGGTGTGATGGTTGTTTTGAGAATCGATTCACCTTGTCTTCGATTGAGGGACAATATCGTGGACCCGTGGCTTCTATCTCCCCACTATACATCGGAGATCGATGAAGGTTCTCTTTTATTTTATTATGACATCGCTCATTTGTTCTTATTGTATGACAAGCCTCATTAGGTGGGTCAAAGTTTTTTGTAAAATGTGAAAACGGAATTGGTTTTTTATCACCATATTCTTCTTTAAGTAGTTCCCAGTTGATAGAAGAGCGCAAAACCCTAGGAGGTGTTCCTGTTTTTAGTCGCATTGTTTTAAAACCTAAAGAAACAAGGTTCTCTGTTATCCCCTCAGAGTTAGACTCACCCATTCTACCGGCAGGGATTTTTCTGTCGCCGATATGAATTGTGCCAGATAAAAATGTACCACAAGTAACAATTATTGCCTGTGTTTTAATTTTATGACCACCCCTTAAAAAAACAGATACAACCCTGTTGTTTTTTATCTCTATTGAAACAACCTCCCCTTCAAAAAAACTTATATTTTCTTGTTTTAAAATGTGGTTTGATATAGTATTCTCATAGGTGCGTTTATCAACCTGTGCACGAGGTGACCAAACAGATCGCCCTTTTGATTTATTTAAAAGTTTGTATTGTAAGCCAGTTGCATCAGCCACCCTACCCATTAACCCACCAAGCATATCAATTTCTCTTACCATTTGTCCTTTGGCAACCCCACCTATGGCGGGGTTACAAGACATCCTGCCTATTGCAGATAGGTCCATCGTAACTAAAGTGATTTTTTTACCTAATTTAGAAACAATGTTTGCAGCTTCTATTCCAGCGTGACCACCACCGACAACAACAACATCAGTTCTTTTGATTTGTTTCACGTGAAACTATTTTCCAACACAAAAGTCAGAAAAAACACTATTTAGTATATCATCTGAAGTTGTTTTACCCAAAACCCAATCAAACTCACTTAGGGCCATTCTAATGTTTTGTGCAACTATCTCTAGTTCATATATGTTTTCCTTTTTTAGTGCCACCTTAAGGTGTTTTTTTGACTGTATTAGTGCTTTTTGTTGTCTTTTAGATGAGAGGTAAAATGGTTCGGTTGAGTCTGTTTTTGTTTTTAACAGTCCTATTGTTTTTGATTTTAATCTATTGAGCCCTTTTTTGTTTTTAGCTGAAACAATTACAAAAGAAGGGTTTCTCTTTTGAAGGGTTTTCTTTTCTTTTGTTGTCATAAGGTCAGACTTATTAATAACGTTAATGGTTTTATCTGGATCTGTTGCGTTGGTTTCTGTGGCGGTGTTAGGTTGAATATTGAAGATGATATCTGATGATTTAATTTCGTCTTTTGTTCTTTTAATTCCTATCCTTTCTATTTTGTCGGTTGTTTGTCTAATCCCTGCGGTGTCTATAAGAACAACAGGAAAGTTAGAAAAATATGTGAATGACTCTATAGTGTCCCTAGTTGTTCCTGGGACATCTGTAACAATCGCTTTTTCTTTTTCAATTAGTGAATTTAAAAGGGTTGATTTGCCAACGTTTGGGGGGCCAACTATGGCTATTCTTGCACCATCTGTAAGCATACAAGATTTGTGGTGGGTTTTGATTAGTTTTTCCATCTTAGTTATCGTTTTTTTAATATTATTCTGTGCGCGTTTAATTACAAGGTTGCTGTTGTCGACCTCAGATATATCTAGTTCATATTCCAACTCACTAAGTGATAACACCAATAGTTTTTTTGTCTCCTCAAGTTTGTCTGATAGTTTTCCCGCAACACCTAAAAGAGATGAGCGAACCCCCTTTTTTGATTTGGCATTTATAACTGACAGTGTTGACTCTGCTTGCACAAGGTCTATTTTTTTGTTGTGATATGCTCTACTTGTAAACTCTCCCGGGTTTGCTAGTCGGAGGCCCAAATTTGTAAGGGTCTCAAATAAAACATCTACAATGATGGGGTTTCCATGAACGGTTATTTCAAAAAGGTTTTCACCTGTGTATGAATGAGGTGATTTATAAAAGACCAATACAGCTTTGTCAATTAAATTATTGTTAATACTATATATATTAGACAAATATGCTGAGCGGTGTTTAAAGGTCTTGAATTTGTTCTTTGTTAATTTTTCAGCAACCCAAATAGATTTTTCACCAGATACCCTTACAACAGAAAGGGCTGATTTTCCAACTGGTGATGAAAGCGCAAAAATCGTATCGCGATGTGTATTCATTGGTTTTTATTTTTATGGTTTTTATTCATTAGCGATTTTATAAAAATTCCAAGTGTTAAAATCTTTCCCCAAAACCTTCCGTTTAATTTTTTTATACTATTTTAATAATTTAGAGGTTAAAAAACCCACAATATTAAACCATAAATGCAATATTAACAATTGTTTGTGTTTTATATGTGTGTTTGTGATCAATACCCGACCATACCTAAGTATTTTTTTATATAATCTGTCTATCTATCATTTGGTTTTCATTATTTAATAGGGTTTTTTAGTTTTAACGACTCGTTCTTTGGTTTAGGGTTGTTGGTTTTTCATTATATACATATTCGTATTATTAAGTTTTACTTTATAAAGATAGGGTTTTGGTTTCCTTTGTTTAGCTACTAAGATATGAACGATGGTTTTTGTGTGTTTCTTAAAGCTGGGTTTATTATTAAATATGGGTTTTGTATATAATAGTATACCTGGGTCTAAATTCTTTAAAAACAATGATATCCATTATGTTTTGGTTGTGAGGACATGTGTGTTGTTCCCTGTGATTTTTTGCTGAATTATTGTTAGAATGTTGAATAGTGTATAATAGAGGTTTAGTCCCGATGGAAAGCTATTAAAAATCAAAAAGAAAAAACCCATCATAAAATATTGCATGATTTTTTGTTGATCTTGTTGTGCTGTTCCACCTGTCATCATCATCTTCTGTTGTGCGTACATAGATAATGCCATTAATATTGGCAAAGCACAAACATAATTACCATATAGGGGTATTTTAAATGGGAGATAAAAAATTACATCAGGTGCTGAAAGGTCTTTTATCCACCACATAAATGGTTCACCACGTAGTTCTATTGTTGACCTAAAAACAGTGAAGAGTGCAAACAACAAAGGCATTTGTAATAACATTGGTAAGCAAGACCCAAATGGGTTTACACCTTTTTTCTTATACAGCTCCATTTGTGCTTTTTGTAGTTTTTGTGGATTGTTCTTGTATTTCTCTTTTAATTTGTTTAACTCGGGTGTCAATAATTGCATTGCCCTTGTTGACTCATAACTTTTTTTTGTAAGTGGATACACAACAAGCTTGACTAGTATTGAAAAAATTATAAGAACTACTCCATAGTTTGGTATGTAGTTATGCATTGATTTTAGTGCCCACAAAACACCTTTAGAGATTGGTCTTATTATTGCCCAACCAAAATCCATAATTGACTCTAGCCCAACAGCCAAACTCTTTATTCTGTTATATTCTAATGGTCCTAGATATAAAGAAAAAAAGCTTCTGGTGTTCGGGCTTAGGTATGTGTTTATATCGTATAACTCGTTTTTATTGTTTGACGCAGAAACTGAGGCACCTATAAACTCTGTGTTGTTTGTTGCTATGGTGGCAACCACAAAATATTTAGACCTTGTTGCAATCCAATCTGTTTTGCCTCGATATTCGTTTTTAAACGACTCCCCCTTTGATGTTTTTACATCCAGTAGTTCCCCGCCTTGATATAAGTAGGTCCCAAAAAAATACTCTTCAGCTGTGCTGTCCTTTTCTGTGGGTGGTAAACCACCCACCCAAGAGAAAGAGAAGCGATCTTCAAGAAGGTTGTTTACCATTTGTGTCATATCTAACTCTATATCAAAAACAAAACTTTCCGGGTAGAAGGTTATCCTTTTTGTTATTTTTTTATCACCATAGGGATAGATATAGCTAAGGGTTGTTTCATCATTAATATATAAACTGTCATAAGAACCTTCCGTTATCCAGCCGTCTTCCAGTTCTAGCACTTCTCCATTGAGGTTTCTAAAAGAAATCAAAAGATTTTTCTTATTATTTTTTGTTGAAAGGTTAACAAAACCACTGTCTGGACCAAGATGGTCTTTTATTTGGAACGACACCACTGATCCGCCGCACATAGAGCTTATTTTTGCTATAAATAGGTCGCTCTCAATGGTTGTGGTTTTTTCCTCAGTCGGTTTTAGGTGAGTTGGTTCTGGTGTTACTTCATTGTTTGTGCTGTTCCCATATGAATAATCGCCACTTGGTTCATCATAGCGATTGTTTTGGTCATCGCTGGTTTCGTATGTTGGTTGAGGGGGGGGAGATATCAGCTCCATATAATACGGGGTTAATATTAACACGACGGTTATTAATAAAAGTGCTGTGAGGGTATTTCTATCCATTATTTATATTGGAATACATTAAATATATTGATGGAGCAATACAAAGCAAATGGGAGCGCAATCATCTGTAGAGTAAAAAATGATTTTTTGAAAATCAATTAAGACTCAAAAAATTAAAACCTACGCTGATAAGACTTTGCGTCCCTTTTTTCTTCTTCTGCGAATAATGGCCCTACCACCAACTGTTTTCATTCTTGACCGAAAGCCATGTTTGTTTTTTCGCTTGCGCCTACTTGGTTGATATGTTCTTTTCATAATATTTACCTTAAAAAGCCGAGAAAGATACTAAACCTCCACAAACTACACAAAAAATAAAACAACAAAACAAAAAAGGAAAAAGCTTAGGAAAATAAAAAAAGAAAGGTAATTTAGTTAGAAATGCGGATGTGGAAAACCTGTGGAAAAGTGAGGGGTTATGGATAATAAAGTTTGGAACAACATAAAGCGGGAGTTATCAAACCAGCTCCCAGATCATACAATGAGTACTTGGTTTGAGCCCATTGAGCCAATAGTAATCGACGAGGAAAAGATTGTTTTAGAGGTCCCTAATCAGTTTTTTTATGATTGGATTGAATCTCATTACCGTAAAAATATAAATAGAGCTCTAGAGGCTTTGGGTTTTGTTAATGTTTCCACAAAATTTATTATTTCTGCTGAAAAAAAAGAATTAGCAACGGATAACAAAACAAACCTCACACCACAAAAAAAGTCTCCTTTAATTCCAATACTTAACAAAGAACACACTTTTGAGTCATTTATTGAGGGTTCAAATAATCAATTTGCAAAGACTGCTGCAGAAGCAGTTGCTGAGAACCCTGGCAAGCAGTCGTTTAACCCGTTGATTATTTATGGTGGAACTGGGCTCGGAAAAACTCATCTACTTCACGCTATAGGAAATAGAGTGTTGGAAACCCAGGTTGACAAAAGGATAATTATCGCGACAAGTGAAAAGTTTACACTGGACTTCGTTAATGGCTTGCGTAAAAATAGAACTATAGAATTTGCGCAGCAATATCGTAAAGCAGATATTTTACTGATAGATGACATTCAGTTTTTCAGAGGAAAAGAACAAACACAAGAACAGTTTTTCCACACATTTAATGAATTATATCAATCAGGAAAGCAAATCGTATTAACTGCAGATAGATACCCTGGGGAAATGCAGGGTCTACAAGATAGGCTGTTGTCCAGATTTCAATCTGGACTTTCTGTTGATATTCAACCACCTGATTTTGAGGTCCGCGTTGCAATTTTGTTAGATAAAGCCGAGAGAAATAGTGTCGATTTACCTTACGATATTATCGAGTTCATTGCCACACACATGAGAAGCAATATAAGAGATTTGGAAGGTACTATTATTAGGTTGTTAGCAAGGTCTTCACTTTTAAACCAAGACATCGACCGAAACCTTGTCAAGGATGTTGTAAGAGAAAGGGTGGGGAACAAGCCAAGCAGAGATCTTTCAATGGAAGATATTGTTAGAAAAGTTTCGGAGGTTTCTGGAATACCTGAAGATGGAATTGTCGGACAAAGCAGAAAAAAAGAAATTGTGGAGGCTAGACAAACAGCAATGTTTTTATGTCGCAGTATTTTAGATAGCTCCTTGAGTAGTGTTGGGATTTTTTTTGGGGGCAGAGATCACACCACAGTGATGCACGCAATTAAAACCATAGAAGAAAAAAGAGTTAAGAAAAAAAACATTGGAGAAAATATCACACAAATAACACAGGAGTTAACGTTTATTTAATAATTCCTCTGTTCAGAAAACCTATGCAAAGCGTGTAATTTTTGGTCGGAGTTTTCCTTGAAGTTGAATTGTAAAAACACAGCTATATTTGTTTTTTGTTTTTTGAGCCTAATGCTTGGACAAACAAATTTTCCAGATACAAAAATAGACTATGTTGTTTCTGGCGACACCCTAAGGCAACCATATTATAGGAATATTAGCTTAGATAGCACCTCAGAACACATAAAATATGCTATTGTCTCGCTTCATGGTGATGGTAGAAATTCATTTGAGCACTATGGTGTAATATCCGAGCTCACCAATATAGCGGGTTTTCAAGACTCAACGATTCTTATAGCGCCGACATATCCAATCCAAGATGATATAAATGAACACAGCCTAGGTGATGATGTTTTATATTGGCCAGACATTGATTGGAATGCTGGAAACCTATCTAGGAGCACACAATCTAACCCAAGGCCGTTTAGAATAAGTTCTTTTTCTACCTTGGACACAATGTTTCGCCGATTAGTAGAAAACAACATCGGTTTAGAAAAAATCATTCTAACAGGGCATTCAGCTGGGTCTCAAATGGTTGTACGATACGCAGCGGGGGGTAGGGGACAAGCGGGTATTTCAAATGAAAACATTGAGCTGGTTTATGTACCGGTGAACACACCATCATTTCTTTATTACGATGGGTATCGGGTTGTTGATCAAAGCGCAGAAGTGTTTGACTTTGGCCCAACTAATTGTACATCAGCAAATCAATATAAATATGGCCTCGATAATCTAAATCAATACATGGAAGAAACTGGTGTGGCTACAATAATAGAAAACTTCAAGCAG
>MDTE01151970.1_pt1 | contig 16024 bp, 16 predicted proteins | sample 811231 | NCBI WGS metagenome assembly MDTE01 (sample SAMN05326651, study PRJNA326480) | marine metagenome | isolation source: seawater | place: Indian Ocean: Red Sea | collected 2010
CATCGCTTCGCCAACACGGCAGTTCGCGCTTGGCGGAGAACCCAGCCGTTTCGCTCAACGTGCGCAGTGGCCGGAGCGCGTTGCGGAGGTTCAAAAGCCCGGCCAATCGCGACGCGAACGGCGCGTAGCGCGGCAAATGCGCGACCAGGCGGTCCGTGAGCGTTGCGCCGCGCGTCCGGTGATTGGCCGCGAGGTACTCGATCTTCATCCGGGCCATGTCGACTCCGGTCGGGCACTCACGCCGACAGGCCTTGCACGAAACGCAAAGATCCATCGCTTCCCGGACGGCCTCGTTCGCGAGCGGGTCCGACGCCGGTTCCAACTGGCCAGAGAGCGCAAGCCGCAGCGTGTTCGCACGCCCGCGGGTCAGATGCACTTCATCGCGGGTTGCCCGGTAACTCGGGCACATCACGCCGACATGCTTGCGGCACGCGCCGTTGTTGTTGCACATCTCGACCGCGCCGTGGAGCCCGCCCCACTCGTCCCAATCGAGCACGTTGTGCACCGGAATCTGCTCGAAGCCCGGTTTGAAGCGCATCAGCTCGCGATCGTCCATGCGCTCCGGGTCGACGATCTTCCCCGGGTTGAAGACGTGGCCCGGATCGAAGATCTCCTTGACCTCACCAAATGCGTCCACCAGACGCTTGCCGAACATCGGCTCGTGAAACTCCGAGCGCACGAGGCCGTCACCGTGCTCACCCGAGTGCGAGCCTTCGTACTCCCTGACCATCTCGAAGCATTCTTCGGCGATGGCCCGCATCGCCTTCGGTCCTTCGTCGGTTTTCATGTTCAGAATAGGCCGCACGTGCAGCGTGCCAACCGAGGCGTGCGCGTACCAGGTGCCCCGGGTCCCGTGCTTCCCGAAAATCTCAGTCAATCGGCGCGTGTACTCAGGCAGGTCTGCAAGGCGCACCGAGCAGTCCTCGACAAACGAGACCGGTTTGCCATCACCCTTCATCGACATGACGATGTTGAGCCCCTGCTTGCGGACATCCCAGACCGCCGCCTGCGCCGATGGCTCTACAATCTTGATCACCGCATCCGGGTTGCCATGGTCAGCCAGCATCGTTTCGAGCCGATCCAGCGCCGACACGAGCGGTGCCAGTTCTTCTCCGGCGAACTCAACGAGCAGCAGTGCCTCCGGCCGGCCGCGAATGAAGGTCTCGAGCGTCGGCCGAAACATCTCGATGTCCCAGGCGAGATCCATCAACGTCCGGTCGACCAGTTCGACCGCTGCCGGATCGAGCGCGGCGATGTGCTGCGGTGCCTGCATCGCCGCGTAGAAGGTCTCGAAGTGACACACGCCGAGCACCCGGTGTGCCGAGAGCGGCGCAAGCTTCAGATCAAGCTCGGTGAAGAAGCCGAGCGTCCCTTCACTGCCGACCAGCATGTGCGCCATGTTGTGACCCGCGGGATCAATCGAGTCGATGTTGTAGCCGCCCACACGGCGCAGAAGTTTCGGGAAGCGCGCTTCGATTTCGTCCGCTTCCCGTGCCCCGAGCGCCCGCAGCCGCTCGACGATCTCGTGGTAACGCCGCCCTGCCGCGATCCCTTCGAGGTTGCCGCCAACTTCCCCAAAGCTGACCTTCTCACCATCGCTGAGGATGGCGTCGATCCCAAGCACGTTGTGCACCATGTTCCCGTAGCGCACTGAACGGGAACCACATGAGTTGTTGCCAGCCATCCCGCCGAGCGTCGCGCGGTTCGCGGTCGAGACATCGACCGGAAAGAAGAGCCCGTCAGGGCGCAAGCTCACATTGAGATCATCGAGCACCACACCGGGCTGCACCCGCACCCGTTGACCTTCACGGTCAACTTCAAGCACGCGGTCGAGATGGCGGCTCACGTCGACTACGAGTGCTTCACCTACAGTCTGGCCACATTGCGAGGTTCCCCCGCCCCGGGGCAGCACGGCCACGCCAGCCTCGCGCGCGATCGCGATGGCCGCGGCCACGTCGTTCTCGGATCGCGGCACGACCACGCCGACCGGATCGATCTGGTAGATGCTCGCATCGGTAGCGTAACGACCGCGGCTCGCCGCGTCGAACAGCACATCGCCCTCGACTTCGCGGCGCAAACGCGCGGCGAATCCGGCGTCACCGGGGCGGACCGGAGAGGTATGTTTCATCGGAGTTCGCGCTGGCTCAGAAGCTCCCAACTATGACACAGCGGCGCGACGAACCTGTTGTGCCGTGGCGACAGGGCCGCGTCAATCAGGCGGACCAGTCACCCTTCCTGCCAGTCACCCTTCCCGGTCCGAAAGCACCCTTGCGATCGCGTGCATGACGAACACCGCCTCGGTCTGATGAGCGCCTTCAGCTTCGGGCTCCGACGCGTGTCTTGCGATGACAACCCCCGAGTCGGAATTGACGTAGACAAACTGACCGTGGATGCCAATCCCGGTGACCGCATTCACGCCCGCGAGGCCCCACCACTGATCGTGATAGGAGTCGAACGCCTCCATCCCCGAGAGGTCGTCTGCATAGAATCGGGTAAAAATCCCTGCGTTGCGCTTCGACTTGATGCGTCTCGCGACGTCGACCGACACAACCTGCCTGTCGTTGTAGTGACCGTCCTGGAGAATCATCTGGCCGAATCGGGCCGCGTCGCGCAATGACACGGCGAGTCCGCCCCCCGCCATCTCGACGCCTCGAGGGTCGAGCCAGTAGCAACATTGATGCTCAGCGCCCATGGGCGCCCAGATCATGTCATGCAGCGAACCAGCGAGTAACTTCCCCGTAACTCGGCGGATCACCCAGCCCAGCACTTCGGGATCAGGCGTCACGTAGTGAAACGCTTCACCATGAGAGAACCGATCGTGCTGCCCCGTCAGCGTTCGCAGGTTCGAGTACAACCCTTCACCGCCAGGCATGAACGCATTCGCGAATCCGGCAATGTGGGCGTCCGGATCGCTGTAGTCCTCGACGTACTCGATGGAGTTCGTCATATCCAGCATGTGCCGAATCGTCGCGTCGCCAAACGCGCTGTCGAGCAATTCCGGCACGTAATCACCAACAGTCAGGGTCTCGTCGATCCGCCCTTGCTCGATCAACATCAGCGCCATGGTTCCGGTGAACGACTTGGTCACCGAGAACATCAGGTGCGGGGTAGAAGGCGTCTGATCGTTGAAGTACCGCTCGTAGATGACATTGCCTCCGTGCAAGACGACAAACCCATCGGTGTAGGACGACTCGAGCCAGGAGCCGACTGCGACCGTACTGCCATCCGGCAGACCCACTTCGACGCCGGAGAGGTCAATCGGTCGCTCGTCCAAAAATGCCGCAGCATCGCTCGGGCGAACGCTTCGGGTTGGCACGATCTCAGACAGGTGGCGCAGGGACCATCTGTTGTAGGGCGCGTCCAGGAAGTTCTCGATCGTCACCTGCCTGTCGCGCGATGGAGGAGCCCCAACCATCAGGCGCATTTCGTTTGCCGTCGCCGGCCGATCATCTTTGGTCTTCGCCGTTTGGTCGTTCATGGCGGAACAGTACCACCGCTCAAGCCGACAGCCGGCGCGGCAGGAGCGAACATGCGCCCCGACGGGCGTGGCGACGGGAGTCGACGGGCCGACCCTGCTAGTCTCTTTGACCGCCCCTCCAACTTCCCAGACGAGGTCCAGCCTGTGTCCGAGTCCGAAAGCCCCCAGACCGAAGAACCCCGCACGAATCGCGAATGGCGTGAGCAGTGGAAAGTCGACGTCGACGTCGATCCGCGCGACATTCCGCTGCCCGAACTGAACCCGGGGCACGACGCCTATCACCAGGCGAACAAGGCGCTGCCCCTGTTCGAACGCCTGCGAAACGACGCACCGGTTCATCTGTGCGAGCAGAGCCAGTTCGGACCGTACTGGAACATCACGCGGTTTGCGGAGTGCCAGTACGTCGACTCGCATCAGGACCTCTTTTCATCCGACAGCCGCAACGGCGGCATCCGCTTGGGTGGCAGGCCGATGACGGAAGAACCAAACCCCATGTTCCACCTCCCCATGTTCATCATGGAAGACCCGCCGAAGCACGACGATCAGCGCAAGGTCGTGGCCCCGTTGTTCACCCCCAGGCACCTGGCAGGGCTTGCTGAGCTGATCCGCGAACGGGCGGGCAACATCCTCGACGGGCTCCCGACGGACGCAGACTTCGACTGGGTGCGCAACGTGTCCGTGGAGCTCACAGGGCAGATGCTCGCAACGCTTTTCGACGTGCCCCAGGAGGACCGCCACAAACTGATTCACTGGTCGGACACCGTGGAACGGATCGGGGACCCCGACTACTTCGAGACCCCGCAGGAAGGTTTCGCCGAGTTGTGGAAGTGTTTCGAGTATTTCAACGGGATCTGGCAGGAGCGGCAGAACGCCAGCACCCGGGGCGCCGATCTCATCTCACATCTCGCCCAGAACGAAGCGACGCGCAACATGCCGCCCAACGAGTTCCTCGGCAACATGTTGCTGCTGATCGTCGGAGGCAACGACACAACCCGCAACTCGATCTCCGGCGGCGTGCTGGCGCTCAACCAGTTCCCCGGCGAATACGCGAAGCTGAAGGCCAACCCGGACCTGATCCCCAACATGGTCCCCGAGATCATCCGCTGGCAGTCTCCCGTGGCGCACATGTGCAGAACCGCCATGGAGGACACAGAGATTGGCGGTCAGCAGATCAGGAAGTGGGACAAGGTCTGCATGTGGTACGTCTCGGGCAATCGCGACGAGAGCAAGATCGAGAATCCCGACGCGTTGGTCATCGACCGCCCGAACGCGCGGCATCACCTGTCGTTCGGGTTCGGAATCCACCGCTGTCTTGGCAACCGGCTGGCGGAAATGCAGCTCAGGATCATCTGGGAAGAGATCATGAAGCGGTTCGAGCATGTCGAGGTGGTGGGCGAGCCCAGGTACCTCAAGTCGAGCTTCATCCGCGGGATCACCGAGCTGCCTGTTCGTCTGCACCCACGCTGAGGCGATGCGGCGCAGGAGGCATCCCGCCCGCGACGAACACGAGCCGGACACTCCGGTCTGACCGCGCACGGATCAGCCGGGACCAGCCCCGCCGCAGGATCCCGCTGCAACGGCAGAGGCGTGTCGCTGCGGTTCGGTAGCATGCGTCGCGTCCGGTCCGCGTTGACCGGGCCCTCTCGTGTTCACTATCGTGACGCACGCATTGGAGACCACCGGCATGCAACCCACGACGATCAACGACCCCTGTCTCGATGAACTGAGCAGGCTCGGACTCGAACGCAACGCTCTGGAACTCGACATTTGCGGCTACACCGTGGTGTCGGATGTCATCGACCGGGAACTGACCGCGCGCGGTCTCAACGCGACGCTCGACACCTTCGCAGAACGGGTCGGTCGACGCCCCCAAATCGAAGCCGACCCGCATTACGCCGGTTACTGGGTGTCACGGTACGTGCTCCTGCAGGACCCTGCGTTCGAGTCGATCATTGTCGCTGACAAGGTCCTTGCCCTGATCGACTACCTGGTGGGCAAAGACTGCATTCTCTCGACGCTGACAGCACACATTCGTGGCGAGGGCGGCGGCAAGGTCCTCCCAAACGGCTACCTGCCGCTCCACGGAGACGACACGTCAATTGCTCCGCATCCCACGTTTGCCAACTACGCGACTGTGAATATCTGTCTGACGGATGTCAGCGAAGAATCCGGATGCCTCGCCTTCGTCCCCGGAAGTCACAAACGCCTGCGCAAGCCGACCCAACAGGAATCCGTCCTCGCGGGCGAGGGCGCGAACCCCGAAGCTGTGCCGCTCGTGGCGCCGGCCGGGTCTGCCATCATCTGGCCGGCTCACACGTGGCACGGCTCCTGGGTCTCGGACACCCCGGGCCTGCGCGTCACGCTCGCCGTGCTCTACGCCCGGTCCCACTTGCAGCCGTACGAGATGTACCGCGAGACTGTGCCGGACGAGGTCCTGGCAAGAAACAGTGACCGCTTCGCGACGCTGATGGGGATGGACACGATGTACGGCTGGAATGACAACCGGGACGACTGGCACCGGAACTGGCGCGACCGTGACCGCTCCCGCTACAGTCCCCGCATCGTCGACCAAGCAGTACCCGCACGCGAACAGATCTGATCGGAGCCCAGGAATGCCGCACGTCACCGTCACCGCCATCTACACCTACCCCGTCAAGAGTTGCAGAGGAACGCTGACCGATGCCGCTGACATCGCGCCAACCGGCATCGAGGGTGACCGTCAACTGATGGTCCTGAAGGAGGGCAAGTTCACGAATCAGGCATTTGTCCCTTCGCTTGCGACCATCGCTACCCGACGGGTCGACGCCAATACCATTGCATTCTCGGCCGAGGGCCACGGTGAACTGATTCACACAGTCGGTGCGGGCGGCGCTGAGTCGGCAATCAACTTCTACGGGAACGACGTGCCCGTCATCGACCAGGGTGATGCACTCGCCTCCTGGCTGTCGGACGCGACCGGTACCGACCTCCGGGTTGCCGGTCTCAAGGACACGTTTACACGGGCCGTCCCGCTCGCCGAGTTTGGCGTTGTAGACGGCATTGATCAGTCCCGCTTCGTCGACGTTGCCCCGCTGCTCGTCACCAACACCGCTTCCCTCGACGACCTGAACGGTCGCCTCGAAGCGCCCGTTCCGATGAACCGATTCAGGCCGAACGTCGTCATCGAGGGCCTCGACGCCTTCTGCGAAGACGAGGTCACCGCACTCAGCATCGAAGGACTCAAGCTCGTGCGGGCAACCCATTGCGAACGCTGCGGGGTGACGTGTACGGATCAGGAGACCGGTGAGCGGGCGAAAGAACCCCTCGCGGCGCTGCGCGCATACCGGCACCGCGAGAACGGCTACGCGGGCGGCGTCATGTTCGGCGCATACATGGGCGTCGAAGGCAGCGCAACGCTGCGGGTAGGCGACACGCTCGAAGTGAGCTGACGCGCCCTCTCTACGCACTCCAGGCTTCGAAGTCCTTCAGCCACAGGCGCCCGCCATGGTGCGGACCGGGGTCATAACTCGAGTGGCCCAGCAGCCGCTTGCTGCGCTCGGGCAGGTGCGCAATCTCGTCGGCCGTGTACTGCATCGAGTTCGCATCTTCCGGTGTGAGCCAGCCCAGCACGAACGAAAGGTGCATCGCGTTCCGCCAGCGGTCACCCGTGCGGTTGGCACCGCCACCGTGCAGCACCTTACCCGAATAGACCAGTGCGCTGCCGGGCATGAGCTCGGCCGCAATGCTCGCCCCAGGATCGCCTCCCTCGCGATAGTCATCCCACAGGTGGCTGCCTGGGATGACCCGCGTGGCTCCGAGTTCCTCCGTCGTCTGATCCAGCGCAATCATGGCGCTGACAGTGACCTCGGGCACGTCCGGCCACTGCGGGATGACGTAGTTGTTCCAGTTGCCGCAGTCCCGGTGCAGGACCTGCGCCGGCTCACCGGGCCCTATCAGCATGGCCTGCGCCGTGTTGAGCCAGTAGCTCCCGCACCGAGGCAGCAACACCGCATCGCCGAACGCTTCCATCACGGGGTTTGCAAGAATGTCGAAGAACGCGGGACTGAGCCTGCCGAGATGCGTGAACCGTTTTGTGGCCGCACCATGGAAGGTTGGCCAGAACCCGTCTCCCCGACTACCCGGCTCCACCGCGTCCGCGTGAGCCACCACGGCGTCGCGCATTGCGGCAATCGTGTCGCCCTGCACCATTGACTCTACGATGACCGCGCCATCTTCACCGAACGCGGCCAGCATCTCCCCGAAGTCCGCCTCGCGGGCGAAGCGCCTTAACTCAGCCATGATGCTCTGCCATGTCGCGTGCCTCGCTGGACCGTCCGTCCCCAAACTATAGCGCCGTCACGAGCACGCCCAAAGCAGGCCCGGTAGATTGGGCGCATCAGACCGAAACAGGTGCGACACGATGGTCCTCGACGACTACCTCAGGCAAGGTCAGCTTGTCGTGCTTGACGGCGCGATCGGCGGCGAGATCGAACGGCAGGGCGCCCGGATGGATGCCATCGCGTGGTGCGGTCTTGCGAACCGCAACCATCCCGACATCGTGCGCAAGGTTCACGCTGACTACCTGAGAGCGGGCGCCAACATCGCGACCGCGAACACGTTCGCGACATGCCGACACGTATTGGCCGCAACCGGATCGGGCGACGAAGCCGCCGCCATCACCCGTGCGGGCGTTCGGCTCTGCCGCGAGGCAATCGACGAGGTGGCACCGGATCGACCCGTGGCAGTCGCGGGCTCGATGTCCAACCAGGTCGCCTGGGTTCCCGGGACGTTCAGCCCGGACCCCAGGTACGCGCCCGCACCGGGCGACGCGACCGCAAACTATCGGGAACAGGCCGAGGCGCTCGCCGAGGCCGGCGCTGACTTCATCCTCCTGGAGATGATGCAGGACGTCGACTGGGCAAGCCGGCTCGCCGAGGCCGCACGTTCAGTGGGCCTCCCACTCTGGATCGGCATGAGCTGTTCGGTGACGCCCGACGGTCAGGCGGTCGCGTGGGACCAGCACCTCGAAGAGCCTGCACACCACATGGACCCGAATCATCAGCGACGTGCGAATGCGCTCCCGCTGACCGATGTGATCGGGGCGATGCTCGCATTCGAACCCCAGGTCATGGGCATCATGCACAGCGGATCATCTTCGATGCAGGCCGGACTGGACGAGTTGGCGCGGCACTGGTCGGGGCCGCGGATGGCGTACCCGGAATCCACGAACCAGCACACGGTTGATCCCGTGACCTTCACGGAGAATTGCCGCGCCTGGGTCGACAGCGGCGTCCAGGTCATTGGGGGCTGCTGCGGAACCACCGTCGAACACATCCGAACGATGGTGGACGAACTGAGGCCGGCGGCGAGCGCCTGACCGCGCACGGGTCCGTCCACTCGTCCCGCGATCAGTCCAGGCGCTGACGCAGCTCGGTCCCGATCTTCTCGAAGCCGAACTTCTGATAGAACGGCAGGTTGTGTTCGGTCGTGGGGAGAAGATACAGCCCGTATTCGGGGCATCCCCGCGCCCGCGCCCGATCCACCGTGCTCTGCACCAACAGCGCGCCAACGTTCTTGCCGCGGGCTTCCGGGGTGACGATCAACTCCTCGAGCTGGCAGTACTCTCCTCCATAGCGCATGGCGATGTTGTAGGACACCGAGGCGATACCCAGCAGCAGGCCATCTTCGTCGGCGACCAAAATCTCACCGCGGGCGCCATCCAGCAGGCTGCGGAAGGCCGCCGCGATGGGCTCCTGCTCGCTCGGCCGGGCACTACCCGTTGTCCCCGCGAGGACCGCCAACAGTTCGAGGCAGCGGGCCTCGTCCTCAGCCCGCGCGGGGCGAATCTCTACGCTCACAGGTGACTCCCAAGACCTAAGCTCATCGGCTCTACCACTCTGACTACCAGTAGTGATTGCGCTGCCCGGGCTGTCGCCCTTCGCGCTCGCGCTGCAGCACCTGCAGGGTATACCGGTCCTCCGCGAGCCGTTGCGCTTCGTCCACCGTCAGCTCGCCAACGTGGCGATAGTCGCCAGCGGTCAGGAACGCGCGCGCCGCCGCCATCGAGCCCGCGGGATCCCCCGCACGGCCGGTGCCACGATTGCCAAACCCCTCAGCGTTGCCCAGCCCGCCCGTGCCCTGCATGCCAATGCGCTGCAGCAGTTTGGGGCTCGCGTTTTCCAGCACCCGGGGATCGGTCGACAGCATGAAGTTTTCCTGGCTGCGGACCCACGGCTTCATGCTCGGCTGCACCATGACGTACCGCCAGTCGTCACCCCGGTTGATGCTGGTGCCGTGGAGCAGGCGACCGTCGAACAGCAGCACGGTGCCGGCCGGCGCCTCGACGTGAATCGTCGGGGGCAGCTTGCCCACCTTGTTGCCGCTGCCCACTGCGGGAATCAGCTTGTGTGATGTCGGCACGATCAGCGTGCCGTTGCGCTCATCCACATCCTCGAGGATGTACATGGTGGTCACGTCCACCGGCGCTTCAGGCGTCTGAAATGGATTGATGGCGCCCTGGTCCTGATGGAGTCCCATCGGCATACAGCCGGGGTAGGAGATGTTCGCGGTGAAGCTGAACACGCACCAGCCCTTGCGCAGCGTTTCGTCCAGCAGACGTTCGATGACCGGCCCGCCCTGCACCACCTCCGGATCGTGTTCCAGAAACTTTGGGAAGATCTCACCCTTGTTGATCAGACTGCAGATGAGCTGAAAGGACCCGCCCGGATAGTCGATCCCCGCCTCCCGCTCTGCCGCCGCCTGCTCCACGAGGCGTGCCCGAGTCTGGCGTACCTGATCGGCGGACAGCGCGTCTTCGACTAGACAGAACCCCCACTCGAACAGGTCGCGGCGGAGTTGGTGCAGGTCCTTCGTCGGCGTGGGCAGATCGAAATCTTTCCAGTACGGGTGTTTGCGACCCACGGTCGTGTCGTAATACCGACCTTCCCCCCAGACAATCTCGTCTTTGGTGGCGGGGGTGCGCATCCAGGGGTTCGACTCGACAATCGAGTCCACCGGCTGGCGACTGCGCAGGAACGTCTCGTATGGTTGGAAGGCGTCGGGGCCGGAGGCGGCTTCGACCGCCTCAGGCGTGAATTCGATGGGTACAGGCATCGGCTACTCCGGAACGATTGTCGTAATCTAACCCGCTGCGTCCCCCGCGTCAGTTGCAGACCCGACCCGGTCGCGCCGACCAATTCAGCGCGGCTCGAGTCCCCGGTCCTGCCGCAGCCGGTTCATGCGTTCACCGTCACTCCCGAGACGCGGGCCCAACTCGTCGTCGCTCGCCGCGCCGGCCAAATGGCAGTTCGCGAGCGACGCGTTGTACATGATGCGTTTGACCGGGGTGATCGCAAGAATGGTCCGCAGCGGCGAATCGAGGAGCGTGTTGAAGAACGCCTGCTGCTCGGCGCTGTCGGGGTTCACCTTCGCGGCAAGGGCGGGATAGAACCACACCTTCGTCGCCTCGTCAGCAAAGAACCCGGCAGTTCCCTTGAACGTAATCGCCCCCTTCGGCAGCCCTCGCGGTGCGCCCCGGATTGCGGGACATGACGACGATGACCCCACCCGCCAGTTCGTTGACGAGGTCGAGCGGAGCAATGCACTTGCAGACAAGCAGACCCAGACGGTCGTGACCACCTCGTTCGGCGAGTCCCGTGCCGTCCGGGACCTCCTGGATCAGCGCAAATGCGTCAGCCAGATCGCGGTTGTAGAACGCGCGACGGTTGGCCGGTTGGCGTCACGCATGCCTCATGAGGTTCGTGGCAATCGCGTCCCGCTGCATCGCGCGGTAGTGGCGCACCTGCACGATCGCGAACGCGACGCCATCGACGATACTCGTCGCGCCGAGTATCTCCGCGACGTTTGCGATCGTACCCGGGTCCACGCGATTCCCCCATCGACAAGTGCACCTGCAAACCTATCACTCGACATCACCCCGCTCATGTTGCCCTTCCGCGGAATCAGACACGCTGGCAACATGGCGCGCTGCATGTCCCAAAGGAGCCCCCATGCTCGAAGATCTGGCGGAGCGCGTGAACTCGAACTCACCCTTGGTGCACCGCGGCCGATGGGTGAATCTCACCTTCACGTTCGGTATTGGGGAAGACGACTTCCTGATCACCATCGAAGGGGGCCGCGTCATCAACATTGAGAACCGTCCTCTGCCTACCCGCTCCGGCGTCTTTGCCATTCGTGCATCCCGGGAGACGTGGGCTTCCCATTGGCTGAAGGTGCCGCCGCGGGACTATCACGACATCTGGAGCATGCTGCCGAAGCGCCTCGCGACCCTCGATGGCGACCTGATCCCGCTGATGCAGAACCTGCAGTACTTCAAGGACGTGATCGCCAGCCTGCGAGATGCCACAGGACAGCAGGAGCCCGCCCATGCCTGAGTTCGAATCGATCGTCGGGCGTTACTTCACGATGGACGTGGCCGGCGAACCCTGTCGAATCTACGTCGAGGAAGCCGGCACTGGCATACCGCTCGTGTGCCTGCATACGGCCGGTTCCGACGCGCGTCAGTTTCGCCATCTCCTGACGGACCCGGGGGTCACCGACCGGTTCAGGGTCATTGCGTTCGACCTGCCGTGGCACGGCAAGTCCAATCCGCCCGCAGGCTTCCGGGATCGGGAGTATCAACTCACAACGGATCTCTACAAGGAGATCGTGCTCGGGTTCTGCAACAGCTACGAACTGACCAACCCGGTGATCATGGGCTGCTCGATGGGCGGGCGGATTGTCCTGCACCTCGCCCTCGAACTGCCGGACCAATTTCGCGCGGTGATTGCGCTCGAGGGCGCGGACAGGCTCGAGCCCTACTACAACCTCGACTGGCTGCACCGGCCCGACGTCCACGGCGGCGAGGTCTGTGCCGCGTTCGTGTCAGCGCAGGTGGCCCCACAGAGCCCGGACGTCTATCGCTGGGAGACCCTCTGGCACTACATGCAGGGTGGTCCGGGCGTCTTCAAGGGCGATCTCTACTTCTACTGGCATGACGGGGATTTCGATGATCGCTCCCCCCTCATCGACACGGGTCGTTGCCCGGTTTACCTGCTGTCGGGCGAGTACGACTCGTCCTGCACGCCTGAGCGCACCGCGGCCACGGCCGAGCGCATCCGGGGCTCGACCGCGACTGTCATGGAAGGGATGGGGCATTTCCCAATGTCCGAAAATCCGGAGTTGTTTCGCGAGTACCTGCTCCCCGTACTGAAGGAGATCAGCGGGAGTTCAGGTGCCTGAAACAGACAAGAGCTGCGGCCGCCTGCGGCTGGATCGACCTGGTCACGTGACCCTTTTCAAGCGTTTCGGCCTTCGCTAGAGTCCACCGCTCACAGCGACGAAGGATGTACACATGACCTGCGAGATTGTCTACTGGCCGGGCTTCACCGGCAGGGCCGAGCCCGCAATTCTGCTGCTCGAGGACGTGGGTGCGCCGTACACCATCGACAACGACGTCCAGGGACGTATCGCCTCGCTGGCCGATCGGCTCCCCGTGTTCGCCTGCCCTCTGCTGATCGACGGCGACCTGGTTCTGTCACAGACGAGTGTGATCACGCAGTACCTCGCGCAACGGCACGGCATCGACGTCGCGGCCGAAGACCAGACAGCCGCCGCTCAGTTCGGCTACAACCTGGCGGACATCTGGCGGGAAACCTACGAAGGCCGCAAAGACGGTGTCGAGCACTACCTCACCGAACGATTCCCACGCTGGCTCGATGTGATGGAGCACAGTTTTCAGGACGGGAAGCGTTGGTATTTCACCGATGACGCACCGTCCTGGCTCGACTACCTCGCGCTCAACATCGTGACGCTTGCGACCTATTGCTGGGGAGAGCCCGCCGTCGCGCAAATGCAGGGACGCGCGCGACTCTGGGAGTGGTCGGACGCCATGCAGGCCCGGCCGCGGATCAAGGCGTATTTCGACAACTCCGCCAGCCTGCCCGTCGCCTATCCCGAGGTTCAGGCACCCGCATAACGGTCAGTGCAGGGCCGCGGCGAGGGCCGTCGCGGCGTCACCAGGTTCCGCAGCCTCCGGAGTCAGGCGGTAGGAGGACCTTGGCGGATGACAGTGCGTGCGAGCAGCGCCTCATCCACGCAGCGCACTTTCCGTAGTGTTCGTCGCCAAGCCTTACGCCCGTGCGGGGGTCGGGCGCGATCAGCACGTCACCCCTGGTCGATCAGCACTACTTGATCAGAGACTTCGATCAGTACGACTCAATCAGTACGACGGCACGATGACCCTGGCAAGTTCCGTGACAGATCTCGACCGCTCGGTCGATTGGTTCAAGAACAAGCTGGGACTCGAGGAACGGTTTCGCGCACCCGAAGCGGGATGAGCGGAGGTGACCACACCAACAGAGAACATCTCGATCGGACTCGGGATCAACGAAGAGGTCGATGGGAAAGGCGGCACAACGCCCGTGTTCGGCGTGGTGGACATCGAAGCCGCAAAGGCTGAACTCGAAGGCAACGGCGTCACGTTCGACGCCGACATCATGACGCTCCCCGGCATGGTCAAACTCGCGACGTTCTTCGACCCGGACGGCAACAGCTACATGCTGGCGCAGTCGCTGTCGTAAGGGCCGCGATTCGAGGAAGTCACGCCAGCACCCCGGTCAGTTCCGGGATTCACTGCTCGAACGGGACCTCACCCTCCACCATCACCCGGTATAGCGTGCGTGGCTGATCGCCGTGGTCGTAGGTTGCGGCGTGCAGCGCACAGCGGTTGTCCCACATGACGAAGTCACCGACCTGCCACCGATGCCGGTACATTGCATGCTGGGCGTGGGAGTGCCGGTACAGGAACTCGAGCAAATGGCGCGCCTCGCCCGAGGTCATGCCTTCTGCTTCGTGGCAGCGCTCGATCAGCGTGACGTAGAGCGCTTTACGGCCGGTCACGGGGTTCGTCCGCACAGCCGGGTGCCACACCGGGTTCGGCACTTCCTCCGGCCGCGCCGTCCCCGTCACCACGTGTTGCAGCCGCAGTCCTGCGAGCCAGCCGCGCATCACATCCGACAACGTTTCGTAAGCCAGGTACTGATTGGCAAAGAGCGTGTCACCGCCGTGATCCGGGACTTCGACGCCGCTGAGCGAGGTGTAGGCCGGCGGCCGGTCAACGAAGCATGTGTCCGTGTGGAATCCTCCGGACTTCGGTCCTCCCGAGCCCGGATTCGCGACGACGTTGACGTCCGGGTGATCAGGGTGCGAGTCGACCCCCGGCGTAATCATCACCTCACCAAAACGGGCCATGAACTGCACGTGGTCCCGCGGCCCGAGGAACTGATCGGGAAACGCGCCGACGCAATACTCCGAGACGAGCCGCTGCACCTCCGCGACCTGCGCGTCGGACATCTCCGGGATGGGTGTCCCGGTGATCCGGACGCCGGTATGGCCGGTCAGGAGTTCGGCATGAAGTCCCGCCACGCGGGACACGTTCGATTCGACTGCTGATGGATTGGCTGCCATATGCGCGCTCCCCGAAGGTCAACACCATCATCAACCTTTCAAGCGGTTTTGTCGCCCGAGCCCGAGCGCACCCGCTGGCGTCACGGCATACTGGGTTCGAAACGGCGTTGAGGAGTGTCCGTGGCACCCACAGTACGAGAAGCTGTCCCGGCAGACCTGCCAGACATCCTGGAGTTCATCAGGGGCCTCGCGCGCTACGAGCGTGCGGAGGATGAGGTTGTCGCGACCGTCGATGACCTTGAGGCCGCGCTCTTCGGCGACAACGCAAAAGCGCGGTGCTTCATTGCCGGGATCGACGGTAAGTCCGTCGGCTGCGCGGTCTTCTTCTACAACTTCTCCACCTGGACCGGTCAGTACGGAATCTACCTCGAGGATCTGTTCGTCGAGGAAGCGCACCGGGGGGCAGGCGCCGGGCTCGCGCTGATGCAGGCGCTGGCAAAAACCGCGGTGGACGAAGGCTGCACCCGCTTCGAGTGGAGCGTGCTCGACTGGAATCAGCCGTCCATCGACTTCTACGAGCGGCTTGGCGCCGAAGCGCAGTCCGAATGGATTGGCTATCGCATGGCGGGTGATGTCCTCGCGAGGCTCGCCTCACTTTGAGCTGAATTGCGTGGGTGGGGGTGAGACTCAGTCGAGCTTCTTCCGAGCTTCGCGCGAATCATTCCCGCAGCCTATCCGGACTCCACGCCCGGCAAACAGGGTCCAACTTGCGCTACGCTCGGGGGCTTCCGGTCGCACCGGCGGCCATAAAACAAGAAACGCGGGGCATCCCGCCAGGGGCAATCTGCCGGCGCAATCCAGCCCGGCGCAATCCCCTGACAACGACACGAAGCAGGTAACCCATGAAACTGCTGGTAGCCAACCGAGGCGAGATCGCCATTCGACTCATGCGAGCCGCGGCCGAACTCGACATCCCTACCGTTGCCATCGCGCCCGCCGACGATGGCGCCGCGCTGCACACCGTCAAGGCCGAAGAGGCCTTCGAACTGACGGGATCGGGGCCCGCCGCCTATCTCGACATCGAACAGATTGTGCAGGTGGCGAAAGACGCCGGCTGTGACGCGGTGCACCCGGGCTACGGCTTTCTCGCCGAGAACGCCG
>MDTE01002299.1_pt1 | contig 16023 bp, 10 predicted proteins | sample 811231 | NCBI WGS metagenome assembly MDTE01 (sample SAMN05326651, study PRJNA326480) | marine metagenome | isolation source: seawater | place: Indian Ocean: Red Sea | collected 2010
GTGCAGGCTTTCATGAACGCGACGAGGTCGGCTTTGTCCTGCCTGGTGAGCTCGATCTTTTTGACGTCTTTGCTGAGCTGAGGGTTGGGGTGGCCGCCTTTGGCGTACCACTCGACGACTTCTTCCAGCGTTTTCAAGCTGCCGTCGTGCATGTACGGTGCGGTCAGCGCTACATTGCGAATCGTTGGGGTCTTGAAGGCGCCCCGGTTTTTCGGCGAATTGGTGACTGCGCTGCGGCCCACATCCGGTTCGGTCGCAGCCATGCCAATGCCCAGGTTGTGGTATTTTTCGTCTGTCAGGTTGGCGCCAACGTGACAGGCTGTGCACCCCACCTTCTTGCTGAAGAACAATTCACGACCTCGTTGTGCGCTGGTGGAAATTGGGTGCGCCTTGCTGGTCTTGAGGCGAGCCATGTACGCATCGTAGACATCGGGGTCGTCTTCCTTGAGTGCTTCCAGATCCTCAAGGTCGTCTTTGAGCGCGAGCTGCATGCTTCGCAGCGGCTCGTAATAGTCGTAGGGTGATGGGCCTGTAACAATGGCCCGCTCAAACGTAGCGATTGCTTTGCCGACGTTGCCGATCGTTACACCGTCGGTGAAGATCTTTTCGAACTGCATACGGTAACCGACAATGCTCTTGATCGTAGCGACGGCCTTGGGGTGGGTGTTTCCCATTTCAATCGGGCTGGCAATGGGGCCCACCGCCTGGGCCTCCAGGGAGGGGGCTCGTCCGTCCCAGAATTGTGCGCCGCTCAGGATGCGGTTGTAACTGACGGGTGAATTGCGGCCTCCTTTTTGGCCTTTGATGCCCACTCCAAACTGCGTATGGCGTGCGTAGCCTTCGTCGGGGTGATGGCAGTCGGCGCAGCTTACGGTGCGGTCACTGGATAGGCGTTTGTCAAAATAGAGCTGACGCCCCAATTCGATTTTAGCGCGTGTCATTGGGTTGTTGGCCGGGATCGTGATTTGTTTGGCGCCTGCTGCCAGCCCGAAGGGGAGTACCACCTGAAGTGGACGATGGTTTTTGCTGTTTTGCAACCATTTGCTGATCTGGTCGGTGGTCAGTTTTCCCTTTCCGGGAATTCCGCCAGTCAACGCCGCATCTCCGAGCTGTACTTTCTCAGTTTCCGCTGGGGCGGCGGCGTAAACGTTGCTTTCGAAGGAATAAGTGACTAGGGACGCACAACAAACGTACAGTAGCGTGGGTGTCAACGACGACCTGCGTAACGACATAGACATAACTCCGACCTGGGAAACCACATCAAGTAAAAAACGAGTGGCAATGATAGTCGGAAAACGTGAAAGGTAAAGCCCTTTTTGATCAGCGTTCGCGACAGCCCGCGTGACGGCGGGCTCTCCGGTTGTCTTCCAGCCAGCGGGAACAGACGCACGAAGAGTGAAGGTAGCACGCTGTCGTGCAGGCCGGGTCTGGATGCTATACCGGTATTCCTCTACCGGATTTGTTCAGGTGCGGCGATTCTTGCAGGAAAGGAGGCGGGTCTGTTGGTCGGTAATTCGGTCCTATTGTCGGATCCTGCAGTTGGGCAAGGCTGTTTTTAGTTGCTCCACACCCGCGGAGCTGATTCCAGTACCACCGATCGACAGGACCTCAAGGTGCCTCATGTTCATGAGGTGGTTCAGTCCAGCGTCTGTGAGCGCTGTGTCGGTAAGGTTCAGGACAAGCAGCCGGTCCAGAGGTCGCAGAGAACGCAAGCTGGTGTCGGTGATCTGTGTGTGGCTCAGGTCGAGTTCTTTCAAATTGGCAAGCTCGGCGAGGTGTGCAAGTCCCGCACCCGTGATGTCGGTAAGACCCAGGTTAAGCCGGTAGAGTCGCGTCAGGCCACCCACGTGTTTCAGCCCCGCATCCGTGATGCGCGTGCCATTGAGAACCAGACGTTCCAGCTGAGACATGGCAGCCACGTGCCGGATGCCGACGTCGGTGATGTGACCACCTCCGGGCATGAGTGTCTTCAGATTGGCCAGATCGGTCAGGTGAAGCAAGCCGTCGTCGGTGATCTGGTCGGGCAGCAAGAGCATTTCCAGCGAAACAATATGTGCCAGGTACGCCAGGCCGTCATCGGTGATCTGTGTGTCCCCGAGATAGAGTGCTTCCAGCTGTGTCAGTTTTTCCAGCTGGATGAGCCCCTCGTCGGTCGTAGGGGAGGGAAGCGTGAGGGATCGCAGGTTTTTCAGGCCTGCCAGATGGGTCAGGCCGAGGTTGCTGATCCGAGTATCACTCAGGCCCAGACTTTCCAGTTGGGGTAACTTTGCCAGGTGGATCATTCCGGCGTCGGTAATCGTGGTGGCATTCAGACGGAGGCTCTTCAATGCGTCGAACAACTCCAGGTGGACGAGTTCCTGGTCCTTGAGAGGTGTGTTACCCAAGCCCAGGCTCTGCAGTTTGCGTAGACCAGACAGACGGGCAAGGCCTGACCCATCAATGGCTGTTCCGTTGAGTCCCAGGCTTTCCAGTTGTGTCAAACGAGCCACGTGGGTCAGACCGCGGTCGGTGATCCCAGTTCCACTGAGACTGAGATGCCTGATTTGCGACAATCCCTCCAGGGGAGCCAGGTTCTGATCTGTGATGTGGGCGTCGGCGAGGTCGACGCCCACCAGGTCGCCTTGCCTGTTTCGCTGCAAGGTGGCTCCCGCGTCCTCGAGTTGCTGTAGACCCGAGTCACCACAGCCGGCACAGGCCAGCAGCAACGCGGATGTGAGCGCAACGGCTATGTTGTCGCCTGGGTGCCTGGCCGTGCCAGGGGCGGCGTGATGGGGGCCGCTGGTGCTGATGAACCTGGTGCTCATGGAGCGTCTTTCGGTTGCCTGCCGCGCAGGGCCTCGCTGGTGGCAACACGGCTGCCTGAGGGGCACACCCGCCCGGGGGAATTCGCGTGCATCCTAGACGGACTGCAACCAGACCACAAATGGGGCGGGGAGCGGGAAACGTGGGGCGTGTGGTGGCGCCAGTGAATGTCAGGCGATGCCGGGAGCGGCCAGACTGGCACACGCATCAACCAATGCATTAGGATGAATAGCTGAAGCGGGAAAATCAGATCGGCGTGTTCTTGCGCATATTGATGGTGATGCGACCCGCCCAGACAACGGTCACGGGGTTGCCTTGGCCACCCCGACCCGCGTTACCCTGCCGCCCTCGCGACCTGTCGCTGCGTCACACTGGAGACCTGTGATGAAACAAATTCCGTTGATTGTACTGTTGCTGATTGTTGCGGGGGGACTGCTGGCGCTGGTGTTGTCTCGGACTGCTGGTCAGTCCGAGACGCAAGTAGAAAACGCAGCGGAGGATGTCATTACGTTGAAAGGTGCGGTTCAATTTGGCGAGGAGCACGCTTTCACACGCACGATCCGCAAATTTGAGGAGCTGGTCCGGGAATATTACGGCAAGCCTGTAAAGCTCGAACTTTACATGAACAGCGAGCTGGGCCTGGAGAAAGACTACTTCGCCTATATGAGCCAAGGGATCTCGGTGGATTATGGGATTGTGTCACCTGCACATATGTCGACGTTTTCAGAAGCAGCTCCGTTAATGGATATGCCATTCTTGTTTCGCAGTGTAACGCACTGGAAACACGTGCTGGAAAGTGATGCCCTGGACCCCATTGCGGACCAGGTCGCTGACAAGGCAGATGTCCATCTGATCGGATATGCGGGCGGCGGTGTGCGGAATTTGATTGTGAACAAGCCGGTACGCAACATCAAAGAATTGAAGGGCCTGAGTATGCGTGTGATGGGGGCTCCTATTCAGACACAGATTTTTCAAGCGATTGGGGCTGCCCCGTCTGTCATCGCATACAGCGAGGTCTACAACGCCATTCAAACCGGTGTGATTGAAGCGGCCGAAAACGAGGCGGCGGGGCTGCAGCAAATGAAGTTTTATGAGGTGGGACCGGAAATTTCTCAGACACAGCACGCGATCACGGTTCGTCCGTTGTGTTTCAGCGGCAAGACGTTGCGGCGGTTGCCGCCAGATCTCCAGGCGGCAATCCGGAAAGCGGGGCGTGAAGCGGGTGCCTTTGGCCGAGAGGTAGAATCAACCGAAGATGCATCAATCCTGAACAATTTGGCCAAGGAAGGCCGTCTGCGAATACATGCTTTTACAGAACGTGACGCCATCCTGAAACTGGTCGAGCCTGTGAAAACGGCCTATGCCAGGGAAATCAAAGCTGAGAAAGTATTGGCTCGGATCAATGCGTTGGAGTAGTGCCCCACGATACGTGGAAGATCATCCTATCCGTCTGGTCAGCGCTTTTGCAATCGTGCGCGATGCCAGGCGTCGGCCGCCCTTCCTTTTGAATGATTTCTGATGAACGTCCTAGCCAAGATCATCCGGGGCAGTCTCGATGCCTATTTCCGCTTGTTGAAGGTGGTTTTGACAGCTCTCATGCTGTTTATGGTGGTCCCCGTTGTGTTGCAGATTCTCTCGCGCTATTCAGGGATCATCCCTCGCTACATCTGGACCGAAGAAGTCGCCCGGTTTTGTTTTGTGTGGATCGTAATGATCGGCTCGATGATCGCAGTTCGCGAGGAATCGCATTTCAAGGTGGATTTGCTTCCCGAGCCTGATACAGACCGGCAGGCAGCTGTCAGTAGTCTTGTGGTCCATGTGTTAATGATGCTGGTGGCGGTCGTGTTTGCACTGTACGGATACCAATTTGCCAGATTTGGCTACCGCCAAACGTCGGAGATGAGCGGCATCAACATGGCAAGTATTTATGTCTCGTTTCCGCTGGCAGGCGTTACGTGGGCGATGTTTCTATGTGAACGCATTCTGTCCGATATCCGACAGATCACCGGTGGCCTCCATGCTGTGGAAGGGTAGGAAGCCATGATGGATCCTGGTCAAGCCGCCCTGATTTTGTTCGCCGCGTTTGGTGTGTTGATCGCGCTGCGCGTCCCAGTGTCGTTTGCCTTGGGGCTGGCCTGTGTCCCCATGATGGTGTTGGACGACCGTTTAACGCCGATCCTGCTGATCAACGAGATGTGGAAGTCGTACAACTCTTTCATCTTGCTGGCGGTTCCCTTTTTCTTGCTGGCGGCCAATCTAATGAACGCGGCGGGGATCACGGAGCGACTGGTTGCGCTGGCCCGTGCCTGGGTTGGCCATTTGCCGGGTGGATTAGGGCATGTGAATGTGATGGTGAGCATGTTGTTTGCGGGGATCTCGGGGTCGTCGACCGCGGATGCGGCGGGGATCGGATCACTGATGATTCCCGCGATGAAAAAGCAGGGCTACGATGCCAGTTTTTCCGTGGCGATTACGGCGTGCTCTTCGGTGATGGGGGTCATTATTCCTCCCAGTATCATGATGGTGGTATGGGGCGGTTTGATGTCGGTTTCGATCGGTGGCCTGTTTATGGCCGGTGTGGTGCCGGGGGTGTTGATTGCGTTGCTGATGATGGGCACGGTGGCCGTCTATGCGAGACGGCGGAGTTATCCGGTGTATGACCGGGCGACATTCCAGGAAAGGGTGAGCGCGCTGGGAAATGCCAGTCTGGCGCTCGTCACCCCGGCGATTATCGTCGGGGGTATTGTTGGGGGGCTCTTCACACCGACGGAAGCATCCGTGATTGCGGTGCTTTATTCCGCGGTTCTGGGAGGGGTGGTCTATGGCTCCGTCAAGCTGAGTCAATTCCCCAAAGTACTGTATGACTCAGCACGCCTGGCCGCGATTTCTCTATTCTGCATTGGCACGGCGTCTGCGTTTGGCTGGTTGTTGGCGTACTACCGGGTCCCGCAGGCGCTGGTGGATGTGATGGCCAGTTGGGGAACAGGATTTATTGCGACAGGACTGTTGATTGCGGCCTCGTTTTTGTTTGTCGGAATGTTTATCGATGCCATTCCAGCCATCATCGTGCTGGGTACAGTGCTGCTGCCACTGGCCGCGAAAGTGGATATGCACCCAATCCACTTTGCCATCATCGGCGTGATTTCGTTGGCTTTCGGCCTGGTCACGCCGCCGTACGGACTCTGCCTTCTGATTTCGTGTTCACTCGGTGAGGTGCCAGTAGTCCGCGTGTTGCGGGACGTGGCGATCATCCTGCTGCCGATGTTGATCTTGCTGCTGGTGGTGATTGTGTTCCCCGAATTCGTCCTCTTTCTGCCACGCTGGCTCACGCCAAAATTTCTCTAAGCAGGTGGGCCGACAAACACGGTGGCTTGCCATGGTCTGCCAGGGAACCCCGAATAGCGGCGTTCCTGTTCCGCCCCCCTGCCCTGCTGCCGGAGAAGAAGGCTATGTGTCGTCGATCGGTGACCGTGTTGGTGGTGCTATGGGTGCCGGCAACGGGGGCGTCAAAGACGACATGGCAGGGGTATTTGCAACCGATGTTCGTGATCGTGTTGACTTTCAGGTCAACGGCAAGAAGGTCGCCGTAATGAAAGCTGGCAAGGCGTTACGTAAATATACAAAAGGAACACGCCAAAGTCGGACGCTCGGCAAAAAGCCACCCAGACATGCGCAGGTCTTGTTCGACGAAACTGAAAAAGGAGTCCAGAAGTTCAAAAATGGAAAGATCGTGCTGGGCAATCTGCTGAAACACGATTGTGAATCGTTGGCCAAAATGTGGCGACCAGCAATTACATGTCGAATTTCGCACGCCGTTTATGCCGTACGGCCGCGGTCAGGTACGCGGGAAGAGTGGCATGGATCTGCAGGGGCGGTACGAATGCCAGATTCTCGATTCGTTTGGTCTGGGTGATGTTCAAGAATGTCTGGGCAATCACCAGGTAGGTCATTGGCCATTGACTGGCACCGGTCAGGTGGCGTACTGGCGGCAGACGTGAATCCGCTGGCGTGGTTCGTTTGTGCTCACCGCTCCCAGCGTGCCGCCGCTTCGAGAGTTTCGTCGGGTGCGCGCCGAGCGGCCCAGGGAAAACCGTCTTATGCCTGGACTCCACAGCTGATAATATGGCTGGAATGATCTACTTCCATCGAATTGCAGTCGCTTGTGCAGTGTTTTGCGGCTGGGGGCTCTGCCCGGCTACCGCATTACCCGCCGAGACATTCTGGTCCTTTCAGGCACTTCAGGCGGTTCCTGTCCCTCGTGTCATTGACAGCAACTGGCCGCGTTCGCGAATCGATCGATTTGTGCTGGCACGCCTGGAGAAAGAAGGGTTGGTGCCGGTGCCGGGAGCCAGTAAGCGAACCTTGATTCGGCGAGTGACATTCGACCTGCTTGGCTTGCCACCCGCTCCAGCGTCAGTTGAGGCATTTGTGGGGGATCCTGCCCCGGACGCGTTTGGCCGTGTGGTCGATCGGTTATTGGCATCACCGCGTTACGGCGAGCGTTGGGGAAGGCATTGGCTCGATGTAGCGCGTTATGGCGAGGAGGATACGCTTGGTGAGTTTCCGGTCCCCTACGAAAACGCCTGGCGTTATCGCGATTGGGTGGTTGACGCCTTCAACCAGGACCTGCCCTACAGCTTGTTTGTCCAGGCCCAGATCGCGGGTGACCTGTTAGCGGATCGAAGCGATTTGATTCCCGGTCTCGGCTTGTTTGGCATGGGGCCCTGGCAGTATGGAAACTCGATCCCCGCGGAAGCCAGAGCTGATGAGCGTGATGATCGAGTGGATGTGCTGACACGTGGGTTTTTGGGTTTGACCGTCGCGTGCGCGCGTTGCCACGACCACAAATACGACCCGATCACGATGGAAGATTATTATTCATTGGCCGGTGTTTTTCGAAACTCGGCGTATCGCGAATACCCGCTGATTTCGGCCAGTGATCTGGCGGCCTACGAAAAGAAGAAAAAGAAACTTGACGAGCTGCAGTCCGAGCTCAATAAGATCCTCTCGGAGGAGAGTCGGAAGTTGTCAGAGCGGCTGGCGGCACAGACCGGCAGATATCTGGTGGCGGCCTGGAAGGTTCTGGGGCCGGCAAAACGGGTGCTGGCGGCGGTGGTCCAGGATGACCAGCTGGATCGAGAGCAACTGGAGAAATGGGTGCGCTATGTAAGCAGTCCGTACCGCGACCACCCTTATCTCCGTCCCTGGGACGAGTTGATGGCACGCGAAGCGACTGAGGAAGAAGCGGTTCAGGTGGCGAACGCGTTTCAATCGCTGGTGATCTCGGTGATGGAAGAAAAGGAGCGGATCCAGGAGGAGCTGCGTCTGGCATACGAGGCCCGTAGCAAAAAAATCAAGGAACGTGAGAAGGATAAGCCGAAGCCGGAGCCACGGCGTACCAAATTGCCTAACGAATATGTGGCGTTTGAGCCGGTTCCCAGGGATCCTGACGCGGAGCTTGAGCCCATTCAGGTACGGCCTGTGCCACGCGACCGGTACAACGTGTGGGCCGACCTCTTTGACATCAACGAAGCACTGGAGGATTACCACATCAAGGAACGTCGGGTGCTGCTCTATGAAGGTCGTGAGTTGGACCGGTTTCTTGAACAAGCCACCAGGGAGAAGGTGGAGACGTTGCGAGCGGAAGTAGCGGCCCGCCGCGCCGAGTTCCCCAAACCCCGGGTATCCACTCGTTTCAACAAGAGCCCTGCTTACCCGTATGCCATGACGCTGACTGAACGGGATGAGATAGAGACGATCCGGATACATCTGCGGGGTAATGCACTGGAATTAGGTCGCGGTGTGCCGAGCCGATTTCTGGGTGCCTTGAGTGAGGGTGTGCCACCTCTCTTTACCCAGGGGAGTGGCCGTCTGGAATTGGCGCGGGCAGTGTCTGAGCATCCGCTCTCGACGCGCGTCCTGGTCAATCGTGTCTGGATGCATCATCTGGGTCAGGGAATTGTGGAAACGCCCAATAATTTTGGCCAACTCGGGAGTCGGCCGAGTCATCCGCAACTACTGGAGTTCTTGGCTGTCCGTTTCCGGGAGTTTGGCGGCTCGGTCAAGGCACTGCACCGGGAAATCCTGTTCTCCGCGACCTATCAATTGAGTAGTGCCTCGTCGGCAGCAAACTTGCGACGTGACGCGGGTAATCGTTTCTGCTGGCGCAGGAACCGTCGACGTCTTGACGTCGAAGAGATTCGCGATGGGTTGTTGTTCGTCTCCGGGCGACTGCAGAATCAGTTGGGCGGACCGTCATATGATCTCGACGAAGGGTTTCGTCGCAGGACACTGTACGGCAGGGTGAGTCGTTTCAAACTCTCTGAACCGTTGCAGCTTTTTGATTTTCCAGACCCGCGACTTTCTGCGGCCAAACGGATGAGTACCAATTCACCCTTGCAAAGATTGTTCTTTCTGAATAACGAATTTGTTTGGCAGCAGGCGGCGGCACTGGCGGAACACCTGGAGCGTGATGGTGATACTTGCCAGGCAAAAATTCAACAAGCCTATGAATTGGTGTACGGACGAGATGCTACGGAACGCGATGTTGCGCTGGGCGTGCGTATTTTGAATTCCCTCGACCCGGCGACGGCGCTCCGGGATTACGCACACATCCTGATGAGTTCGAACGAATTCTTATTTGTTGACTAGGCGTGTTGCGTGCTGAACTCAACGCCTGCAGATGGGGAGGCCGAAACCGAAATGACGCAGCAGTTTGTCAATGATGCGTTACCCGTTACACGCCGTCACGCGCTGTCACGGCTGGGTGCCGGGTTCGGGACGGTCGGCCTGGCGAGTTTGTTGCAGTTGACCGCTGCCGGGGAATCGCGTCGCTCCAGGCCAGGACCACTTGCAGCCAAAGTTGGGCATTTTCCTGGTAAGGCGAAGCAGGTCATCTTTCTGTTGATGAACGGTGGCATTTCGCAGGTCGATACGTTTGACCGCAAGCCGCTACTCGACAAGCTGCATGGCAAGACGGCGCAGCGGCAGCAAAAACGATTCGGACAGCTGGCGGAGGCGGGGATGTTGCTACGTTCGCCTTTCCAGTTTCGCCAGTATGGGGAGAGCGGAGTTGAAGTCAGTGAGTTGTTTCCGCACGTCGGGCAATGTATCGACGACGTGTGCCTCATCCGTTCGATGGTGACCGACATTCCGAATCACGAGCCTGCGCTGATGATGCTCAATAATGGGCACAATCAGCAGAGTCGGCCCTGCCTGGGATCGTGGATTACGTACGGATTGGGAACGGAAAACCAGAACTTGCCGGGGTTCGTTGTACTCTGTCCCGGGGTGCCGGTGATGGGGCCTCCGCTGTGGAATTCAGCATTTTTGCCAGCAGTGCACCAGGGGACCCATTTGCCAAACCAGGAGCGAGATCCACGGAAGCTCATTCCGAACCTGGACACCAGCCGGATTTCACCTGCCAAACAACGCCATCTTGTGGATTGGTTGGAAGAGATCAATCGTCTGCACCTGGAGAAACAAGGAGGTGGTGCGGATGAGCTGGAAACGACCATTCAAACCATGGAAATGGCCTTTCGGATGCAGACAGAAGCGCCCGATGCTTTTGACATCCGCCAGGAAACTGCGGTTACGCGCGAACGTTATGGTGATGGTGACTTTGGCCGCGGCTGCCTAATGGCGCGACGGCTGATCGAACGAGGCGTGCGCGTGGTGCAAGTTTATTTTGACGAAGGCAATCCGTGGGACCATCACGAAGACATTATGGGGCATCGGATTCTGGCGAGACGGGCCGATCGGCCGATCGCGGCGTTACTTGACGACCTCAAAGCGCGGGGTCTGCTGGACGAGACGTTGGTGGTGGTCGGTACGGAGTTCGGGCGTACGCCGGTGTTGCAGGCCGGTGGTGCGATCTCAAACGGTCGCGACCATAACCCACGGGGGTTTACCACGTTGCTGGCAGGCGGTGGCGTGAAGCCTGGGTATATCCACGGCGCGACCGATGAAATTGGATTTTTTGCCGACCGGGACCCGGTGCACGTGCACGATTTGCACGCCACGATACTCCACCTGTTGGGCATCGACCATGAGCGGCTGACTTACCACTACAGTGGCCGCGACTTCCGCTTGACGGACGTCTACGGTCAGGTGGTGGAAGAAGTGATTGCCTGAAACCTGTGGAAATTACCGCTACGCGATTTGTGGCGTTGGGCGAGTGGCATAAGTTTCGGTAGGGGTGCGTCTCTTGCTGACCGTTGTGCTCTTTTGCGATTGACCCCGTACCAGCTCCCGAACCTGGCGACGTTCTCTGGCTCAAGGGCGGGAGTCGCTCTGCGTGCTTGCGTGAAGGGAAGGTCATGCGCCGGGAGAAGCGTGGAGAGTGTGACGAGGCTATTCGTTGTGTCATCTGTTTTAACTGGTCAGAGCGAGCGTATCTTCAGAACGGTGCCGTAATCTCAGGCCGGGGGAACGGGGGCACTATTGTGGCCAATTCGAGGGCCGTTCCATTTGTGATCAAATGCCATTATTGGTAAACCTGACTCACGGTGACTGATTCTGGAACAAGGTCAAGAAGACGCAGGCATGATCGATATTGAAAAACTCAACAGGCTGCCTTCCCAGAGCCTTTTACCCCGGGCGGCAGACGTGTCGCATGTGGCCACGGTTGGTGTACGCGTGGCAGTCGATCGCCAACTCGTGGCGGGAGATGTCGTCGGCTGGTATCTGGGTGAGGAGCCCGGTTCATGGGGGCTGTTTGACCAGGAGAACCGTCAGATTGCAGCAGCCCATGCGGATTTTTGCGGGGCTGTGATTGAGATGCTTTACGTTGACTCGACGGCGCAGCGGAACGTGATGAACGTGAATCTTTTTGTCGTCCTTGACGACGGTGAGCTCTGTTCGGTCCATACCGGGGGTACGATCACCTCAGTCGATTGGGATGCCATGTTGGCCGGCGACATGGCGCAGGAGCATCTGGCCATCACGCACCATCGTTTCTCGACCTCCTCGGAAGAGTATGGCTGGCTCAATGACTTCCGGGGTTTTGGAGTGTGTCGGATGCCGGAGAAGTTTGTGGGGGAATTTACAATTCCTCTCTACGTTCCCCGCACGCCCGATGTGAAATTGACCAATGGGCAACCACTCAACCTGGATTTGCCACCGATCGGAAAATTCGGACAGCAAGTCACGTAAGGGGAAAGGCGCTCAGCTGCATCGGCTAGAGTTTTCCCCAGATTTTCTCCAGTACGGAGAAGAAGAAAGGGTCATACGCTTCCAGCTCGGCTGCCACAAAGGGAAAGAAATCGTTGCGGTAGAAATAAGCTTCGGTGCCTTCGGCAAAGAATTCCTTTTCGTTCGTGGTGCCATAGTGTTTGACCGTCTTCCCCGTGTAAAGGAGGACTTCCTTGTATTTTCCCGCGGCCATCGCCCGTTCGTAGGCTTGTTTGATCTGGGGATGGTTGAAATTCAGGATTTGGTCATGGTAGGAATGGGCCAGTTCGTGCAGGATCACGGCGGGGTGCTTGAGGATTTGCTGGCGTGAGAGTAACGCTTTGGCACGCGGTATGTGAACTTTTCGGTGGAGTCGCGGGTCATGGCCGTGGTCGCGAAGCCAGCCGGCGCCGGGGTGGTACTGCATGTTGCCCAGTGTGGGGTGGTGGTGTTCGATCCAGATTTCCAGGGTGCGCATCGTCTTGAGTTGCTTCTCCGGCATGAAGATTGCGATCCGCTGGAGATGGTTGGCCAGCATTCCGAGCGCTTTGCCGCCCGCCTCGGCATGTTCGCCCTTGAGCATTGCCGGGTCGATGTGAACGGTCCAGCCTTCGATGTTCTTTTTCACCGGATCGAAACGGACTCTGGATTCGTCCGGGTCCTTGGTTTCCTCTGCAAACATGGGCCCAGCGAACGCCGCGAGCAGCAGGCAGAGTGGTAGGCGACAGTGATTCATGGCGTACTCCGGCAGGCGACGAAAGAGGGGGTGGCGACAGGTTCAGCTGCTAATGTAACCTGCCACAGCCATTCTTCCAGCCGTCAGCACTTCCGAATCGCGGTCGACAGCGAGAAGTCTGCGACGCGGTGCAGGTTGGTGGCCGCCCTCCGCGCGTGACGGGCACAAATGACTTGAGGTTGTCTGGGTAAACCATTAGAACGACAGACAACCAGTAGCACGGAGCACCAGAAGCCAGGCAGGTGGTTGTGATAAACAGGATTGGGGACGATTTCCGGAACGGATGGGGTTTCCGCTGGTTGACGGTCGGTGGCCTGTTGGCCGTGACGTTACTGCCGCCCGCGTTCTGTGGGCAGCAGTTCACTCCCAGGAATACGCAGGCCGCTGGGGAAGCGCCGTTGGCGCCGGCAGAAGCACTAAAGCGATTGCGCGTTCCTCCTGGGTTCCAGATCACACTGGCGGCGGCGGAACCCGCCGTGCAACAACCGATTGCGATCGCGTTTGACGACCGTGGGCGGCTTTGGGTCGCCGAAAGTTATTCCTATGATGGCAGTACGTTTACCGACCAACGCCATGACCGGATTCTTGTGTTTGAGGATACCACCGGCGACGGGGCGTTGGACCAACGCCATGTGTTTTGTGATGACCTGACACACGTGACAGGGTTGCAAATCGGATTCGGTGGAGTTTGGGTAACCAGTCCGCCACACCTGCTGTTCATTGCAGATCGAAATCGTGACGACACTCCCGATGGCGAGTCGGTGGTGCACCTTGACGGTTGGTCTCTGCGGGCGGAGCACAACAGTGTCAATGGGCTCACATGGGGTCCCGATGGCTGGTTGTATGGACGTCATGGAATCAAGCGGCCCTCACTGGTCGGCCGTCCGGGAACACCCGCGGAACAACGCGTTCTATTGAGTTGTGCGATTTGGCGTTACCACCCTGTCAGGCATGTATTCGAGTTGGTTGCGGACGGGACGATCAATCCATGGGGACTCGATTTTGATGACCATGGTCAAGCTTTTCTGACGACGAACGTGGTTGATCACTTGTGGCACCTGGTGCCCGGGGCGCATTACCAGCGGTGGCAGGATCGCAAAGTGCATCCCGACCCCCACGTCTATGAGACCATGTCGGCGACCAGTGATCACGTGCACTGGGCCACAGGCCTTGGAGGTGCCGGGGCGCACCAGCGGCACGGGCCGCAATCGTTTGGCGGCGGCCATGCGCATTGCGACGCCATGATCTACCTCGGTGGGCATTGGCCTGATGAATACCACGGATCATTGTTTACCAGTAATATTCATGGCCGGCGGATCAATCGAGATCGCATCGTGCGCGGAACTGGCGCCTACCGTGGGGTTCATGCGGCGGACTTCTTGACCGCAGATGACCCCTGGTTTCGGGCCGTGTCAATGGAATACGGACCGGACGGTGATGTCTATCTCACCGACTGGTCGGATCAGGGAGAGTGCCACGACCGCGATGGGGTCCATCGCACCAGTGGTCGGATCTACAAGATTAGTTGGGGTGCTCCCCGGCACGTCGCGGTCGATCTCTTCAACGCATCGACAGCAGAACTGGTCAAGCTGCAAACGCACGGGAACGAGTGGTATGTGCGGCACGCGCGGCGATTGCTGCAGGAACGCGCGGCGGCTGGCGAAGACCTGTCACTTGCGCATGCTGAACTGCGCCGCATGTTTCAGACGACTACGGAGGTTGTCGGGAAGCTCCGCTCGCTCTGGGCATTGGACAGCAGTGGAGGCCTTGATCGCCGTTGGTTGATCCAGCAGGCAGCTCATTCCAATGAACACATTCGGAGCTGGGCGCTGCGTTTGCTCGTCGATGACGGGCCTCCTGACGCGGTGACACGGAACGTTCTGGCCAGACTGGCGGGGGGCGAGCAGTCGTGGCTGGTACAGATGACGGTTGCTTCGGCGCTGCGTCGCGTGCCGCCAGGTAACCGTTGGCGGATCGCTGTGCGGTTAGGCGAGGTCATCCGAGGGACGCCGGATGCAAACCTCGAGCGGATGTTGTGGTATGCGATCGAGCCCGAGGTGGCGGCCGATCCAGAGCGCGCCATGCAGGCCGTTACATTGCAAACACCCCGTATTCGTAATTGGGTCGCCCGTCGGCTTACGGTCGAATCCGGGACGGCAGCGATGCCGCTGGTGGCGCGACTTCGCACGGAGACCGACGTGGGCCTGCTGGTTGACTTGCTCGAGGGATTTAATGCGGGATTGCCGAGTGTCGACGTGACAGGTCTTCCTGCCGAGACGTCGCAAGTGCTGGAGCCTTGGTTGGCCCATCAGGAATCACGCGTACAGGTGGCGGCCGTCAAGGCAGTTGCGGCGGTCGGAGGTGACGGCAGTTTACAACGAATTCGAGCGTTGTTATTGGATGCCCAGGTGGATATTGAGACACGGCGGGCGGCACTTGAGGGGTTGGCACTGCGCCGGCCACCCACGCTGAGTGGCGACCTGCAGCAGTTGATCCAGCAGGAGACCATGATCAGGCCTGCCCTGCGCGCGGGGAAAGTGGTGGCGGATGCCGGGCTGGTCAAGCTGGTATTGGCCCGTTACCCGGTTTTCACTCCGCAGCAGCGTGTCGCGGCGGTCGACTTGCTGATCAGTCGACCGTTCAGTGCGCGGCTTTTGTTGCAGGCGGTGGAACGTCAACGGGTGGCCGTCGCGGACCTTTCCGCCCAGCAGGCACGGCAGATCGTGGCGTTGGGTGACGCCGCCTTGGCGAAACGCTTGTCGGGCATCTGGGGCAACGTGCGCCCTTCACCAGCCGAGCGGGTGCGTCAGATCCGTCACTGGCAACGGGAACTCGATCCATCCCGGAATTCGTTACCCGACCTGCAGCGTGGCCGGGCGGTATTTCGCCAGGTCTGTGCGAATTGCCACAAGTTGTTTGGAGAAGGGCGGAGTGTGGGCCCCGAGTTGACAGGATCCAATCGGCGTAATCTCGGTTATTTGTTGTCCAATGTGATCGATCCGAGTGCTGCAGTTGCGGCCGATTTTCGGCTGGCGGTTGTGGTGACACGCGACGGTCGTGTGGTGAGTGGCGCGATTTCTCAACGGTCTGCGACGGGAATCACAATCGAGACGGCCAATGAGACGGTGCGGATCGCGGCTGGAAATGTCGACGAGGTGAAGGTGTCGGAGAAGTCCATGATGCCCGATGGACTGCTGGAGAAGCTCGGTGACAACCAGGTTCGTGACCTGTTCGCCTGGCTGATGAGCGACGGTCCTGGCCAGTAGGCAAGCGGGCTCCGGTATTTGCGTCTCCGCGAGGGGACCTTGTGCTCA
>MDTE01099132.1_pt1 | contig 16017 bp, 17 predicted proteins | sample 811231 | NCBI WGS metagenome assembly MDTE01 (sample SAMN05326651, study PRJNA326480) | marine metagenome | isolation source: seawater | place: Indian Ocean: Red Sea | collected 2010
GTGAAGAATAAGACAAATATACTTCATCAGTATTTTTATCTCTTTGTTTTAAAGATATGCCAGGTACTATAACTTTTTCATCTACAAAGTTTAGATCATTTTCTTCACCAGTTTTAGGATCTCTGATAATTAATTTACCTAAGGCATTTGAAGTTTCAGATCTTATTATCCAGTTTTTTAAAAAAACAAGCCCACCAATTAAAACTTCCTCCTTGGCTGGAATAAAAGATTTCCATTTTTGATTTTTGAGATCTTCACAATATTCAATTTTAAAATCTTCCGCTTGCTCATTTGTATGTAAATAAAATTTTCCATCCCAAGAATTAACAGAATAAATTACACCTCTTTTTCTCTCTTTTATTAATTTCGGTTTTGTATTTTCTTCGTCTTGTGAAAAATAATATTGTTCCGAAGTATTATGATCTGAAGTTGATATAAAATAATATTTTTCATCAGAACTTATCCCAATACCACAAGTAAAAGCTTCGCTTTTTTCCTCAAAAATTAATTGATCATCCTTGACCGGTGTTCCCAACTTATGCCTAAAAACTTTTCTAGGTCTATGATACTCATCTAATTTAGAATAAAAAATATACTTATCGTCTAAGCTGAAAGTAATGCTTCCACTCGTATCTTCAATTTTTTCAGTAACAAGTTTATTGGTTGCAATATCTCTTATATAAATAGTGTAATATTCAGATCCTTTTAAATCTAAAGAATAACCAAGATACTTGTCATTATAGCTTACCTCTAAATCACCAACCCCAAAGTATTCAGCTTTCAATTTCTCTTTTTCTTTATCGCCATTCCAGATTTCTTCTACTTTAAATGTATCAATTTTTTTTCTAAGTTTTATTGAGTAATTCCCTTTTGATGTAGTTTTTGTCCAATACTCATAGTTTTTATCTTTATACGGCAAAGACTCATCATCTAATTTAATTCTTCCTTTAATCTCTTTAAATAATTCTTCTTGAATGCTTTTAGTGTCTTTTAAATGGTATTCTGTATAGGCGTTTTCTTCTTCAAGGTATTTTCTTACATCTGGCAAAAGTTTTGAGCTATCCCGCAATACCTCTAAAATGTTATTTTGATGTATCCAACTATAATTATCTTCCCAATCAACATTGTGACAAGATTTTAATTCGGGTTTCTTACTGAGTTGTGGTATTTTCATATAAATGAATGTTATTATTTTTACTTTAATCGCCTTTGTGATTATTTATTTATTATTGAGGCTTATTGCAAGAGCACCTGCAAAAAAAATCTCTAAGGCATTTAGAATATTAATTTTTTTAGGATCACTACTTCTGGCTATTTTATTAGCTTTTGGAGGAAGATTTTTATTTTCCTTACCATTAATCTTATTAAGTCTGGGAATTATTAAATTAAAAGGACTTACCCTCTATCAATTAATTGGATTATTTAGATTAATACAGTATTTAAGGTCTTCAAATAGATTTTCATTTAATCAAACTTCTGGAATGAATAATACTACTTTGAGTTTAGATGAGGCTTACAAAATTTTAAATTTAGATAGATCCAAAAAAATTACTAAGGACGATGTTAAAAAAGCTCACGCAAAAATTCAAAAAAAAATCCATCCCGATATTTCACCTGAAACCACAAGATTATCTAGTTTGGTTAATGAAGCAAAAGAGATTGTTTTAAAAGATATTACTTAATCAATTTTTTGAACTTTTTGAAAATTTTTACAGAATTGATTTTATTTTTGCCAAGTGTGCTATGTGTAACTGTTTTTTCACCATCTGGTATAATAGGATACATATATTTGCTATAACTTCCATACATCAACGGAGTATCTGTCATCAATACGATTGTTTTAATTCCAATAGCAGCTGACAAATGACTAAAGCTAGAGTCGTTACAAACCGCAATATCACAATTGCTTATTAATGGTAATATATTTTTAATTGATAAATTATCTAATTTTTGACATTTATCTTTGTGTTTAGAGTTTAAAATTTCTCTTAGTATTTTTTGCTCTTGAACACTTTTGCCTGTAGCCAAAAAAAATCTAGATTTGTATTTTTTTGTTACCAAGTCAATAAATTCAATAAATTTTTTTGCAGGAACTCTTTTAGTGGGCCCAGATCCTCCAATTCCCAAAAGAATATTTTTTTCGTTTAATTTAATTTTAAAATTTTTTTTACTAAACAATATCTGTTTTTTATTTATATTTATTTTTGGATTTGATTTAACAAAGATATTTAATTCTTTTTTAATAAATCTCTGAGCTGTTTTAACAATATGTTGATTTTTTTTTTTGAAAACAGGATACTGATGCACCTTTCCAATACCAGCAATTTTAGCGATTAAATTAAATCTAGCAGAAGAGTTAAAAATGAAAACTTTATCAAACTTATATTTTCTCAATTTATTTGCTAATTTAAAAAAACCAATTATTCCGTCGTGTTCTAGATTTTTATTATTCCGTAATAATGGAATGATGTGATCAATGTATTTCGTATTGTGAAGATATTCTTTTGCCTTAGAACTTTCCTTAACCAATAAACTTACTGGTGCTTTAAACTTTTTAGATATGGCTTCAATGAAAGGTAAAAAAATTACCATATCACCAATTCCCATTCTATTTTGAACAGCTAAAATTTTCATTTTATTTTTATAATCTTTACTAAAAATAATTTTAATATAAATTTTATTTATGAGTAAATTTAATGGTATTTATGCGGCGGGGCTATCTATATTAGATGAAAATCTCACTTTAAATGTAAGCAAAACTATAAAACATGCGGAAAATCTTATTGAAAATGGATGTCATGGAGTTGCTATATTTGGCAGTACAGGACAAGCACAACTTTTATCTATATCTGAAAAAATTAGTTTACTAAACGAATTATCAAAAAGTAAATACAAAAATAATTTCATTATAGGTACAGGTCTAAATTCACTAAACGAAACAATTAATTTCATTTCAATATCAAAATCATTAGGTTTTAAAAATTTTTTAATAATGCCTCCTGCATACTACAAGTATGGAGATGATGAGGTTTTCAATTTTTATTCACATATTATAAACATCCATCAGAATATTCAAATTATTTTATATAATTTTGAAAAGCTTTGTGGATATAAGTTTAGTATTGATTGTGTAATCAAATTGGTAGAAAAATATCCATCACAAATAGTTGGCATTAAAGATAGTTCATATAATTTATTCGAAATATTAAAAATTGATAATTTTTCAGTATTGCCTGGATCTGAGTCTAAGTTATTAAAAGGTTTAGAGTTGGGATGCTCCGGCATTATAACTGCTACATGTAATGTAACTAGTAAACTTGCTAGAAAAGTCTATGATGATTTTCATAATAAAGAAGATCAAACTGAAAACGAAAAGCTTTGCAAAGTCCGGGCAGTATTTGATAAATTTAATTTGGTATCAGCGCTACATACTTTAATGGGAACAAAAAATAGAGATTATAATAATATTTTACCCCCTATTAGTATTTTAGATGAAGAAAAAAAGGAAAAACTTATTGTTGAATTAAATTCATTAAATTTTAAAATTTAAAATATGAAACTTATCGAATTTCTAAATCGTCTCTTTAAAGATGATGGTTTTTTATTAATTGATGCAAATATGAATAAACATATGATTGGGCATCCAAAAAAAGAAAAACCTATAACACTTAAAATTTTAGATAAAAGTTTACATACAAAACTTCTTCTTCTGCCAGATTTATATTTTGGTGAAGGCTATACTAATGGATCAATAGTAATTGAAAATGGAACACTTACAGAATTTTTAGATATCGCTTTAAAAAACGTAGGTAGAGGAGAAACCAATTCCTATAATGCTATTATCAATAAATTTAGAGGAACTTACAGATTTTTAACAAATTTTAATCTCAAAAATAAATCCAAATCAAATGTTGCTCATCACTATGATATTTCTGAAAAATTATATGATCTTTTTTTAGATAAAAATAGACAATATTCCTGTGCTTATTTTAAAAATGAAAATGAAAGCTTAGAGCAAGCTCAACAAAATAAAATTGATCACATAATTAAAAAATTAAATTTAAAACCTAATCAAAAAGTTTTAGATATAGGCTCAGGTTGGGGAACATTAGCAATAGAAATAGCAAAAAAATCCCAGTGTGAAGTTCTTGGTATTACATTATCTGAAAATCAATATACACATAGTGTTGAAAAAGTTAAAATGAGTGGTTTAGAGAATCAGGTCAGATTTAAAATTGCTGACTACAGAGACTTAAACGAAAAATTCGATAGAATTGTAAGTGTGGGGATGTTTGAACACGTGGGAAGAAAGTTTTACAAAACTTACTTTAATTCAGTTTCCAAATTACTAAATGAAGACGGTGTAGCATTAATACACACAATCGGTTCAATTAACCCACCGAGGGACCCTCATCCATGGATAACTAAATATATATTCCCAGGTGGCTACACTCCAAGTCTAAGTGAAGTTTCAAAACCCATTGAGAAATCAGGCTTAATTTTATCAGATGTTGAGGTATGGAGAATGCATTATGCACACACATTAAGAAATTGGAAAGAGAGGTTTTTGAGCAAAAGAGAGGAAGTATTAGAAATGTTTGATGAAAAATTTTTGCGTATGTGGGAATTTTATCTTGCTGGTTGTGAAATGGCATTTAAATGGGGAGATCAGGTTGTATTTCAGATACAATTAATAAAAAAACACTCTGCAGTTCCTAATACTAGAGACTATATTTATTGATAATTTGTTGGTAGTAAAACAATTATTCGATGAAAAAAAAGAAAAAAAAAATTTCTAAAAAAAAACCAACTAAAAATAAAAATAAAAAAAAATTTAAATTAAAAAAAAATAAGTCTTCGGTCAAAAGGAAAAAGAAAATAATTTCAAAAAAAAACGTTAGAAAAAAAATAACAAAATTTTCTAAATTTTATAAAAATAAAGAAACTTTTATTCTTAAAATAGTAAGAATTCAAAATAGTCTCACGAATTTTCCAAAGATTAATTATCCATTTTTTTCAAATTTAGAAAAAAAAATTGAAAGCTTTTTTCAAGGAATTGAAAAGAGAATTGTTTCTTACAAAGTTCTTAGAGAGGAAGAGAAACAAAAAAGTATTATCAAAAAATTAGAAATAGAAGAAAAAAAAAGACAAACTAAACTTAAAGAAGAACAAGATGCGGAATTAAGAAAGCTTAAATTAAAAGAAAAACAATTAAAAGAAGAAGAAAAATTAGAAAAAGAGAGAGCAAAAGATTTAAAATCGTTTCTTAGAAAAGAACAAGCAATAATTAGAAAAGAACAAGCAGAAAGACAGAAAAGATTTCTTCAAGAGATAAAATTAGAAAAACAAATTGAGAAATTTAGAATCAGAGAGATTAAAGAACTTGAAAAATTAGAAAAAATTTCACTCCAAGAGCAAAGAGAAGACTATGATGGATTACAGGAACGAATAGCAAAACTAAAAGAGAAATATCAACAAATAAGAGATCAAAAAATCAGAGAAAGAGTTGAAGCTTTAGGTGTAGAAATTCAAGATGGTGATAGCCGTGAAACCTTATTAGAAAAAGAAAAACAATATAATTTAGATAGACAGAAAATTGAATTATCTTTAGAAAGTTTTTATCGCAGTGCTAACAGCTTAGTCTTTCAATTAAATAAAAGATACATAACACGCCAAATGTCGATTTTTAGATGTATAGATAAAAGATTTGAAAGTGGAGAAATTTTTATAAAGTGGGATGAGTCTCAAGATAATGAATGGTTAATATTAATCTATATAAAAGATAATTCTCCAAATCAAGGTATAGTCATTGAAGATAAAACAAATCCAGAAAAGAATGTTTCTCATGAGTTTAGACCTAATGAAATATTCAAGGCATCAGATATTATGGTTGATTCTCTCACACAGTTAATAGCAAAGATGAGAGGGAAAAAAGATAATTAAATTTTTTCAATATCTAAAATTTTTTCCAATTTTGGAATAACTTTAGTTCCATTAGACAACGGATAAATTTCTTTAGTCTGTATTAGATTATTCAATGCCTTTTGATATTCTTTAAGATCTATGTATATTTGAGCTCGCCCAGATAGAGCCCCAAAATGACGTGGTTCTAAATCTAATGTCTTATCAATATCTTTTAGAGACAATTCATATTTTTTCATTAAAAATAGTACTGTAGCTCTTTTGTTCCATGCCTCTGACCATTTTGGATCCTCAAAAATAATATTAGAGAAAATTTTATAAGCATAATTGTGTTGCCCATTTTCCATAAGTTCTGTCCCTAACTTTAATTTGTTTGTTAAAAATTCACTTTTTGGATGTAAATTCCATAAAGTCCAAATATTTCTTTCAATATTTTTGGCCTCTTCAATTTCCTTTGATTTTTTCAATTCTAAAAAAAATTTTTCCAATTTTTGTTTGTGATAAATTTCAGAAGTAAAAGCAGAGCTTAAAAAAGTGTACGACAGAAAGAAGGATAAAAAAATAATTTTAATAATTTTAATCATAAATTTATTTTTTTAATTTTTGTACCTGATCCCAAGCACTATTGATTGCTCTCATTTTATTTTTACTTTCATTTATTACTTCTTCGGGTACTCCTTTATTTAATAGCAAGTCTGGATGGTGTTGCTTACTTAAGTTAAGATATCTTTTTCTGATCGTAGATAGATCATCATCTGGTTTACTTTCTAAAACTATATACGGATTTAATTTATCTGATCCTTTTCTACTCTCTTTTATACCCAAGTATTGATTTTCACTTAATCCGAAAATTTTTGAAATATTTTCAATCATTTCAAGTTCTGATGAACTAACTTTTCCATCAGCCTCTGCTATATAAAATAAAATATTTATTACCTCCTCCAAAACATTTATATTGCCGTCATAAAATTGTGCGATTTGTTTTGCATACGGCTCATATCCAGTACTTTCTTTTTTTGCTTGATTGAAAATTTTTCCAACTTGATCTAATTCATTATCTGGAATTTTTAATTTATCTTTTACAGCAATTAATTCTTCTTTACTTACTTGGCCATCAGCCTTACTAAGCTTTGCAGATAAAACTATCAAAGATAAAGCAAATATTTTTTGACCTTGAGCAGCAGAAGAAAATCCCGCACCAGCTCTTGCTCTAGAGAATTTTCCACCTAAAAGCGAACCCAATAGCATTCCGAAAGGTCCTCCAAGTGAAAAACCAACCATCCCACCTATTAAACTTCCCCAGATAGACATAATTTAATTTTTTAATATAATTAAAATATTAAATGATAACAACTTTTTTAACATTAACTTTATTATTTTTAATTTTCATCTGGATTGTTTCTTGGATAAATTATTATAATAAACTTGATAATAGGCTTGGTAACTCGATTTGGAGATGGAGTTATGACTATCCAGTATTAGGCAAAAGAGATATCTCAGTCCTCGATGATAAAAAGTTTGTAATTCTTAGACGAAAAAAAAATCAAATAATTACTTATATGTACTTAGTTGTATTTTTGGGATTTTTAGTTTTGATGTCTTTTGTAAGTCAAATATTATTAATTATACAAAGTTAATTTTTTAGCTGACTTTTATTTTTAATATATAAAAAAAAAGCTACAATTTCATAGGTAAATAGGAAAATATGATAGATAATCGGCATAGATAAAATTTTACCAAGAAGTTTAAATTTTGGCATCTTATCCCATAAGATAATGAATGCTTTTGCACCTGCATAAATTTTTCCATCAGACTTAACGTGTAATCTTCTTAATAAATCTTTGTTTGTTTTTTGAGTATCCTGTTCAGCAATTTTATTGTTGGTTATATCTATCCATTCTAATTGCTTTATGCCTTGTTTTTTGTAAATATTAATTTCAGATCTGCAGATTGAGCAAGAATTATTGAAAAATACCTTCATATATCTTGCATATAACCATTTTTAATAAATTTTAAATAAGCAAAAACGCCTAATTGCAAAAATTTTTTAGTGTCTTACATTATTAAAATGTCTAAAATTTTAAAAAATTCGGAATTAGATATTTCTACAGCAAGTAGAATTGTTTCAGACACGCTTCAAAAATGTGACGATGGGGAATTATTTCTAGAAAATTCAAAATCTGAGTCGATTATCTTAGATGATAATAAAATTAAATCTTCATCCTATAAATCTGATTTAGGATACGGCCTAAGAGCCATTACTGGAGATGTAGTTGCTTACTCGCACTCAAGCGATTTATCAAAAAAATCCTTAAATGAATCCAGTAAAAATCTCAAATCTACTTTATCATCTTCAAGTGGAACATATAATTTCGAAATTAATAAAACGAACAAGAAATATTATTCTGAACAAGATCCAATTGATGCGAAAAATTTTAAGACAAAAATTGAAATACTTAATCAGGTAAATGAATATATAAGAAAAAAGAACAGTTCTGTAAGACAAGTTACTGCAACATTATTAGGTGAGCATAGAGCTATTGAAATACTTAGAAACGGTGGAGAACTTTTTTCAGATGATAGACCTCTTGTAAGATTTAATGTTTCAGTAATGCTCGAAAAAAATGGAAGAAAAGAGTCAGCTGTTTATGGCATAGGTGGAAGGCAAAACTATGACTCATATTTAAATGAAAAAAATTGGCAGAGTGTTTGTGATGAAGCATTAAGAATTGCAGATGTCAATTTAAATAGTAAACCTGCACCAGCGGGTGAGATGCAAGTTGTTTTAGGCCCAGGATGGCCAGCAATTTTAATTCACGAAGCAATAGGACATGGACTCGAGGGAGATTTTAACAGAAAAAAAACATCAGCATTTCATAATTTAGTTGGTCAAAAAGTTGCCAGTAAAGGAGTAACAATAATTGATGACGGCACTTTAGAAAATAAAAGAGGTAGTTTAACCATCGATGATGAAGGAACTCCAACTGAAAAAACTGTTTTAATAGAAAATGGAATTTTAAAAAATTTTATGCAGGATAGAATGAACGCGAGATTAATGAACACAAGATCAACTGGAAATGGCAGAAGAGAAAGTTACAAACATATAGTTATGCCTAGAATGAGAAATACTATTATGTTAGATGGAAGTTACTCTCAAGAAGAGATGATTAAATCAGTTAAAAAAGGAATTTTCGCAGTAAGTTTTGGTGGAGGGCAGGTAGATATTACATCAGGTAAATTTGTTTTTAATTGTACAGAGGCTTATGAAATAATTAATGGTAAAGTAGGTTCACCAATAAAAGGTGCAACTTTAATTGGCGACGGACCATCAGCACTCAAAGAAGTTTCCATGGTAGGAAATGATATGATGTTAGACCCTGGCATTGGAACCTGTGGTAAAGCAGGACAAGGAGTACCAGTTGGTGTTGGACAACCATCATTACTAATAAATAAAATGACTGTAGGTGGTACTCAACTTTAAAAATGCTAGAATATGATAATAAATTGAGTGATATCGTAGATAATTGCATTTCAAATGCAAAAAAAAAAGGTGCTACAGATGTTGAAGTTGGAATTGTAAAAAATACTGCTGAAGTTGTTAGTTTTAGAAATAAAAAATTAGATGAATCTGAGAGGTCAGAAAATATCGGTTTGTCATTAACTGCGTATATAAATAAAAAAAAAAATTCAGTTTCATCATCTAATTTAAAAAATGATAATTTAGAAAAGTTAATTGATAGATGTGTAGAGGCAGCCAAAATTACACCTGAAGATGAAAATAATTCACTACCAGATGAAAAATTATTTTTTAAAAACTCAGAAGAATTAGATTTGTTTGATGAAACTCATCTGGAAAATGACCGAAAAATTGATTATCTCAAAGAAGCTGAGGAAATAGCTTTTCAAAACAAAAAAATTATAAATACTAATGGCTCATCATTTAGTGAAAGTAAAACTGAAGTAGTGTTGGGAAACAGTAAAGGTTTTAAAAATGGATATAAAATGTCTAATTTTACAGCTTATTGTGAAGTTGTTTCAAAAAACAACGGAAGTATGGAGAGAGATTATGAGTATACTTCAAAACGACATTTTGAAGATTTACTGAAACCATTGGAACTGGGATTAAATGCAGCAAAGTATGCAATTAGAAAACTAAAACCTAAAAAGATAAATAGTGGAAAATTTGATATAATTTTTGATAAGAGAATTTCAAGAAATTTCTTAAATTATTTTAGCAGCGCGATTACAGGCTCATCAATTTATAGGGGAACTTCATTTCTTAAAGAAAAATTAAATAAAAAAATATTTTCAGATAGTGTAAATATAGTCGATCGAGCAGATATTAAAAGGGGCAATGGATCAAAATATTTTGATAATGAAGGAGTAAAAATACAAAATCTCTTTCTCGTTAATAATGGTTTACTAAATGATTATTTAATAGATACATATTATGGAAAAAAACTTAACTTAAACTCTAACGGAAGAAGTGGAGGTACAACAAATCTATATTTTGAAAATGGAAAGCAAGATCTTAAGAGCTTAATGAATTCAAATAACAAAATTTTTTACGTTACTGAAACAATTGGTCATGGTACAAATATTGTAACAGGAGATTATTCATTGGGAGCAGGGGGTATAATGATCGAAAATGGTGAATTTGCTTATCCAATAAGTGAAGTTACAATCGCAGGTAATTTAAATGAAATGTTTATGAAAATGGTATTGGCAAATGATCTAGAGTTTAATTACTCTACTAACTCACCATCAATATTAATAGATAATATGACAGTTGCGGGAAAATAATCAATTTTTATATTCAATTTTTTTTAAAATATACTGCCATTTTCCGAGTCTTTTATACTCAACTTTGACAATAATATTTTTTTTACTGTCGTACCAAATATCAAAATCCAATCTTTTATCAGGCTCCAAGTTTTCATCTGTTGATTTTAATTTAAAATGATCCACTTCAACAGTTTTTCCATTTATTTTAAGTTTCTCTTTAGATATAAAATGTACCTCTTGTTTTTTGATGCTTCCAGAAAGAGGGCTAATTTGACTATTGCTTGTTAAAATTTTATGATTCCACCAGTTTCCTACGATATTTTCTTTATCGGCACTTCCCTTAAAAGAAGAACCATCAATTATAAAAATATCTTTTGATTTATCAAAAAATAAGTTTACAAATTTTTTTTTTTCGTTTTGAATTGTTTCTGATTTGAAATTGATTAATTGATCATTTTGATACTTTTCACTACTTGTGCTCTTTATAGAAAATAATTTAACACCAGCAATCTTTACTTCAAATTGAGTTTTATTTATTACTTCGAAAATATTTTCTTTACTTTCAAAAAAATAATTACTGTATCCAATAATTTTACCATTTCTATAAATATCCATTTCAATTTTTAGTAAATCTTTATAATGTCCAGTATGTGGATATAATTTTGAAAAAGTAAAAAGTGAAATTATTAATACCAATACAAACAAATAAAATTTATTTTTCATTAATAAATTTTATATTAATTATTTATTATAAGATATATAAGAAATTATATTTTTATGTTTCTGTCTATAAAAAAAATTCCCAAAACCAATTGGAGTTCGAAATATCCATTTAATTTTAAACCAAAATTTTCAACTTTTTTCTTTCTGTGCTTTGGATTAACACTTTTTGGATTAGGAGAGGGTTTGTTAATAGTATCTTTAAGTGGGGCATCTCCTTGGAGCGTTCTTGCTCAGGGTATTTCTTTAAATGTTAATTATTCAATTGGAATTATAACTTTTATTATTAGTATCGTTGTTTTAATGATGTGGATTCCCCTTAAACAAAAACCCGGGATGGGGACTATATTAAATGCATTAATTATTGCTGCAATGATTGACTTATGTATAAACTTTGTTCCTTCTCCAGAGAGTTTTATTTCGCAAATAATTTTAGCTATAACAGCTGTTTTAACCGTCGGCTTAGGTGGTGGAATATATTTGGTTGCAAATTTAGGACCAGGTCCAAGAGACGGTCTAATGATTGGATTACAAAAAGTGTCAAATCTACCAATTGCTACTGTAAGAGCATTTATTGAGATCAGTGTTGTTTCAGTTGGGTGGTATTTAGGAGGTACAGTTGGGATTGGAACTTTACTTTTTGCATTCGGAATAGGACCTGCGGTAGCATTAGGTCTTTATTTGGTTAATAAAATTTTTAACAAATAATTAGTTGCAAAAAAAACCCCCAACAAGTGGGGGTTTTAGAAACTATTTTGTTAGTTTAGCGTTACATCATACCGCCCATACCGCCCATGCCGCCCATTCCTCCTGGAGGCATTCCTCCTGCTGGACCTGCATCTTTTGGTTCAGGTTTATCTGCAACCATTGCCTCTGTTGTAACTAATAAACCAGAAATTGAGGCTGCATCTTGTAAAGCAGTTCTAACAACTTTGACTGGATCGATGATACCCTCTTTAAACATATCAACATATTGTTCAGTTTGTGCATCATAACCTTGCGAAGGTTTATTTCCTTCTGTTAATTTTCCAACAACTACTGAACCATCAACTCCTGCATTAGTAGCAATTTGTCTAATTGGCGCTTGAAGAGCACTTTTAACAATCTCTACTCCAGCTTTTTGGTCATCACCTTTAACTTTTACTTTATCAAGTTCATGCGATGCATAGAGAAGCGCACATCCGCCACCAACAACTATTCCTTCCTCAACAGCTGCTCTTGTTGCATTAAGCGCATCCTCAACTCTATCTTTTCTCTCTTTAACTTCTACTTCAGTAGCACCACCTACTTTAATGACTGCAACACCACCAGCAAGTTTAGCTAATCTTTCTTGAAGTTTTTCTCTGTCATAATCAGATGTTGTTTCATCAATTTGTTGTTTGATTTGTGTACATCTTGCTTCAATATCAGATTTTTTACCTGTTCCACTTACTATGGTACTATTTTCTTTATCTACCTTGACTCTTTTTGCAGAACCTAAATCTGTTAATTTAACATTTTCAAGTTTTATTCCAAGGTCTTCTGAAATTACAGTTCCACCTGTTAAAATTGCAATATCTTCTAGCATTGCTTTTCTTCTATCTCCAAATCCTGGAGCTTTAACAGCTACAACTTTTAAACCACCCCTTAATTTATTAACGACAAGTGTTGCTAGAGCCTCACCCTCTACATCTTCTGAGATTATCATTAAAGGTCTTCCTGACTGTACAACAGCCTCTAAAAGAGGCACCATAGGTTGTAAGTTAGTTAATTTTTTTTCATGTAAAAGAATTAAAGGGTTCTCTATTTCTGTTGTCATTTTATCTGCATTCGTAATGAAGTAAGGAGACAAATATCCTCTATCAAATTGCATTCCCTCAACCACATCAAGTTCAGTTTCTATTCCCTTTGCTTCTTCAACAGTAATAACTCCTTCATTACCAACTTTTTGCATTGCTTTTGCAATCATGTTTCCAATTTCTTTATCACCGTTTGCGGATATTGTACCAACTTGAGCAATTTCATCGCTATCTTTTACTTTTTTAGCTGATGAGATCAATTTATCTTTAACTGTCTCGACTGCAGCATCAATTCCTCTTTTGACATCCATAGGATTCATACCAGCAGTAACATACTTACATCCTTCTTTAACAATCGCTTGTGCTAAAATTGTTGCTGTAGTTGTACCATCTCCAGCTTCATCGTTTGTTTTGCTCGCTACTTCTTTGACCATTTGAGCACCCATATTTTCAAACTTATCTTCAAGCTCAATTTCTTTTGCTACTGATACACCATCTTTAGTAGTTCTTGGAGCTCCATAAGATTTATCTATAACAACATTTCTTCCTTTTGGACCAAGAGTTACCTTTACCGTATTAGCAAGAATATCAACACCCTTCAGCATTGATGTTCTAGCCTCAGTGTTAAACTTAACTATTTTTGCCATAATTTTTCTCCTTAATTTTAATTATTTACCTGTAGAAATACCCATAATGTCAGATTCTTTCATTATGCTATATTCTTTACCGTCAATTTTAATTTCTGTTCCTGACCATTTGCCAAAAAGAACTTTGTCTCCAACTTTAACATCCATTGGAATTAATTTGCCATCATCAGTCTTTGCTCCACCACCAACAGCAACCACTTTTCCCTCTTGAGGTTTTTCTTGAGCAGAGTCTGGAATGATTATACCGCCAGAAGTTTTTTCTATATTTTCAAGAACTTCTATCAGTACTCTGTCATGTAAAGGTTTAAACTTCATAAATTCTCCTATAAATATGTGGACATATAAATATAGTCTGAGCTATTTTCAAGAAGGTTATTGCTTTAAAAAATCAAAGAATATATAGCTTTTTTAAGCAATCTATTAAAATGACAGTAAATTTAAGCAATAAAGGTGTTAGGGAGATAGCACATAACTTTGATCTATTTTATATAGATATTTGGGGAGTGATCCATAATGGAATTAAATTAAATGTGGATGCAGTAAATGTTTTATCAGAATTAGACAATCTTGGAAAAGACTACGTTCTTCTTACAAATGCTCCTAGACCAAACTTAGATGTTATAAAATTCTTAAATAAACTTGGATTAGATGATAAAAAAAGCTCTAGAGTTTATACTTCAGGCCAAGTTTCCTTAGACTACTTAACTAAAGAAAAAAAAGGGTTAAAATTTTTTCATTTAGGACCTGAAAGGGATTTTAATTTATTTAATGATTTCAAATCATTTAAGCAAAATAAAGTTAAGGATGCTGATTATATAATATGTACAGGATTATATGATGAGCATTTAGACCTTGAATATTATAAGAAATTTTTGTCTCCATTTATAGATAAAGAAATGGTTTGTACTAATCCAGATTTAATTGTCAATCGAGGGAACAAAATTGAATATTGTGCAGGATCAGTTGCAAAAGTATTTGAAGAAATTGGCGGTAAAGTAAAATATTTTGGAAAACCATATCCATTAGTTTATAAAAAATCTATTGATAATATTGGAAAGTCTGTTTTGTGTATTGGTGATAATTTAAATACAGATATTAAAGGAGCAAATATGCTTAATTTTAATTCCTTATTTATTCTTAATGGAATACATAAAAATGAAAAACAAAATCAATTAAATAGGCTTTTTGAAAAATATAAAGTTGATGTAAATTATATTCAAGAAAGATTAAAATGGTAAAAATGAAAATATTTAATGGATTTAATATTCCTCGAAAATATTTTAATTCCATCATTCTAGTTGGAAATTTTGATGGAGTTCATTTAGGACATCAAAAATTATTTAAAAAGGCTAGAGAGTATAAAAAGAAGTTTAAAAGTAAAATTGGTGTTATTACTTTTAATCCAATGCCAAAAATGTTTTTTAATCAAAATCTTAAACATTTTAAATTAATGAATACAACACAAAAAATAGATCAATTGAGAAAACAAAAAGTAGATTTTTTGATAAATCAAAAATTTTCTAAAAAATTTTCAAAAATTAAAGCTGAATTATTTATACAAAATTATTTGAATAAAAAAATAAAAGCCAAAGTATTATTTGTTAGTAATAATTTTAGATTTGGTAATAAAAGAGAAGGTGATATCAATTTATTGAAATCTAATGAGATAAAATATAATTATAAACTTATTATTCCTCAACCATTAAAAAAAAATAACAAAATAATATCTTCAACTAAAATAAGAAAACTTCTGTCAAATGGTAATTTAAAACTTGCAAATAAATATTTAACTAGAAAATGGGAAATTGAAGGAAAGGTTCAAAAGGGGAGAAAAGTTGGAGGTAAAATTGGATTTGCGACATGTAATATCGATATTGGAAACTACATTATCGCAAAGCCTGGTGTTTATGCCGTCAAAGCAAGGCTTAATAGCAATAAAAAAAAAATTAATGGGATAGCAAATTTGGGTTTTAGACCAACTTTTAATCAAAATAAAATATTACTAGAGGTAAATTTATTTAATTTTAATAGAAATATATATAATAAAAAATTAATTGTAGAATTTATTAAGTTTATAAGAAAAGAAAAAAAGTTTAAAAGTATTAAACAGCTGACAAATCAAATTAAAAAAGATATCAGAGTTGCAAAAAATAGTTTGAAATAAA
>MDTE01127070.1_pt1 | contig 16016 bp, 7 predicted proteins | sample 811231 | NCBI WGS metagenome assembly MDTE01 (sample SAMN05326651, study PRJNA326480) | marine metagenome | isolation source: seawater | place: Indian Ocean: Red Sea | collected 2010
AGACCAAACGGCATGGTCATTTTTGCGGTGGGATGCCGAACCGCCTGGATCTTTGCAGGGCGAGAAACCCAACCTCCACGACCGTCTCCCTGCAACACGCGGTGTTTGAGCCAACCCGTGCTTTTCACAGGCGAAGGCGTTGCCGTCGTCGGCCGAATCACCGCATTGATACCGCTCGGCGACAGATCCTTGATCCGTCCCTCCGTATCGGGCAGGCTGCCACGACTGAAATCGTAATGGAGCAGCAGTCCGTCTGACGCGACCTTTTCGTCAGGGCACGGTTCACTCTCGCCGCGAGCCGCTGTGCCGAGAGCCAACCCAAAGAGCATCGTCACCAGGATGTGTCGCATGATCTATCTCGGTTCTCCGGGGATATCACTGGCTCGGTGTGCCTCGCGTTCACGTCAGACAAAGTCGTCCCACAGGACTGTTGTGAGATGGCGAGCATTAAGGAAGATATTCCGGCATCGAAAACTGTTTCTTTCTCGAAAGCCACGCCGCGGCGTATTCTCCCAGACTCGAACCGCATTGCAATCACCTCCGTTTGAAAGGCTCGTGAGTTCACACAGCTCTCACCAAGCCAACGACGGTCTTGTCACAGCCACAACGACGGAATGAAACGATGTCGGAAATCGCACCATCGCGACCACCGCAACCGCCCCGTTTCCCGCGACCGGTCGCATCCGTGATCCACTCGGCTCCGAGAGTTCCCCATGCCCCACATCGCGCCCCCCGTGTCGTTGTGACGACGATTCTGCTGGTGTGGTGCTGCGACGTGATGGCGGCGGACGAGGTGCGATTTCAAGACGTGACCGCACCGGCGAGGACGGTTCGGCTGTTCACCCAGAGCGAACATTTCATCACGGCGTCGTTCTACCGTTCCGGATTGCCCATGTTTCTGACCAAGGCATGGCACGTCGGAAGTGGCGTGATCGCGCCGGTCATGCCCGCCGACGGCGTGAAGCAATTGTCCGTCGCCCCACTGCGGGTTCGCTTTGTCGACGCAGTGGATCACACCGCGACCGCCGGCATCGTCAAGATCGGGCGAGGCGGCCAGACCCTGTGGGCATCGGAGGAGCCCGGCCGGCAGGGCCGCAGACTGTACCACAGGGTCGAATTCCTGCTGCCGACCGAGAAACCGGGCGAGTTCCAACTGCGTGCCGGTCCGCAGCCCATTGGCCTGGTCGTCGACAAGTCTGGAGCCCGACCACAAAACCCCAAGGCGCTTGGTAGCCATGTCCGATGGTCGGTGGCGGACGCCACTTTGACGATCGGCACGAAGTGGATCCATCGACCTGGAATGCGGCTGCCCGTCGTTCCCGGGGAATCGGATCAGTCACGGATATTGCGAGCCGAATTTTTGGCGACGGTGCCGCGAGGCGAGTCGATTGTGACGGGCGAGGTACGAGCCAGCGCGGAGTGGTCTGAGTTCGTCCAACCGATCGAAATCGACCCGGCAGAGAACCAACGCATCACCGGCTGGCTCGTGGCACCGAACACGATTCGGCCGCTGTCCCAACCGTTGATCATGAAGGCCGAGGTGCTCCAGAGCGGCCGGACAGTGGACCTCATCGGTGCGTACGGTCATTGGGAGGTGCGGCCTGCGGCGGTCGATTTTGTCGAGGATCCGGCTTGGGTCAAAGTGCCGGCCGAGTGGAGAGACGCTCAGACGGCTGCCCTCGACCTGAGCCGGCAACGACCCGGACGGTATGAAGTGGCGCTGGTCCTGGAGCGGTTGCCACCCTTTGCCGGCCTGACACATCCGATTCGGACGGTCGGCCAGATCGCGATCGCCGACGATCAGCGGCCTCTTCACGTCTCGGTTTTCACCGACCGCAACCGCCAGGTGTTTTGTGCGGGGGAAGACATCCCGTTGACCGTCAGTGTCGGGGTGGACGGGGGCGGCGCCACGACACTGCCAGCGGAAGTGGAACTCCACCTCGAGTTGCACCATCGAAGCGGCGAGAGTCGACTGCGCCAGCCGGGTGAAAGCGAAGGGGGCCATTCACTCGGGAAGCTGCGATTTGCCCCTCGACCATACCGCGGTCGCCGGGTCAGCTTTCGTCGCGTAATCCAATCGCAGTGGAGCCTCGGACTGGCAGCCGGAGATTACATCGTGCAGGTCAGATCGAATGTCCCTGCACAATCCGCTGTGGGGCATTCTCTCCCGGTGCGATTGATCGACCGTCAGGCCCGATCGGGCATTCCCAGTGTGATGTTCCTGACCGGATCCAACGACTGGCGGGGTGGTGGCCACACGCTTTCCGGAGGTTCCACGCGGGCAGGCTTGCGGGGAGCGGCCGAAAACATGCGGACCCTGATGGAGGGCTACCATGCGGACGTGGTGTTGACCTGGGGATCGGATATCTCGCTGCAGCATCCAGGCGATTGGCTGCGTTCCGTCTCGCACCCGGAATCGACGTCGCTGGGAGCGGCCGAGCGACTGTCGGTACCAGACAGTCAGAACCCGTTGGCGCTGGCAGCACTCTCGCAGGGGAGTGCGTTCATGACGATGCCGTTCCAGATCGACAATCCGTTTTTCCCCGTGGCGATCCCACGCGACATCAATGAACTGCACTGGACTTTCACCAGCGTCGGCAATCGCCACCGCTGGCTGCCCAATTTCATCGGCTACATCGATTCGTGTTATTGGCGGCCCACGCCGGTGACCGGGTCGGCCTCGGTTTCGGCCAACAAGCCGCCGGACGGTGCAGTGCATACCCGAGAACAGGAACTGATCTGGCAGGACTTCTGCCGCCGCACCGGGTACGTGGGTCAAAAACCGACCGATTGGAACCTGGTGTTCACTCTGCCGGGCGGTAAAAACTGCCGGCCGGGATCCCCCATCTGGGAAGCCTGGTCCGATTACATCTGCCGGCTGTACGCCCGCGCCCAAAAGAGGCTCCGGAGGGTAACCGGACGCGGTGTACCAGGTGTCCTGCACACGGACTTCCGAAGTGAACCGATGTTGTCCACCCGCTGGTCGATCTACGGTCCCAATTCCGGTCTCTACTCGTCCTTTCAGGATCCGGAACGCAGCTTCGATGGTCTGGATGTGATCTCGGCCACCGGTTGGCAAAAGCACGGCGACAACCTCTGTTTCGAACCGTTGTTCTGGGGCGATTTGTTCGGCCATCCCGCAAAACGCGTCAATGCAGCGATCTGGACACCGGGATTCGGAGCGGGCACCACGCGGTACACGGAGGTCCTGAAACATGTCGGCATGAACCTGGCCCGAGGCACCGTGCCCGCCTACCTGGGACTGAACACCTACGGGATCCTGCCGTTCACCAACACGGGACACCGCTGGAACCGGGTGGACTACGGGTTTCGTGAGGAACTGAAACTGGCGTTCGACTTCGTGCAGTGTTTTGGCGAACTGGCGACTCGGGCCGAGCGACGCGGCCCAGTGGCGGTGCTCGCCAGTTGGCATCAAGGCGTCAACGAGTCGGGACGGTCTTTCCGAAACGGGGCGGATCTGTGGGAACTGATCGGCGGCCTGTACATGGCGAATTCCCCGGCGACATTTGTGTACGAAAGCGATGTCGAAGCCGGCGCGCTGACGAACTTCAAAGTGCTGTTCATCACCGGCCAAACCGTACCGCTCCCGAAACCGGTGTCGCAGAAGTTGGCAGCGTTTGTGGAAGCCGGCGGCGTGATCATCGCCAACCGCAACTCGACCGCGGCGTTGCCCGACACCACGAAGCGTGTCGACCTGGGCCTGGGAGCCTGGTGGCAGTTCTCGCGCCGCCGCGACCGGATGGTCCGTGAATTGACACCACCCCGCACCTTCAACGCCGACGACATGCAGCAAATCGAGTGCTACAAAATCGCCTTGTCGCACCGGGACAAACTCCGCCGCCTGCTGAGCGAGCACACCCAACACCCTCCGTTCGCTGATTGTGACGTGCCGTTCGTATTCTGTTCGACGTTGCAATCGGGAACAGGGCGACTGGTATTTGTGGTCAACGACACCAGCACGGGAAACCCCTTACCGGTCGGCGTGCCGCGCCAGACAACCGCCTGGAATCGCCCGGTGAAGACGATGATCCGCTTCAGGACCAGCACCGGTCACCTGTACGACCTGTGGCGACAACGGGAGATCCAGGAACGGGACCGGAACAACCGCTTGACCGACCGCGCCGACCTCACGCGGCACGCCTTTCGCGCGTACTACCATGTGCCACAGCGGCCCCAACGGCCACAGGTTGTGATGTCTCCACAGGCGACATTGGGCTCGCATCTCAGGGTAGAGGTGCGGTGGCTCGATGCCGCAGAAGAACCAGTCACGTTTCCCGTACCGACCGAACTCACACTGCTCGGGCCCAATCACCGTCAGGATGACAGTTCGAGGATCGACCGGCCCCCGGTGCAAGTTCTGCGACGTGTGGTTCCCGCCGAAGGGCGGACGGTCGTGTTCAAGGTGCCACTGAACAGCAGGCCCGGCAATTGGACGCTGCGAGTCAACAACCTCCTCGATGGTCGCACGTTCCGCCAGGCGGTGGCGGTCAAACAGGCAGTCGACAAACAACGTCGATCACCGTTACGCGTTGGCGCCGACGTGGTGGTCCATGAACAGCAACGTGTCCGCGAGTTCCTGGCCGCCGGCGGCTTCTCGGTGGCCGTAGCACCGAAACAGAGACTGTCGGCCGAAATTCGCGGCCTGGCCGACTCACTCGGCGCCCCGGTGAAAACCGTTAAAGAAGTCGCCCGGGATTTCCACGGTTGGCTCGTCTATCGGAAAGACCTGCGGTCCTACGTCTGGCCCCACGCGCGTTGCGAGGAACCGTTGCTGCTGGTCGGTCAACGCACGGGGAACCCACTGATCGAACAACTGCTGGCCACAGGCAGCACGCTGGCCGACTTCGGTCCGAATTCCCCGGGACCCGGCAACGGCCTGATCCAGTGGGTCCCCAACGCATTCGATGGCGGCTACGACGTCGTCCTGGCGCTGGCCGCCGATGAACGCGGACTCGCCGCCCTGCAGCGTCGTCTGCAGGCACTCCAGCGGCGAGCGGCCGCGGACTCGAAAGACTCTGTCCATCGGACGCGCCAGACGTTTGTCCCCCAGGACGTGCGAGCGATGCGGATACGCGGCGACGGCGCCCGCGCGGACTGGTTTGCCAACGGTTTGCCCGCCAACGGTCCCGCGAAGACATTCGTGCTCGGCCGTGACGCATCGATCCGTCGATTCACCCAACGCCGTGGGGTCTGCACATTCGCTTTGTCGGCCACCTCCGACGGTCGCGGCTTCGTCGTTGCCGCTGACTCCTGGGACCGGAACGTCTTTGTTTTCACCGACGACCAGGTCGTGCGGTCGATCCATACCGACACGCCTTTCGTTCAACAAGTCGGGATCAGTCCCGGCGGTTCGGTCGTGGCGGCCGAGCCGATGAATGCGGGCGTTGTCACGTCCTACAGCCACGAGAATCGTTCGCTCTGGACGTTGCCCGTCGCACGCTCCCTGTCTACCGACTACCTGGCGCTTTCGACGGATCGAAAGCTGGTGTTTGCCGTCGATCGACAACTGGTTCTGCGTGCTCGTGAGATTGCGACCGGTGTCGACCGCTGGGCCATTCAACTTCCCGACGAAGATTCGGATCGGTTTCTCCGCAGCATCGCATCGCTGACGACCAGCGGTGACGGCAATGCCTTGGTGGTAGGCGTTCACACGCGTTTTGTCGGTGCGACGAACGATTTGACGGCCGGACAAATCGCCGAGATCCGTCGCGGCGTCGCTGCCCGGATCGTCCGCGTCGATACTGACACCGGGCGAATCAAGTGGACTCGAACGGTTCCATTTCACGGGCGAGTCACCGGCAATCGATCGATCCACCCTACCAGTGACGGCTTGAGCACGGCGCTCAACCACACTGGTTCGCGTCTGGCAATGTGCGATGCCCGCGGCAACCTGCGTGTCTGGGACAAAGACGGACAACTGCTGCACCGATTTCCTCAACGGCTGTACACCGACCCGGGTCCGCTGGAACTCGAACTGTCGCGTGACGGCCGATTCCTTCTCGGCTACCCACGCACCGGTGAAAGCGTCAACCGGCTGTTTCTGTTCGACCTCGATGAACAGAACACCTGGACCTTCGATCCACTGGAACAGATCAGCGACGCCACGTTCAGCCGCGACGGCACACGATTGATCTGGGCGGCGTGGGATGGCGACGTCCGCGCCCAGGATCTGGTGCAGCAACGGCAACTGTGGCGGACGCGAGTCGGCAGCGGGGCGAGATTGCTCTCCCTGGCAGATGGTCAAACCGTCGCCGCCACCTATTACGGTAACGTGATTGGAATCGGCATCGACGGAACGGCTCGCTGGAGCCGCAATCTTTCGCCACTGTGCTATCCCCAGCAGACCTACGAGCCGGTCTTCCGCCCGGATCGGTAACCACTCAATCTGCCCGCGCCAGCCCGTTTCGAACACGGTTCTCGAAACCGCCCCCCCTTCCCTGCCATCCGGAGTCCACAGTTCGCACCTGAAGAGCGAACACCGGGGCTGGAGTCGGCGACGTCAATCCGGACGTGCCGGCATCCCCTGAATTGTCCCCCCAGAGGAACGAGGCGCAACACCGAATCTCAGTTCACCTTGAGGTCCCAGTCGCTCGCCTGATCGAAACCTTGTCTGTGCAGCCGAGCGACCTTGTACTTGAGGCTGACCAGATGCAGCCCGCTCACCTTCTTTGGAGGAATATTGAACTGGACGATGGTCCCCGGACCGCGCTGCACGATGTACCCGTCCACCGCCGACCGCCCCACCTTGTGGCCGTCAACCCTCGCGTCATATATCTCTGCACCCGCATAGGGGATGAACAAACGCATCGCCAAACCGTTGAGAATCGGAGCATCGGTCACCTCACCGGATTTGTACCCCAGTGAATAATGAGGAGGTGTCCGAATGCTCACCGGCAGCCCCCTGACAAAGTCCTCGATGTAGTCGAACTTGATCCTGTTGTGCTTGGCCAGGTTCGCCATGATGTCCGCCTTGGTGCCAAAGCCGATCCACTTTTCAGACGCGGCCGTTGTTGTCGCACAAATGCTCAATATCTTGTGGTCTTCCAGGCCGGGAGACCGAGCGTTGGTGATGCTGCTGAAATGAATCTGATTCATTTTCCGCCACAATTCGACACGGCTTTTTCTTCGTTTTTTTGCCGTGTCTCCCCAGGCCGAAATGCTCATCGATCCCCATCTTCCAACCTGCCTGCTCGGGTAGCCGGGAAAAAACTCATTCCGCCAGGTCTCGGTCCCGATCTCAAGAAGCCTCCGCGCCCGGGCAACCACCGCAAAGTCAAAAGCCGCCTCGCAGTTGTATGCCAGGGTGTGATATCGCAGATACAAATGGCTCATGATCGTCTGCTTGTCGTTAATCCGGTAGTAGTTGTGCTCCCGGCCCGGGATTCGGGACCCGATCTTGATCCGTCCGGCATCCATTGCCGGCCTTTCGGCCAGGCAGCCCGCTTTCTCCATGGCCCGGTTCATCTCTTCAACGATCAGTGGCTGGAAGCTGTGAGCGTTGAAGTCGCCCCATGAAAAGCCCGTGCTGTCGGGCATCGTCGCGCCTCTTTGCGTGGCATGAATGTCCATCGAGGCGTCCGGGTGAAACTCTTCGGCAACACCCAGAACCGCCAGGCCCTCGGGGTTCTCCTCGGCCGCTGCAGCCCCGAACCAGAACTTCGAGTCATAGATGTTGATGCCGAACACATTCCAGGCAGTGTTCGTTTTCCCTCGGACAGAATGGTACGGCCTGCCGCTTCTCCTGCGAGCATCCCATCCATCGGGGTTCACACAGGGCATGATGAGAACGATGATCCGCTCCCTGATCCGCTTGACGCCCTCACCCTCTCCAAGGAGCCACTTGGTCAGGTGCAGGAGACTCGTCGCCCCGATCTCCTCACCGCCACAGTGTGTTGACGTGAACAACACGATGGACTTGTTGTCGTCAGAGATGTTTTCGTCCGTGATCTTCACCAGGAGAATGGGTTTTCCCAGGACACTCTTTCCGCGCACCTCGACATCCATGATCTCTGGATGGACCCTTGCCCAGCCCTGAAGCCCTTTGTGCATCTGTTCAGAGGACGGATCCTTGGCAAATGGGTTGTCCTTGATCGGGAACGGCTCCAGGCCGGCTAACAGGGCTTTGAGCTTTGTCTTGACCCGTTCGCTCTTCTGGAGCTCGTGCAACCGCTTCAACACCTCCACGGACGATCGGTTCACAACGCGTGAAAGTTCAGCCAGTCCAAACACAGCCCATTCCTTGGCTTTTGGACTGAAAGTGGCGTCCCTCAACACTTCCAACAACACGTTCTTGGTTCGTTCGTCGTTCTTTCGGGACAGGACATAAACCAAGGACTCTTTCGCATGATCAGTTTTGGCGTTTTTGAGAGCGGCGATGATCTGCGGCGTGGAGGTATTTTCACGTTTCAGTAACTTCTCCACCGCTTTCTTTCGCAGCCTTTCGTCTTTTGCTTCTACGACGGCAGTCAGCAAGGACTTCACCGTCTCAGGTTTGTCCCCGTTATCTGGACCGGCGGTACGCTCTCCGGCCAGCAGAATGCCAAATGCGGTGACAATTGCGGTACACGTCTTCATCATAATTCTGCTCGCCGTCGTTATGGCTGGGGGCTGCATCTCGTCACGTCATCGCGTTCAATCACAGCCTCGCCGTTTGTTCGGCTTGGTCCGCAATTTTCGATCCGTCAACCTCACCGCCCTGAGGTCCAACAGTATCCTACCCGGCGGCGGTCGAACCCGCAGTGGCTCACCGCCTTGCCGACTGCCCCCCAAGCCTGATCGACACGAGCCAACAACCACACACACGCGGTGCGGCGGATTGGCCCCGGTTGGTTGTCGGGGTGTCCAGCCCGAAACTCAGCGGAGAATCTCGACCTCGATCCGGATCGAAGGTTCCATGTCCAGGACACCGTCGACACGGACTGGCTCCTGTCGAGCGTTGGTCACCGTGCCGCTCACCGTGATGTCCCGGGTCTGGCTACCGGTCAGTTGGACACCGTAGATCCCCCCGTCGATGTGATCCGCAACACGGACTCGCTGACTGTCGATGATCTTGATCACCGGATGGTCGTGTTCGTCCAGCCCGCTCCATTGGTTGCCTTCGACGACAACGTCACGAGCCCGACTGATCACCAACCGGCAGCCGACGAAGCGATTGTCACGGATCTCGATGTCAAACGGTCCGCTGTCCTGACGAAATCCGTCGGCATTGTCCAGCAGGAAGGTGTTCGAGTCGAAACACTCATTGTTGTTGAACGTCAATCCGCCATTGGCCCCGCCGTTATTCGCTCGGCCGTCCAAGACAAACAGCCGGCTGTTACGGATCGTGTTGTCGGAAATCGTTGTGCCCGTGCCGCCGGAGTTGTTGAACCCGCCAATCCCGGCCCGACCATTGATCAACGAGTTTCCGGAGATCACCGAATCGGGCGCCCGTCGCGAGAACGTGATGTTCCCGCCGACGTGACCGACACGGTTTCCCGCGAGGTTCGTATCGCGGATGGTGTTGTTGAGAATGCGGATGCGTCGGCCACCCGAGAGATGGACTCCGTTACCTCCGGCCCGCAAGACCACCGTGTTCTCGACGAGCGAATCGTCGCCGCCAATCACCACCCCCTCACTCTGCGAATCAACGATCCTCATGTCGCGGATGATCCCACGAGTGCTGTAGCTGCGGACCGAGTTGTGCAATTCCCATCGGGCGAAGGACGGATTTCCACGGGCATTGCCATCGATCGTCAGGCCGAGCATCCTCACGTCGTGTGTGCCCGGGAACGGCAGCAGAATGTGAAAACTGCTGACAACCGTCGTACCCACTGGAAAGACATGTGTGAGGTTGATCGCCAGCATCAACCGGTTGCCATCGATGAACTTGATTGTGTGGTTACGAGGGTCAGAGGTCGTGTCGGTGAAAAGTGAAACCTGCATCCCAACCCGGAAGGCGCTGGCATCCGCCACGCTGATCCAGCGGGTCGCACAGGGCAGGCAGTCCAGAGAGGCCATCTGGTCGTCCAGTTCATCGAACGCCTCGGTAAGTTCGGTGCGGACTTCATCGATCCGCTTTATGGTCGCACCGTAGCCGATCAGCGTCTGACGACTCAGTGGCCGAATGGCGCTCGACACGAGGTAGGTCTTTTCGGCCTCGAAGCGAATCGTCGCACCTTCGCCGGCCACCTTGATCGCCTGCTGGATCGCACGAGTGTCGTCAGTAACACCGTCACCGACAGCTCCAAACCATTCAACAAACAAGCCGTCGGCTGCATCCTCGTACAATCCGCCCCGCTGAGGATCGGTGACAAGCAGGGCCGTCCTGGTCCGCGCCCCCCAGCGAGACACATCAGAGATGCGGGTGACCACTTCGAGATCATGTCCGTGAGGGAGTCGCAGGCGATCCAGTGAAACGGTCGAATCTGTCTCCACCGTCGACCGCCGCTCCAAAAACACCGTGTCTCCTGCCTCGATATCCCGAACGGATCCTCCTTCGCTTTCGATCACAATCCAGTCGTTGCCGCCTTGCCCCTTGAGAGTCTCGCCGCCACCTCCACCTCGCAGTGAATCGGCACCACTGCCGCCGATCAAGCGACCACCGGCACCACCACCGATGATCGTGTCATCGCCTCTGCCACCATTGAGATGACCAACACCCGTCCCGCCCCACAAGTGGTCGTCGCCGGCTTGCCCTGACAACCGTACCGAACCAGAAAAACCACGCGCGTCCAGCCAGTTGTCGCCCGGACCACCGATCAGAATCGCCCGCTCGATATTTCGGAGACGGTCGCGTCCCCTGCCGCTCAGACGTTTGTCAGTCAAGACAAAGTCGACGTCCCCGATCTCCGTCAGCACGTCAATCCCCGTCCCCCCATCTATCGTGTCGTCTCCCGGACCTCCAGCCAGGACATCGCCCGTGCCCCCCTGCCCCTTGATGACATCATTGCCACCACCGCCGCGGATCGAGTCGACACCACCACCACCAAACAATCGGTCGGGTCCATCACTGCCGATGATCGTGTCGCGACCGCCGCGGCCGTTTATGAAAACGCCACGGCCTCCCAATCCCGAAAACACCTGGTCGGTGGCCGCCGACAGATCAATGACATCCCCTGACGTTGTGCCACTGACCACGATCGATCGGACCGACGCGGCCAGAATCGGTTCGCCAAAGCCGTCGACGGCAATCTGCGTTGACACCCGGACCGCCCCGGTCTCGGTTGTTTCCAACACGATCGTCTCACCCGTCGGACCGTCACCCCGGATACTGAGCAGACCCGCCTCAGCAGTGAAACCAATCGAAGTGAGCAGGGTTCGTGACTCGAACTGCTCGACAGACGATCTGGCGAACTGCCGTCGCCTCCGGTGCCACAAGCCACGCCGGGAGATCCGGTACCAAGACGACATCCAGGCACCCCATGCCCGGCCGAAACCATTCGACCGAAGACTTCCCAACGCCTTGACAAAATCGCAGAACACCTCCACGCCCTCACGCCTCGCACGCAACCCAAGCTACGCAACCCCCCCAAGATACCCAAGCCTCTCTGTGGGTGTCTATCGAAACGAGTTCTGTGTGAGCGAGTGAGAGAATCGCTGCCACAGCAAGCGCGACCTGGCCGCCGCTCGACCGGTTTGCACCATGTCACACTCGCGCTGTACGCGGTGCCGGGATGGTGATCATCGGCTCCCGGCAGTCTCGAGGAACTTGATCGTGGGTGGCCCGTCCGCCATCGAAGCTCGCTTGAAGGTCGCCCCGGGGCGACCCGTTTCGTTGAAGAAGCCGCAGTTGCGGAGGTAGAAGCCCTTCCCCTCGACTCCGCCGGCAAAATCGAGCCGGTGTCGCCCGCCGCCGGTTGGATCGACCGAAAAACGGGCTCGGGTGCATTCATGCCATTGTCCATCGACGTCACGGACCCACACGTTGCCATACTGCGCCCGGCGACCGATGTAACCATGGACCGGTGAAAAGCTCTCCAGGAAGGAATGGAATCCACGCAGATCGGTGTTCGTCTTAGGCCGACGAAAACTCGCGACCAGTCTCCATTCGTCGGCCGCCTTGTCGCCAAACCAGGACGTGTATGTCGTGTTTCCCTTGCCGTCGGGCTTCACCTCGGTCAGGAAACGATAGCACTTCCCCGCCTTCCACGGATAAACCAGGTAGCTCTGTCCACCAGACCCCTCGTTGCCGAACTTGCCGACGTGGACCTTGGGACCACTGGCCAGGGCAGTGATCCGCTGGTCCTTGGGAATGTCCCGGGGATTGTTCGTTTTGAACGGACTCCAGACAGAGAACAGTATCCGTCGCTCACTGGGGCCATTCACCTGGAAACCGAAGTACCCCTCGCCGAACCCGTTGGCCATGAAGAACGAACCGATCGGATCTTGCCCCTTGGGAACGGTGATTTCCGAGTAGGCGTAACGCAACTTTCGGTCTCGTGGAACCTCGTAGCGAAGATGCACCGATGGCCCCCGACGCCCCCAGTAAAACATGTTCCCCTTGTTGGTCGTCACATAGTCGACGGCCAACCCGGAGGTATTCGAAGACACTCTCAACGAGTGAATTGCCGCGTAGAGATCACCTGTGCGGCTGGCCCCTTTGAAGTCGACGCGAACGTATCCGGCTTTCGCGACACTGGTGCGACCGATCTTCCGATCAGCCAGTGCTGCACCTTCGATCACCGTGCTGAACGCCTTCACACCAATGGTGGTAGCCAGCGTGGAACGGCCGGCCTTTGTCCCCGCGTTGATCGACAACTCCAGTTCCGCCGGACGATTGACGTGAAAGTAGACCGAGAACACGGTTTTCGGATCACCCCACGCGATCGTTCCGTCTCGTTGAAACCCACCGCCACCCGGGCTCGGTGCGGTGCGGAAAGCATTGCCGGCCATCGGGATCGACCATTCGGCGGCATGCAGTTCGTTGTTGAAGACCAGTCCGCTTGCCAGAACGGCCGCAACGATCAAACGTGATTGAGTGGGAGATTTCATTTCAGGATCACCATCAAGTGGGGTGAAACATCGGCCTGGTGCAAAACGGCCGCCGAAGGCACAACCAGGCAGTCATGCAAACGGCACAGGCCGCATCGTCCCTCACCATGGGAGACCGGATCGAGGCAGTCAAGCAACCGGATCGGTGTTGATGATGAGTGAGCCGGCTTCTTGACTCTGTGACACTTCGCGGACATATTGCCTACCACTTGAAAACACCGTCCCTCTTCTACGGGAAGTTGAGCTCCAGACGTTTGCGGGAGGCCATGTGTTCTGGAAATCGTCCCGGCACAGGCCCTTCCGACGGTGGACCAAATCAGTGGATGTCATGGTTGTCCCGAGGCTGACAGGAGCTTGATGCGAATGCAGTTCGTTCGGTGGTTTGCACTGACAGTTGTCGCCGTTTTGCCGTCCCCGGTCGCCGCCGGGGTTGTCCTCACTCGCTCCGACAAGGCAGTCGTGCTCGAGAATGAGCTGGTTCGGGTGGAACTGCACCGCGACCGGAACTTTCATCCCTCGATCCTGGTCGACAGGCGCAATCCGAAGGCTTCGCTGGTTGACGAGATTGGCTTCATCGCGTGGAACGTGCCCAAGGCGGACTGGATGAGGTCCGCAGCGAGCGACTGGCAGATCTCGATCGAACCCGGCCAGAACAAAAACGTGGCCTGGTGCCAGACCACTCTCTCAAAGAAGTCGCCCAACGGAGACCGCAGCCTGCTCAGGCTTCGCACGACCATTCGAAAGGGATCCCCGGCCGTCGAACTGATCTTCGACGTCCAGTTCCGCCCGGAACACCTCCACTCCGTCGGGCTGCAGATCCAGGCATCGGGGTATCAGCAGGCCGAGTGGACCACTGCCTGGGGCAAAAAGACCCTCAAATTCACTGGTCGAAAAAACAGCTTCCACGCGATGCTCGGTTTCCAGAATGGGCTGGCACTGACGCAACGGAAAGCCAATCCGACATCGGGCGTGCTGCTCTTCCATAACAAGGCCTGGAACACCGTCTTCCCGACTCTGCGAGAAAAACCGACGTTTGTCCGGTACATGCATGCGACGCTGGCCAGTCCCGCGCGTTGCGAGATCACTCTCGTTCCATTCCAGAACCAACCTCCCCTGTTGGCTGCAACGAAGACGTTTGGGCGCCCTTCCGGTGTGGAACTCCCAGGACCGCATCCACGATCACAACCCGAACGCCGTCCAGCAAACTACGCTCTCACGCCGGCCGACAAGCAACGGGGGTTTGTTGTTTTTCCAGTGACGCCGTTTGAAACCGTTTTGCCCGACTCTCTGCCTCCCGCAAAAAAGGTTGGTACGGCTGTTCGCATGCGAGCCTGCCAAGGCGAGTATGAACCGGCAAGTTTCGCGATCCGGGCTTCGAAGCCGCTCCGCGATGTGACGCTCAAAATCAGCGGCCTCACCAAAGGAAACAGCGTCATCCCGGCTGACGCGATTGATGCGCATGTCGTGAAGGTCTGGCGGCAAGCCGGACCTTCCACGATGGCAGACGCCACGCTGGGCTCAGGCCAGGTCGTCCCCGAACTCCTGCTCAAGGACGATCGTGTCAAGCTGACAGGTTCGCGACCGGCCGTGCGTCTGAACGGCCAGGTCAACACGTCGGTCGACGCCAACTCCACCAAGCAGTTTTGGCTGACAGTGCACGTGCCGGAAAAACTTCCAGCTGGCAGTTATCGCGGAAACGTCATTGTCAGATCGGCCGGTGTCGCGACGGCGCACATCCCACTGGAGATGGAAGTGTTGCCGTTTTCCCTGTCGCCATCACGAAAGAAACAGGGCATCTGGTTCAAAGCGGAACGACGGCGAGATCAGCGAGAGTATGTCGAACCTGACGTGTATCGAAGACTGCTCAGCGACGTTCGGGCTCACGGCATGCAGTTTGTCACTATCCGTGGCCGCGGGCTGGGGACTGCTGAGGACGTCCTGAAAATCCACAAAGCGGCGGGAATGAACGGCACAGCCATCTGGTCGAGTTGGTTTCCCAGCAGCGCCCGCGACTTTGCTCCTCTACGTGCAAGCCTGGAAAAGGCGACGCAAAAGTGCGGCTACAACCAGCTTTACTTCCAGGCTGCCGATGAACCGAACAGCGAAGCGCAGATCGCCCGGGCGCTGGCCTATTTCACCAGAGTCAAAGCTGCCGGTGGCCGGACGTTCTGCAACATCATGCCCGAATACGCCCTTCGCCTGGGAGATCGCCTGGACGTGCCTTGCGTGGGTTATTCCAACTTCTTTGGCAGCCTGGAACGACCAGAACCGGTGCCAGAGAACGCGTCCGAAGCGTTGGCCAGTCTGCTCCGGACACATGAGGACGTCTGGTATTACTGGCAGTGTCGAGTTGAAGACCCGCGAATCAATCGCCTCCTGTTCGGCTTTCTCCTGATGAAATCGCCCGCGACCGGAGCCATGCCCTACACCTACGGCACGCTGGAGGCGGAAGATCCATTCAACGACTGGTCGTCTTTGCAGCAAGGCCAACTCAGCCGTGCGGGAGGCGGAGCGGTCTACCACGCTCGTGATGGGGCAGTGCCCACCATCCAGTGGGAAGCCTCGCGAGAGGGCGTCGACGACGCCCGTTACGTTTCCACTCTGGAAGCCCTGGTTCGCGAGGCACGCCTGAAACCCAGGTTGTCTACTGCCGCTGTGCAGGCCAACAAGACCCTAACAGCTGTTTACTCCCGATTGCCAAAGCACCTCTACAACACGATGGCCACCGTCCCTCCGGCTGTACTGGACGAGATGCGAACAGAGGTCATCAACGCGATCCTGAAGCTGGGAAGGCTCACGGCCGATCCGTAGAATTCCGACCGTTGACTCGGTCACCAATTCTTCCACTCGACCGGATTGTAGCTGACACGAACAAGTGCACGCAGGATCCTCGTCATGAACACTCTCCGGATCGGTCTCGCCCAGGCCAGGCAATCCGACGACTTTGACGACAACGCGAAGTCCATCTTCCGCTTCCTCGAAGACGCCGCTCAGCAGAAGGTCCAGATTCTCTGCTTTCCCGAAAC
>MDTE01175766.1_pt1 | contig 16014 bp, 11 predicted proteins | sample 811231 | NCBI WGS metagenome assembly MDTE01 (sample SAMN05326651, study PRJNA326480) | marine metagenome | isolation source: seawater | place: Indian Ocean: Red Sea | collected 2010
CAGTCCCCATCCAAGCCATCCATCAAGTCGAGGGAGGGATTGACCTCCTAGATGACTTGGTAGAAAAAGGACTGGCCCGCCAGTCAGATGCCGACAATTTCGATGTCCACGACTTGGTTCGCGAATTCTTGATGCGCTCAATGGAGGAAGGCATGAAAATTGATCTGCATTCTTCAGCTGTAAATTGGTATAGGGGCAGGAAAGACAGCGCTACGGATAGGATTGAGTTTATTCATCATCTGAAGAACACCGGTGACGAAGAGGGACTTGCCGAGGTCTTGCTTACTGAGGGTCACAGACTAATAAGTTCAGGCCATACAGAACTGCTCTCCATTCTGAACTCATTAGAAAGCGCCGATTTCGACTCGAGGAGCTGGGGATTGATTAGGGAACTAAGGGGCGACATCCTGACAATCCAGGGAAGATGGGATGAAGCCGAAGAAGAGTACAATGCTGCAACAAAGCACTTGGGGGGTGGGGAGCCAAGTAAGGAGCTTGCAAGGCTCCTGTCCGCTAGAGCCGATATCGCAGTCAAGCGAGGTGCTATGGAAGACGCTCTTGAACTGCATAGGAACGCCCTGCAAATCCAGGTTGACATTAGGGACGCCGTTGGAGCTGCAAGGAGTTACAACAACATGGGCAGTATTTTCCGAAGGCGTAAGGACTCTAGGAGGGCACTAGAAGTCTATGGCAACGTCGAGGATCTATTGGAAAAAGAGCAAGATCCCGATCTAAACGAAGAGAGGATCAGACTAGCCTCCGCATTCATTGAGATGGGCGAGTTTGACAGGGCGAGAGAGCACGCACTATTTTCGTACGAGAACACCAAGGACTCAAACCAAGACTTCCTTCACGCCAGATCTAGAGCAGTTCTAGGAAGGTATTACGCCAAGATATCCGATAACGACCTTGCCCTCCTCCACTACTCCGGGGCTCTGGAGACGCTTTCCGACTTGAACGACCCACAAAGCGCTGTAGAGGTGGAGATGCTACTCGGACAGGTTCTAATCGATGCTGGCAGGAGGGAAGAGGCCTGCGAGCATTATCTGAATGGTCTCGCAGTAGCTGAGTCAAATGACTTCAGAATGCTTCAGGGAGAGCTACTGGCGAGGCTAGGAGAGGTAGAATCGGACCGTTCACAGAGGATGAACTACCTTCAGAGATCCCTTTCACTATTCAGGGATCTGGGAGCCGTTGGAAGAATGAGGGAAGTGCAGAATTCGGTCCACAGAGCAGTAATGGGGAAGTAGTCATGCAGTTGCCAGCCTGCTAGGCTCGGACTGACCTGCCCAGCAACTGAACTCGGGTCCCGATTGTTTAGAAATTGAAACCTCTCCTTCGAATTTGTCCCCTATGGCCAGAAGGACCTCGCTTTCGGCAAGATAAGGGGCATTGTTCTTCTCAGATAGGTGGCATAGTACCAGACTTTGCAGATCCGGATGGCAGACCTCGCCCAGAATCTCCCCGGTCTGAGTATTTGATAAATGCCCGCCCCTCCCAGAAATCCTCCTCTTCAGAGAATCCGGATACGGTCCTCCGACTAACCTTGAATGGTCGTAGTTAGCCTCTATGGATATGTGGTTACATCTCGAAAGATGACTCATCAGATCATTCGGTGCTTCACCCAAATCTGTAACTATTGCAGCCCTATTACCACTTCCATCGCTAGCGATAATCGCTACATTGTCCGAGTCATCATGTGGTACTGGAATCGCCAGCATGCTCATCTTTGAGGAGAAATCAATCCTTTCGAGATTTCCGAATGTTGTACACTCTTCGATCGGCCTCCACCCCATTCGATTAGCTGTTCCTAGGTTGCAGTGCAGGGAAGCCTCCCAAGATTTAGAGGCCCGAAGTGCAGATCCCGAGTGATCCCTGTGGTGATGGGTAACTACTATGGAATCAATTGATCTAGGCTCAACATCTGCTTTGGCCAATCTATTTTCTGTCTGCCTTAGACTGAACCCGCAATCGACTAGAACATTGCATTCGCCGGTACTGATTAGGGTAGCATTACCCCTGCTTCCTGAACCGAGATGAGTTATGCGCATGCTCATCGACAAAACCCGAATCTAGACTCCCTTTGAAACAATCCATAATCTTGACTCAAAAATTGTGATTTTGATATCTTGGTGAACTACCCGGTCCGAACCTAGACCTATGTCCGAACGGCGCTCCATCAGCATGATAAATCCAATAACGCGAGAAAAAGGCACTAGGGTGTGCGAATGCGTCGAAAGCAGACAGCCTTGCTAATTTCTATACTGGTCCTTTCTAGCTTGGCCTTTGTATCCCAAACTCGCCCCCAATCTCCCGTCTCATCAACTGATCCGAATCTGGCAGAAGGTTCTGAGTCGCCGGTTACCGATCAAGACGGAGACCTAATTCCGGATCTGTACGAGGTAATTTTCGGAGATTCTGTGGATATTGAAACAGAAACTTTCCAGAAGACAATCGAAGGGCTAGACCCTTCAGACTCAACTGATAATATTACTGACCACGACAGAGATGGATTAACTGCGCTACAGGAGTATTGCTGGCCCTACACATTGGAATATTGCTTTGAGGATAGGAATAGCCTAACTGGCAAGTCGCCGGAAGAATCTCAATCCGGGCTGAGAGAATATCTAGATCCGAGAGTCTCCGATACTGACGGGGATGGAATCCCCGATGGTTACGAAGTACATATGTGCACTGTTGGCGGACTTTATGAGAACAATCCAAATGACCCCCTCAACCCAAACAATTTCTGGGAATGCAGGTACTTCGATCCATTGGATGGTAGTGATAAATTCACAGATTTCGATAGATGCGAAGCAGACTTTACTTGGGGTTGCGGGGACGGCTTCGACTTCAATAGTGATGGGACAATCGATACCGGGGAAAGGTTCACCAATACTGAGGAATATATGCTGGGGACTCCTGACGACTGGATTACTGAAAGGGATGGACTTTGGTGCTGGGGCGCTATAGAGGGACTTTCAGACGACTCTTGCCAAACCGAATACGAGAGGCCTACCGGTTCTTCGGGCTGGTTGGGAAGCGACCCAAGATTCATGGACTCTGACTTCTTCTTCTGGGACGAAATCTCCCCTGCACCTCTTGACGTACTTGGGGACGGGATCCCTGATGGGTGGGAGTCACACCACGGACTCGACCCATTGAATGCAAGTGACGCAATTATCGATAGTGACTCTGACGGTTGGGATTTAGACAGAGACGGTTTCATCACACAAGACGTTACTGTAGGGACATCTCATTGGGGGGAGTCATTCAGCAACTTCGAAGAGTTCTTGGTCGACTTAGATGGCTCCAGACACGTTACTCCCGGGGTTAGAGGGGTGATGATGTCTACGCAAAGCGACTACATTAGTTTCGATCACTCTACTGCAATAAGACTGGTAGATCCATCCGTTCACACAATCATTGCTGACCAGGCAAGGGAGAGGTTAGTCATCGGAACAAAATACGGAATTACTGTTCTTGACCCGTTCAGAGGTGCAACTTCATCATTCGAATTTTCACCAGGGATTGAGATTAACACTATGGAAAGGCAGAATATCGGTGGCTCAGATTTTCTACTTCTTGGGTCTAACATAGGATTTCACGCAATCCCACTTGAGAATGGCCTTCCAGTCCTAGAGTCTTCTGAAACATGGGAAATTGGAAGTATTTCTGTCATTTCTGCGTTGAAGTCCGAGTCTTTCGAAGTAGACTTACTTCTCATGGGGGACCAGAGCGCCTGGAAAACTAGGCTAAGTGATGAAGAAAACATCGGCGAGCTAGAATTCTCGAGCTTGGAGTCTCTTTCCTCGCTATTGTCCGAGGCCAATGCCACGGTGACTTCTGCTGCACAAGCCAAGATTTTCGGAAGAACCCCGATATTATTTGTGGGCACAGACTTCGGGCTCATAGGTTGGAATACTACTGACGGTTCTGTGGATATAGGGGAACCATGGTGGATTTTTAACAAATTAAACGCAGAGGATTTCGTCAATCAGGACATCCTAGACTCCTCAAAGACTGCCACGGTCAACACAATAGTTGTCGAGGAGTCATCACAGGGATCAGACGATGTATGGATGGGGATGGGCGGGGGTTTGCACCTAGTAACAATGGACATGATCATTTCTCAGCCAAAGGAGTCATTCAATAGTGAAAGGATGCTCAATATCGAAGGGCTACTAACCGGGGCGAACGATGTACACTCTATATTGCCTCTAGATGGAATGGTGGTATTGGGGTCATTAAATGGTACTTGGTGCTTGGAGGGAGGGTCTGACGGCATCCTTGGAACTTACCTGAACCAGACAGAGATTCCAGGACTAGTAACTACAATGACCACATTGGAACGGGACGGGGTTGAGTGGCTTTTCGCTGGAATTTCTCCTGGCAAGTACATGAACATAGCACCAATGGATCCAAATTCTCATGATTCAGATTTGGATGGGATGCCAGATGGCTGGGAGTTTGCCTATGGTCTAGATCCTACGGACCCCTTTGACGGTTCGAGGGATCTAGATGCCGATGGGGTTTCGATTGGAAGCAGCGGAGAATTTGGATTCGATCGTTTATGGAGCAACTTAGAGGAATTTAGGTTCGTATCTTCTTCTGATGAAGGCCTAAACGGTACAGACCCAAGAGCCTTCGATACTGATGGCGATGGACTAAGCGATGGCGAGGAGTACTGGGGTTGGTTTATTGAATCGACATCTTTCGATTGCCATTATCTCAACGAAGAATACCTCTGTGATACAGGAGTAGGACAATCTGCGTTCGAAGTCCACCTTGGTGGGTGGTTAGGCACAGGCTCCAGCGGAGGTAGCGATAGAGCAACCGACCCAACGAACCCCGATACTGACGGGGATGGTATGCCAGACGGCTGGGAAATCGAGCACAGGAGATGGCTGGGGGATGTATATACTGGTGGGAATGAATGGACATTAGATCCCAATGACCCGAGCGATGCTTTACAGGATGCAGATGGAGACGGGCTATCCAACCTTTGCGAATACGAGTGGGAGAGACTTAGGGAAAATTCGCTCTCATCTGGAATCCAGTCTCACGGAGAGGCCCCACAATACATAGAAAATTGGACTGCGACCGATCCAAACTCCAAGGACTCCGACTCCGACTCGCTCCCCGATGGTTGGGAGGCTAGGTATTCTTGCCACTGGCCGTCTTCAAACTCTGGAATCAATCCGATGAATGGGTCCGACTCTTTGAATAACCCAGATGGCGATGGATTTGATATAAATCGAAATGGGATATTAGAACTAGAGGAATCTTTTGTCAACTGGCTAGAATACCACATCAAATCCGAGATCCTTCTGTCCAACTCAACACAATCGGGCGATGCCTACCCTCAGAACATGTCAACAATTCTTGCCCACAGCTCATGGCTTGGCCTCGCCCAAGAAGCATTCGGGGATCGAACTGACCCATACTACCTGTCATTGTGGTCTGACCTACCACCTGACGACATGGGATCATCAGACCCCCTAAGTTCGGACTCGGACTCAGACGGTATGCCGGATGGCTGGGAGGTTTTTCATGCAAGATGGAGCCTATTTGACGAGGACTGGACACTAAATCCTGTAAACCGAGGAGATGGACTCGGTGACCCCGATCTAGATGGGATGTCAAATTGGGAAGAGTACAACTCGATTGATAGCCAGATTAGTGAAACAGACGGGACTATCTCATCCCCGCAATTCTACTTGACAGATGCGGCCGGGGCGCTCTTGGAGACTCCTTGGATTGGCGCCGAGTCTGCTCTCTCATTCGGACATTTCGTTACATCTGAACAGGCTTCTATGACTGGAAATTCCGGAGACCCAAACAACCCGGATACCGATGGTGATGGGATGTTGGACGGTGTAGAGTTAATTTTCACAGCATGGAACTCTACAGATGAAGTTTGGACCCTAAACCCACTAGTGCCCAATGATGGAAACTATGACTCCGATGGTGATGGAATCAGAGATTTGACAGAGTTAAACCTGACTTCCAATCTTCCAATTAACGGAGAATCATATCCTCCCGGTGCTCCGACATTCGGAGACGAGTCCAGAGAAATCGACCAACTTGCGTTCGAAAACAGAATCTATAGGATACTCTTCAGCAAGGAAGGAAGGGCAGAATTGGGGATGGAACAGTATCTAGAATGGCTCTCCGGATCTCCTGCAAAGCCCATGCTGCAGTCAATTTTCGGAATTACCGATCCCAAGGATTCCGATACAGATAGGGATGGAATGAGCGACGGATACGAGTATTGGTTCTCCGAATGGAATCTGGAAGAGAACATGTGGACAATGAACCCACTAACGGACACAGACGTAGATTTCGACTCCGACCAAGACTCGTTTGATTGTGATGGTGATGGGGAGATCTCAGACTCGGAGTCTTATGATAATCTGGCAGAGTACGACTCTAGGTGGTATGGGAAGAGACTAGAGGTCGGAAATATGCCTAATGGGACGGGTACGGTATCGTATGGCCAAGATGCAGTAAACGCTTTGATCGAAGAGAATGGGGCCTCGGAACAGTCCGCATGGGGTCAACTTTTCACATGGTTCTCCACAAAAAGCCTAGATTCTTCCGAGAAGGTAGGATTGATCAATCAACACGATCCAGAGAATTTCAATAAATCACTCTCCGGAATTAGTGACCCAACAGACGAAGACTCGGATAGGGATGGGATGCCCGACGGGTGGGAATACTGCTATTCTGTTTATCTTGAAGTACTGCCCGTCAATTCTTTCAGATGGTCACTAAATCCGGTTAATCCCCTGGATGTGGATTATGATCCAGATGCAGACGGGTGGCTGGATAGGGAGATATCAGACTCCCCAGCAACACAAGGTTTCTGGGAGGGGAGAGTTTTCAGTGCTTATCCAGATGATCAGCAGTTCGGTAACGGAGCAAACTCCCTGTATTTCACAAATTTCATGGAATTCAGCAACGGTACCTTGCCACTAGAACCAGATTCGGACTCAGACTCAATTGTCATGATACCGGTAATGCATGACGGTATTGTTGTCGATTATGTCCGGGATACTAGCCTCTCGGACGGAAGGGAGCTGTTCAAATATGGAACCAACCCTCTTGATAACGATACTGACGGAGACATGATGCCAGATTATTATGAATACTTCAGAGGATGGAACGAGACAAACGACAATTGGTCGTCATTCCTCAAGATAGAAGTTCAGTGGCAGGAAGTAACGCCCCAAAACTGGAAGCCAATTGCTTTCTCCGACGGCCAGATTACTAGACCGTCCTTGGAATGGACCTGGTTCACCCACGATGCCACCAATCCTACTGATGCTACCCAGGATGCCGATAGGGACGGTGAATGGGATTGCTCTGGTTCAGGCTGCGAATATGTACCGTACAACAACTTCCAGGAATACTACGCAGTAGTAAACACAACTCTATCCTCTCCCTCTGCAGTTCGCGCATCTTCTCTTTTCGACTGCTCGGGCGAAGATGTGGAGGAGTGGTGGCAACTCCGTGAGACCCTTCTTGGAACTTGCTCAGGTTCCAGTTCAGTTTCATCCAACTATCTAAGGATAAACAGAATTCATGACCAAGATTCACTATATGCCCTTGTAATTGACGATAACGACGTAAATTACGAGGACGTCAATACCAGCAACGATGTAACACATGTCAATGGGGCATGGACTGACGAGTACAACAGGCTTGCAGGGGACCAGTTCCATCTTCCGAACCCCGGACTAGGGGAGTATGCCTATGGTTGGTGGATTCTGGATATTGACGGAGACCTAGTAGCAGATGGAACAGATCCAACTAATTGGGATACCGATGGGGACTGGCTGAACGACTTCTTCGAAATTGATGATGACCTATTAGATGGGATCCGGGGAAACAGCGGTTCTCCAATCAGATATGACGATAGGACCACATGAACTAATCATTTCATTTGCAACCGGCATCTCAGACTATCATGGAAGAACAGGGGCGGACAATTCCTAGGCCGGACTCCGATCCGAACGAAAAGCTGCTCTTCTTGAGGGAAAATATGGTGCATCTAACCAATCAACTGAGTATGCCGGTCATCGAAGTCGCCCTTGTAATCTCTAAGTTCATTAGAATTGTAATAGACTCATTGAAGAACGCTGCAGCTTCCAGTGGGGAAGAACTTCCAACATCATTCCTAGAGCCAATACCCCTGGATGCCGAAATCACCAATGATTCCGCAAGAATTGGCGTTGAATCATTCCCACTTGAGAACCTGATTAATCGAGTAGACGAGGATAGGATGGATATCTTGGACACATTGATCAGGACAGTACTGAATGAGAGCCAGCTAGAGTTCGTCCATGCTCTCCAAGAGTTTAGAGAGTGGGAGTCAGAAATTAGAGGGCAGCTTTCTCGAGTATCCAGTCCCGGAGGTTTGTTTAGCCCGCTTGACCTTAGAGAAGGCTTCTAGGCCCCACTCGCCTCGTTCGAGGCCACGATTCCGCTAGAAACCCACCATGCATCCGCAATCGACCAAACGTAAAGAATGGGCCATAGAACCAGTGAAAGAATAAGAGGGAATTGAATCAGAAATAACTCCGAGGCCTTCCTATGCTGACGGTTAAAATGCTGACCCAAGAAAAACAATGGAACCAAGGCTAGAGCTACTGCGAAAAGAGGCCTAATTGCCCCCCACGGCCCAATCCCCCCACTCACCTCATTCCAGATTGCCGAGATTACGCCAAACGGACTTGAATCCGACTCGACATCTTCCTCAAGTTGGACTACGAACTCCTCCGCCACATCAGTTGCAGTAATCCAGGACGGAAGAATTTGACGTATACATGGGAAAGAAAAATGGGATCCTCATCCCCTATTCAGCTTCCCCCATTGTTCTTCTGCCTTTGACATCAAACCACTCTGCAGGCTCTCCTTCATCACTCATGGAGATCTCGTCCCCAATGCTCCTGGGAATGGAATCCCTCCCGGAATGCCAGGTCTGCTGTTCCAGCCATAACCCTATTTCTGGTCCTTCCAATAAGACTTCGATAACCCCGCCAAGTGGCTCTTCGTTCAGAACGAATGAAACCTTGCCAATTGATGCTGATTGCCTAGATATGGAGAACTCCGCTTTCCGGCCATCAGACCCCATCGACATTACGTCCAACGCTGTGTCGAGAATCCTATTTTCCCTAACAATCGACAACATCCCATCCAATGAGTCAGATTTCCCTGATATTTCTACAGTACCTCTTTTGATAGGGAAGGAACTACCCTCTGGAACTGATTCGGGATCCCATTCGGGGAAAATATTGCGAATAGCGTGAATGACCTTTTCCGGATCCTCATGGCTTTTTACCAACGTTGTCACCCAGATTATTGGATCCATGGCCAATGCTGAAGTTCCAAACTAATAGTGCTATTGAGGTCCTCTCATATGCACGAATAATTCAAACCAAAATTAATGGGCCCCTAGGCATGGCTCAGCGTTCCGAAGCAGTTTCAGTAGCTCTGCTATTATTGCCAAACATTTTCCTAATTTCTTTCAGGATATTTTCTCCCGAATTGAATGAAGCGCTTTCAAATGACACCACATCAGAAATTGTGACTCATACTGTAGCAATCATTTTCGGATTATTTTTCATGTGGAGATACCGCTTCATCGATGATCACGAACATAGGAGATCTAAGGCAATAGATGACCTGTCTAGAACATACAAACTCGAGGATAAGGGCTTGTGGGATAAGGGGGATGTTGCTATACAGAAACTCGAGGCTCGGGCATATGCCGACTTCAAGGGAAGAAAGGGCAATATTGCAATGAAAAGGATGCAGAGCAGCATAGGTGAATTAAACCGAGAGTCCCCAGAGGTCGAGCAATCACCGGAGAAGTCAGATTACTCCATCAGAGTTGACGGGATAGAACAGAACCCCAATCCACCCGAAACAGAGCATAAACAGAAAAAGGGAATATTTTCCCGGATTTCTGAATTCATTGAAGACTCGATAGAGAGCTCAGCCTCAAGAAGAGTTGAGAGAAGGAAAAAGAGGGAATCTGTGACAATAAAGGATGAATTTTCGTTCCCCGAACTAGATGCCCAATCTCAGTGGGTAGTTCCAGATCAAACCGAGAACAGGAAAAAGGCCAGATATTGCAGTAAGTGTTCAACATACAATGAAGCTGAGGCCAACTACTGTGCATCCTGTGGCTCTTTTCTTGATTAGGGAACGGTTGATAGGGCCCCTCCAAGAGCCAAATATGGTGGGATGATGCCAAATAAGCGAGACTACTATGAGGTGCTCGAGATAAATCGAGGGGCCTCGGAGCCCGAGATAAAGAACGCATTCCGTTCTCTTGCGAGAAAATATCACCCAGACAAGAACAAGAACGATCCGGATGCCGAATCAAAATTCAAGGAAATCCAAGAGGCTTATGCTATTCTTTCAAATCCGGACGAAAGAAGAAAGTACGACACATTTGGGCACAATAGACCCGGAGGTTCCCCATTCGGGGCCGGGGGTTTCCAAGGTGTGGACATTAGTTTTGATGATTTGTTTGGCGGGGGCTTCGAATCGATATTCAGTCAATTCTTCGGGAGTCATCAGAGTAACGGCTCTAGGGGTTCGGATCTATTGGTAAGACACTCAGTTCCATTTCAGGCAATAATGGAAGGAACGGAAGAAGAATTGGAGATTGAGGCGCTTCAGGACTGCTCTGCCTGTAGCGGGAGCGGCTCAGCAAAAGCGGGAGGATCTCGGCCTTGTCCAACATGCGACGGAAGAGGACGAATCGACCAGATTTCTATGATAGGCCCTTTCAGGCAGAGAGTTAGGAAGGAATGCCCCCCTTGTCGGGGTTCCGGGAGGATCGTTTCAGACCCTTGCCGAAAATGTAAGGGTGAAGGGCGGGCCCACCAACCATTCAAGGTCAAGTTCTCCGTTAAGCCAGGAGTTAGTTCCGGAACCCGTCTTAGGATGCGTGGCCAGGGAGAGTCTTCCTCCACAATTAATGGCGAGCCGGGAGACTTGTATATCGAAATCGATGTGGAGCCTCACGAATGGTTCGAAAGGGACGGCAAGGATTTATTGATGGCACTTCCAGTTAGTTTCGCGGACCTATCCCTCGGTACCACCTTGGAGATTCCACACATCGACTCGAGCCCCCTAAGAATCAAGGTTCCACCCGGTTCTAGTCCCGGAGAGACCATTTCAATTCGAGGCAGAGGCTTGCCAAGCTATCGTTACCCAACTCGGAGGGGTTCCGTTACTGCTGTTCTGAAATTAGAACTCCCCAGAAAGCAATCACGATCTATGAAGAAAAAGATTAGTGAAATCCGCGATGAGATGGAGGGGGAACTTCCTCCATTGGAGGAGCGAATTAGAAGTGATGCAATATTGCGAAGACGTAAAGGGTAACTATTCCGACTCGAAATGAATAGGGCTGATTATTGCGGCGGCTACAGGATTCCCATCCATCAGTCCCGAAATCTGCATATTGACCGAAGATACGTATCCAACGGTGATTAGCCTCAGGAATGTAGTGGAGTTTTCTCCTAGGTCGCCAATGAACACCTCGTCGTCTTGAAACATATATTCGGGCTCTACCCTATCTATCGATGCCTCCTCGCCATTTGGCGAGAAGATCTTGATTGCTGCCATGTTCCATTCCGAACCACCCGTCTTTATTCCTATCAGAATCGACTTCCGAGAATCGTCAAATCTCCATGCGCAGATGTCCAAGTCTTTTGTGTAATGTCTGATTTCAGGAAGACCAAACTCATCCGTGACCGAATCCCACGATTTCTCCGAAAGAACCCTCAATGAAGCCTTAATTTCCTCTATGCCAATATCTCTAACATTTTCCTCGGCAAATCTCTCTCTTAGAGCAATCAGTGTACTCTGTTCCTGCTCACTAACCAGCTTATTTTTTCTGCCAAGAACAAGCTCGTCCCGATTCCACCACAAGACAACAAGAAAAGGAAGAATCAGTAATAATCCTGCAAATGCGTAGAATGGGGTGAACATCCAATCTAGATTGACATATTCTCCATCGACATCCACCGTTCCCAAATTTTCCAGAGAGAATGCGTACCCCAACTCTTTTCCATACCCTCCGAGCCTTTCAACCCGAACCGCATGAGTTCCATTGTCTAGCTCGATTTCTCCAACAGACAAATTTGAGAAATCTTCGATTGACCATGAAGTCTGATTCAACCTCTGGATACTGATACTCACGTTTCCTTTAGGCTCAATTGAGAAACCAATCATTGACCATTCTTCGGAAAATATCTCGAGAGCGAATATGTCCACAGAATCATTCAATGATAAAATGCCGAAATACGTCACGTTGTTGGGGTCAATTTTCTGCCATTCAGGCCCAATTCCTTCAGATCCCCAAAGAATGTCCGGGGCATCCCCGATCTCCGTTATGGATCCTGGCCCCACACTCCCTTCAACTGTGTGAGAAACGGTAATAACCGAAATCAGAGAAAGAATCGCTATCGCCGCCCCAATACCCCTCATCGTTAGCTCCGAGAACAACTAGGCCTTAGAATCCTTCAAGCGAAAAGCGTCGCTCGAGAGCCGATGACAGAGCGGCCAATTGGGAGGGATGTCTTAGCAAGAGACCGTTTCTCTCGATTAATTTCCTTAGGGGACCGAAAAGCCCCCCTCTCATGGTCTCCTGGGCTAATTATTAGTGAAATCGACCCCGATGTCCCAGTCCCCATAGCCCCACTAATATCAAATTTGGATAGTTCATCTATCCCGTCAACTCTGAAAATCTCAACACGTGCGAATCTATGTTTCCCATTTGACTCTCTCGACTTCTGGGAAATGAGCCAAGGCCTACCCCTCCCTCCCAGCTTAGTTGAGTCGGACTCTGGAGATTTCGGCATTGGACTGGAGACTCTTCCAGTTTCGTGGAACTCCCTTCACCACGACCAATCGTTATTGAATATCGAATCTCAACCGTCACTAATTGTAATAATTGATGCACCACAGCTTTCCAGCAATAGGGGGATGCTGGAAAGAGCATTGTTGACAGTTAGAACAAGATTCCCAGCTTCACTAATTTGGGCACCGGGAATTTCGGGCCCAGATAACTGTGCGTTGCTGGCATGGATGGGCGTCGACATGTTCGACTTGGCCAGATCCAGAAAGGCCTCCGCCCTGGGGGTTCTTCTTACTGAGGGGGGGCCTAGGAAGACAGAGCCCTCGACTGGTGAGGAATCATCCATGCAAGCTCAATGTGACTCTTGGGTCAGGTCGATCTCGGCAACTAGATCAGCAATAAGGGACGGCTCACTAAGGGAAATGGCAGAAAGGCAGAGCACCTCCAGCCCCCGTTCAGTAGAGCACCTAAGGTTACATGACCAAATCTCGTACGAGTTCTCCAAACAAGTTGGCATCACAATTGGGCATGCCGACCCACGACATCAACTCCGATGCCATTCGTATGTCAGTCGGAATGATTCTCAGATACTGGAATGGAGGGACAGGGTTTCTAATTTCCACGAACCTCCTTCTCATCAGAGAGACGCCCTTCTCCTTCTACCCTGCTCCGCGAAGAAGCCATACAAGCTCTCACAGAGTCATTCTAGATTCAGGAGGTACATTGGGACTCCCAAGGCCCACGAGGTCATGGTCACCTCCCCTCTAGGCTTAGTCCCTAGGGAAATAGAGGAGCTATGGCCAGCTGCACATTATGATATACCGGTTACCGGAGAATGGGACTTAGACGAGATTGGCGTAATCAGGGATATGGTGAATAGGATCGTCGAGAGGGTCGGGTACTCAACTGTAATCAATCACTCCGGAGTTGACGTTTCCCCTCCTGGAGCTAGTGTCATAGATACTAGGCTCGGTGAAACCGCCGGCTCTCAAGGTTCTCTGAATAGATTGCAGGATGCCATAGAATCAACTTTCGCACAAAATAGTGAGAGGGAACACACTCCAAATTTCCGAATAGAAGTTCTAAAATCGATATCTAAGTTCCAATTTGGATCCGACGAATGGCTAGAAAGATGCGAAGTCAGAGGAAGGCCGCCTATACTTACGATATACAAGGAAGGAATGCAGATGGCAAAGTGGGACCCCCGAAGAGGGCGATTCTCATTTTCCAAACACAGTCTGGAAACCCTAGAAGAGCTAAGCGTACTAAAGAGAGTGGAACTCCTAGGGGATTCGGACTGGGTGGGTGACATATTCCCAAGCAATTTGCTGTCTCACGACACATCGATAAAATCCGGGGACGAGGTATTGGTGTTCCAAAATGGGTCTCTAGTGGGTTCGGCAAGGGCAATAGCTCCTGGGTGGGAGTGGCCCCATGGTCCCGGAAGACTGGCCAAGTCTAGGCACAGAATCTGAGTCGGATCAGGCTATTTTCTCGGGGTAGCGGTTATAGAGGGAGAGTGGGTCGCCCGGCTGCCCGAGGTACCATTATGGCAAGGATGCACAGCAAGGGTAAGGGAAAGAGTGGCTCGGACAAGCCTCACTCGAAGGCCCCACCTGAATGGTCGAATTCGGACAAGGAAGAGATCGAGGAACTCATCATGCAGCTGTCGGGCGAGGGCCACACAAATGCGTCTATAGGTTCTATTCTAAGGGATAGGCACGGTGTCCCGGACGTACGACTAGTAACTGGTGAGAGAGTCTCAAAGACAATCGAAAGACTAGGTGGAAAATCCGGTTACCCGGAAGATCTTATGAGTCTGATGAGGAGGGCGCTTAGGCTCATAGACCACCTTTCACAAAACTCCAAGGATACCCATAATAGAAGGCGGTTGGAGCTCTGTGAGTCCAAGATTAGAAGACTATCCAGATACTACAAGGATAACAACCGGCTTGAGTCTGACTGGACGTACAAGAGGGATCAGCTAAGACTCATGGTCGAGTAATCACTACTGATTTGTACTCCGATTAATTCGTAGGCAGGTGCGGCAGCTAATCGAGCACCAGGTCTTCTCCTCAGTTCGCGATAACCTTCAAGACTCGTCCAGGGAGTTATCTACGGCAAAGGGCACAGTTCTATTGCTCTCAAATCCATCGCTTAATGGGGCCCTTTCCTTAGCCCCAATAGAAGCCTCCCTGATTGATGAGGAAATTCCCTATCGTAGGAGATTTTCCAGAACAGGCCCATCTTTGCACATTTCCATCACGATTATTGACGATCCGAGTATTGAACGCCTGCCTGAACCATCTTCTCCCGGGATAATCCTAGCTCCAGTTACTGTAGAGGGGCTGAGAGGTAGGTTGGGAGACTCCCGTAAAGGAACTCTCAGTACCGTGGCTCAGGCCCACGTTATCGCTCAATGTATTTCTCCCTCTAGTCCAAGGCTGAGGAGGATGAGGCCATGGGTTTTGTCTGGAAACTGGATCGGAGGGGCATTGGACACCACATATGACCCCGTGTACTCCGCACTACGGGATTTTCTATCCAACGAAGGCTCGATCCGAGTGGTCCCGGTAACTGAGGTCCCGTCACCTGAAGATGAGAACTACGAATGGCTTGAACCGGGCGCTATTGCTAACATATCCAATGAATGGGAATCCTTAGATCTAGAAAAGAGAGCAGAATCTATGGATTCATTGGCGGAACCGGCAATATTGAGAAATGTACCATCAACAGCCCGACTCGAGGAGCTTCTTTGGCATTGCATACTTGCTCCCGAATGGAAATCCGATCTAGCTTCTCAGATTACCAGAGCATCGAATTATTGGGATAGAAAAACTTCGAAGGATGCTTCCTCTGAACTAGTTGACTCACTTATCTCAAAAGGTACCTTGTGAACAGCTAATGCCGCCTATTCGATTCTTAGCGTGCTGTTGCAACCAGAACAATCGATTCTCAATGGTCTGACATCGGACTCGACACGATTCTTCCTCCCACATGATGGGCATTTTACCCTTCCAGATCTGCTAGACCCCCTCAATCCTCCATCAGATTCGTTAGGGGGGGAGATTATTGCTGCTGGGAATACTAGTAGGACGCTAGATGCTACGACTCCCAGAACTATGGGCATCGGG
>MDTE01110809.1_pt1 | contig 16013 bp, 15 predicted proteins | sample 811231 | NCBI WGS metagenome assembly MDTE01 (sample SAMN05326651, study PRJNA326480) | marine metagenome | isolation source: seawater | place: Indian Ocean: Red Sea | collected 2010
ATGTATATTTGCTCACGCAAAAAAGGTCTGGTAGTTCAGTTGGTTAGAATACATGCCTGTCACGCATGGGGTCGCGGGTTCGAGTCCCGTCCAGACCGCTAAAATAAAGATTAAACCCCTATAAGTCAACACTTTAGGGGTTTTGTTTTTTAAAATAGGTATACCTAGGTGTAAAAAGTTTAAAATTTAATTATTTATACCAACTTGAAGCTCACCATAACATTTTGGAATTCCACTGAAATTACTACAATCCTTACACCACTGATTGGCTCCCTCAAACATATCCTTAACAGCCTTTTGCCATGAGATGCTTGGTTCCTGAGAATAAAAACTATATGCGCTGTTAAATTTTATTTCTGATTCATCACAGTGAAATGCTGTTCCCATTGAAGATGTCATAATATTATTAGATAAACAATTATGGTCTAGGTTTAAAATATCATGACCTAATTCATGCCAAATAGTAATTAAAATCGAAGGAACATCTTTATACTTTCTTCCACCTGGGTTAGCCAATGGAAAATTTCCTTTCCAACCATATACTCTTTCATCTTCAGTATCACCGTTAATAAATCCAAGAGATGTATTTTTAGGCCAATACCACCAATCCCCTGTTTTAATTCTATTTCTTTTTCTTGATAGACCATTAATATTAAATATTATCTCAACCTTATCATCAACACAAGTCCTTACTGCAATAGCTCCAGGTCCACCTAAATCCTTAATTCCAAATTTAATTGAATTATCAAGAACATAACTTATATCAACTCCATGCCTATTGGCATCTTTTACAAAAGCAGACACAATTTTTGACCATGCATCTGAGCTAGTTGATTCAACGGGTTCGTCTCCTAAATCAAGAAAATGAATTATTTCACTATAAATTTCATCAGACCATATGCCCATACCAGAATAGTCTGGATTATTGAGATCTAAAAAATTTGCTGTTATATCTTTGTTTGAATCCATTATTAAAGTAAGTGGATTTTCATCAGTTGGATTATCTAAACCATCTCCATGCCATCCAATAAATTCAAAACCGTCTTCAGCGGTTGCTTGAAGTTTTATAATCTCTCCTATTGGTTGCTTGCCAGATTCGTAATTTACCGAACCATTATTATTAATTGATATATCAAGAACGTAAGAATTACTCTTTTTTTTACAAGTGATAAAAAAACACAGGATTGTCAATAAAAATAAATTCTTTAATTGAAAAAGGAGGGTCTTCTTCATTTTAAGCGGTTTTATATAAATAATAATTTATAATTTTTCAAATGAACCAACTTAGATATTTTAAATTTTTAATCTCCCTTAGTGAAATTATAACTGAGAATAATCTAAAATTCAATAATGATAAATTATTGATTTAAATATGGTTTTTATTTAATTAACGTATTAATTTAAAAATACAACCCATAAGGAAAATCATTATTGTCCCACGAACAATAGTTAAATAAGGATGCGCTAAGCGTTCTTCAGTTTGATTAATAATATGATATGTTTTACCTCTTTTATTGAAAAAACCTTTCAATGTATTCATTATATTCCTTATGGTTACAATAAGTTTTGTTTCCAAAAATTTTATACCTATTCTTTGAAATAATTCTATAGAAAAAATCTCTAAAAAATTTTGGAGTTAATCCTAGAATAAAGGACAAAAATCTGTTAAATCCTTTTAAATTTTTTAAAATAATCAACATCGCATCTGATTCAATAAAAAAAGAATTTTCATAAAATAAAATTACTGTTTCACCTGAGTCTTTAATTTTATTGGAGATTAATAAATTTTTTGCAAAATCTGACTGAAGAGAGCTAAACTTAAATACTTTTAATTTATCATTCTTAATAATGTACCTTATCGTATTGTCACATAAGTTACATTCTCCATCAAAAAGAATAATATTTTCCTTCATCCTAACTAAAGGCACAAATTTATTAAAATTGAGATTGATTATAGCTGAAATTCAGTTATACTTAAACCGATTTTTAGAATAAATCTTTGTAAAGTTATGAACACAATTGATTGTCAAAAAATTTTTTTTACTGGGAAAAAAAGGGTCATCCCAATTTTAGGCGGTTTAAAGAAAAACTAATTTTTACTTTTTCAAATGAACCAACTTCGATATTTTAAATTTACAATCTCCTTAAGTAAAATTATAACTTTGAATAATCTAAAATTCAATAATGATAAATTATTGATTTAAATATGGTTTTTATTTAAGTAACTTATTAATTTAAAAATACAACCTGTAAGGAAAATAGTTATCGTCCCAAGAACAATAGTTAAATAAGGATGCGCCAACCCTTCTTCAGTTTGATTAATAATAGGATATATTGTTAAAAATATAATCATAATGATTCCTGAAAATAGACCTACAACTCCAGATCGTTTATCAGTTTTTGTGAAAACCCCCAATAGAAATAACCCCAGCATACCTCCACTTAAAATTGAAGCATATTTCCACCATATATCTAAAACACTTTTAGCATTAACCATTGCAAGTGCAACACATATACTCAGAATAGCAATTATCAAAGAACTCGTATACAAAAAAATCATGCTATTTCGTTCAGATTTATTTTTTCTAAATAAGCGGTTGTAGTAATCCTCAAGAAGAATTGTTGAAGAGCTGTTGAAACTAGTAGAAATTGTACTCATTCCAGCTGCAAAAATAGATGCTATCAAAAGCCCAGATACTCCTACTGGGATATGATTAACAATGAAAAAAGGAAAAACTTTATCAGTCATTATTTGATATTCCTCGGGTAAACCTCCTAGAATGCTAAAGTAAGCATATAGGGATGTACCAATTAATAAAAAAAAGGCCGATACAGGAATATATAGCAGACCTCCCATTAAAGCAGAAGTTTTTGCTTTTTTGTCAGAGTCTGATATCAAATATCGTTGAATGTAATTTTGATCAACTCCATAGTTTTGAAGATTAATAAAAACTCCATAAATAAAAACAACCCAAAATGTTGATTCAGTTAATGATGAGGAAAAGCTTCCAAGGCTAAACTTATTATCATTAAATGCAACATCATATATTTGAGCTGGACCATCAGGCATTTTTAAGTGGATTAATATTAAGCATATAATAGCTCCAACAATTAAAATTATTCCCTGGATTGCATCTGTCCAAAGAACTGCGGTAATTCCTCCTAAAAGCGAGTAGAGTAGCACAAAAAATCCAGTTAGAACTATAACTAAGTTAATTTTCCAACCTAAAATAAAATTTAGTGAGATTGCAAGTAAATATAAGATTGTTCCAACCCTAACAATTTGAGTTAATATGTAACATAAGGAGGCGTAAACTCTCGCCCACAAACCAAATCTTTTCTCAAGATAAAAGTATGCTGAGGTACTTTTCATCCCTCGATAAATAGGAACAAAAAATTTGATTGCCATGATTGAGGCCAATGGGATGGATAGGCTAAATACAAATGGGTTCCAGTTAGAGCTAAATGAGCTTCCAGGTAGGGCCAAATAGCTAATACTGCTTACAAAGGTCGCAAAAATTGACATTGATACTACCCAATTAGGAATATTCCCATAGCCAAGTATGAATGACTTAGCACTTCGTTTTGTTTTATAAAAAAAGAAGCCTAAAAGAAGAATAAAGATCAAGTAAGCCAGAAAAACAATCAAATCAATTGATTCCATAATTTGATTGATTTAATAGGTAAGAACAACGTGTTTAATATTTTTTCTGTCGTAGGTGTATGAGATATGGATTTTACCATCACTAGATTCTATTACGGCAGGATAGCTAAATTCAAATCCTTTTTTCTCCTCCAGAATAATTTGGTCCTCCCAATCAATTCCATTTTTTGATATTGCTACAGATAATTTTTTCCTGTCGTCACCACCATTTTTAAGAGGATTGTATACTAAAAGATGGTATCCGTTTTTCAGCGTAATTGCATCTGTTCCTGAATTAGGATTAGGAAGTTTAGTCCTTGTTACCTTTCCCCAATTAAGACCATTGTCATAAGAATATGCTTGCATCAAAGAATTATCTCTGCTCCTGCACAATAATTGTAGCTTTCCTCTATCGTGAATCAATACACTTGGCTGAATTACATCAAACTTTGTCTCTTGATCTATAGGTATCCTTTTCCAATTATCACCATCATCAGTACTCATCTCAATGTGAATTTTCCATGATAGTCCTTCATCATTTTTAATCTCAGTACTAGAAGGTGAAATTATCGTTCCATTTTCAAGTTGGATTGGCTTGTTTTTGATTGGTCCTAAAATTCCATTTGGTAGTCTTGTACTAGAACTCCAATTGTTTCCATTATCTGATGATGTTTTAAACATACCCCACCATTCTCTTGGACTAGGGCCAACCTTGTAAAAAAGAGTTAATTTACCTGAATTAGATTTAAATAAAACTGGATTCCAACATGGATAATCTATCCCATCTAATGATATACCTGTATCTATCATTTTTGGTTTCGACCAGTTATTATTTTGACTTTTAGATAGCCATATAGAAACGTCTTTATTCCCTTCTCTAGATCCTCCAAATGCGGCAATCAGAAATTTGTTTTCCCCAACCTCTAAAATTGTTGAAGCATGGCATTCTTTAAATGGAGGGGGGGAATATATCATCTTTTCACTAATCTTTTCAAGTTTTATTTGAGCATTTAAATTAGAAAAAATCAATATGTTTAAAATTAATGTGGTGAAAATTAAAGCTGGCATAAAATTATTTTCTACTAATTTAACAAAAACATTTTGGTGGTTTGAATCTCTTTTTTTTCAAATTTTTTTCTATCAATTATCATTGCATAAATGCTATCATTTTTTTTACTACATTACATACTAAAATTAAATTACGAACAAAATATAGTAGGTTAATAAATCTAACTTTATAGATTGTAAAAATATTTTCATTGTGTATTTAATTAGTTAAAAGACCTAAATTAAATTTTAAAAATTATAAAAATGGGAATTCTAGAACTATCAACCATATTATTGACACTTGCCTCAATTTTCTCATTAATCAATATTAGGATTCTAAAATTACCTCAAACAATAGGTTTGATGATTTTAGCTCTTTGTCTCTCTATTATAACAACTATTTTAGGAGCTATTTTTCCAGATTTTTTGCAGAGTGTAATTGAGATTACTAAGAAATTTGATTTTAGTGAATTACTTGTTAATGTTATGTTACCTTTCCTTTTGTTTGCTGGAGCTATGAGTGTTAATGTACATGAGTTACTTAAGGATAGACTTACCATTTTACTTTTAGCTAGCTTTGGAGTGATTTTTTCAACTTTTGCAGTTGGCTCTGGAGTTTATTGGATTATTAATCAACCATTTTTTGGGCTTTCCCAAATGGGTCTATCATATATCGATTGTCTTTTGTTTGGTGCTTTAATAGCACCAACCGATCCTATAGCTGTTCTTGCAATGATTAAAAAAATGAACTTGTCCTCAGTAACTGAAACGAGAATCGCTGGGGAGTCATTATTTAATGATGGCATTGGAGTTGTGGTTTTTTTGACCCTTTTAGCTATAAAGCAAGATGGTGTAGAAAATATCACTGCTGTTTCTGTAGCATCACTTTTTGTTACTGAGGTAATTGGAGGTATAGCTTTAGGTACTTTTATGGGTTATTTTGGACTTAAGCTCCTAAAATATATCGAAAATCAACATACCGAACTAGAGGTGTTAGTTACTATTTCAATGGTCTTATTGCTCCCTATAATTTCACATTATTTTCATTTTTCCGCTGTACTAGGAGTTGTTATGATGGGATTATTTTTGAATCAAAACCTTGATGTAGATAAAAAGGAAGAGGGAGTTCAAAAAGCTATGGGTGATTATGTTTATAAATTCTGGCATCTTCTGGATGAAACTTTAAATGCTATTTTATTCATTTTGATAGGTTTGGAAATAATAGTTGTTTTTGAGTCATTCCAGCTTCAATTTATAACTGTTTGTGTTTTGGTCATTATTTTAGTGGTTATTTCAAGGGGAATTGGAGTTTCTATTCCAATTGCAATACTTTCAATATTTAAAAAATTTGAAAAGAAAACTGCTCTAATAATTACTTGGGGTGGCCTAAGGGGTGGCCTAAGTGTTGCCCTTGCCTTAAATCTGCCTGATTCGATTGGAGAGGGAAAAGGACTTATACTTTTTCTAACTTACGTAGTAGTTTTATTTACGATTTTAGTTCAAGGGTTAACACTAAAAAAGATTGTAAAATAGGTCTTTAAAACTTCACATATTTTTTCCAAGCCTCTAATTCGGTCATCATTTCCTTAACTAACCGTGGGTTTTGTTTAGCTATGTCTAATGTTTCTCCAAGATCCTTCTCAAGATTGAATAGTTCAGGAATTTTATTTTTTCTTCCAATTACTATTTTCCATTTACCTTTTCTCATGGCTAAATTGTTATTATATTCCCAGAAAAGGGATCTTTCTTCAATCTTTTCTCCATTAAGCAAGTGATTTTTAAAACTTATTCCGTCAATTTCCTGATCGGGAACTGCACCGATTAAATTGGCAACAGTTGGAAAAATATCCATTGTCATTATTTGTTGATCACTAACTCTTCCAGCTTTAATTAATTTAGGAGCCCAAACCAAAGCAGAAACTCTATGTCCACCCTCATAAACACTACCCTTGCCAGCCCTTAAGTCACCATTATTTGAGAGTTTTGTCCCCCCATTATCAGAAAAGAAAAATACAATGGTTTTTTTGTCTAAATTTAATTCGCTTAAAGTCTCAATTACTTTCCCAATTCCCTCATCCATAACCTCAATCATTTCTTTATAGATTATTGATTTACTTTTTTCAGAACTAAAAGCATTAGAACCTTTTCCATTTACACGATTACTTCCCCTCTCTGGTGGAGATAATCTTCCTTGTATGGGATAGTGGGGAGCTTCATGAGCAATATATAATAAAAAGCGCTGGTCCTTGTTTCTTTTGATGAAATCGACAGCGTGTTCATTAATTAAATCGGTGCTATATCCTTGCTCTTTTTTAAGCTCACTTCCAAACCACCAATCCTCGTATCCTTCTTGATCAATATGAGAATGATAATCTACATTTCCAGAGACAAATCCTATATATTCGTCAAATCCCTGTTGAGTTGGATTAAACTTTGGTTCATATCCGAGATGCCATTTTCCAAAAATTGCAGTTTGATAGCCAACTTGTTTGGCAATCTCTGCAAAAGTTTTTTCTTTCAAAGAAAGCCCAACATGTCGGTGATTTTTTGCAGTGATCACACCTTTAACTCCAACTCTTTGTTGATATTTTCCGGTCAGTAAAGCTGCTCGAGTAGGACTGCAAACAGTTCCATTAGAATGAAAATCCGTGAATAATAATCCATCATTTCCAAGCATATCAATATTTGGAGTTTGAATTTTTTTATTCCCATATATAGATAAGTCACCGTAGCCGAGATCATCTGCCATAATAATAATAATATTGGGGCTGTTATTTTTAGAAATATCTATCTCACAACTTAAAAAAAGTGTAGTTATTAATGAAAAAATTAATGGTCTTTGGTACATTTTTTTATGATTAAAGAAGTCAAAATAAAATTATTTTAGATGTTTTAGTTCTCTCTCAAAACTTTTCATAACATAAAGATGCATCTTGGCTTGTGTAAGTCTATAGATTGCCCATGGTAGTTTCGGAACATATTCATGAATTGCAGTAATAACATATTCATTTTCTAATATTGATCTAAATTCTAACCAACCAAGATCTTTTCTTTTAGTTAATATTCCCCCCGTAATATAAAATAGCTGTCGATTTGGAGTGCTTCTGTCTTCAATTAATTTAAGCTCTAATAACATTATTCCAAGTAAATAAAATCTTAAATAACTCCCATCGAACTTTGAATTAATAATTCCAGCAAATTTTTTGCTAAGCCAAACAGGGTAATATTTTGCAACCCATTGAGCATTTTGTTTTTTCGGATTATAAATTCGCTGGACACTTCTTACAGTATTTTTCTCGGTGTTTATAAAATTAAAAGAGGGTAAGTCAGGAGCTTTTTCAACTAGAGCTCTTTTTATACTTTTTTCAATGGGGGTAAAATTAATTTGATAAAGTTCATCTGAATCCTTACTTGGAGTCATCTGGTGCTTTAGACTTTCTACTAAAGGAGATACAAAATTTATACTTGTTCCGCTAAATATACTAACCCACCACTTTGATAAACCAACAGTAAAAAATGGAATTGAAAATATCAACCGACTTTTATCCATTTGTTTTGAAGTCATTTGAAGTAATTCCATATAACTCATAACCTGATCACCTCCAATTTCAATATCTTTATTGTATGTTTTTGGGTTACTTATACATTGTTTTAAAAGTGATAAAATATCAAAGACATCAATGGGTTGGTTCTTTGATTTTGTCCATTTAGGACATGCCATTACTGGAAGATTTTTCACTAAGTTTTTTATAATTTTAAATGATGACCCCCCAGGCCCAATAATAATACCAGCTCTAATTGCCGTAAGTGGAGTTGCTCTAGCTCCTAAGGTTTTTTCAACCTCATATCGAGATAAAAGATGGTTTGAAATCTCGTGTTTGTCTTTAGGTAGGATTCCTCCTATATAAATTATCTGTTTTAGATTGTTTTTTTGAGCTGCACGAGAAAAGTTGTCTGCCAAAAGCAGATCGGTATCCTCAAACTTGCCTTGGTTTAGTCTAGTTGATGGAAGCATTGAGTGAACTAGATATATTGCAATTTCAGCACCTTCAAGTGCTTTTTCAGTACTTGACATGGAGTATAAATCTACTTCTCTCCACTGTATATTTTGGTTGTGATTGTATTTGACTTTCTTTCTGCTTAGTGCAATGATTTGAAAATCTTTTTGGAAAACTTCTATTATCCACCTACCAATGAATCCCGTGGCACCTGCCAAAACAACCTTTCGTTTCATCTTATTCAAAATTACGTATTATACTTCATTGATATAATTAAAAAATATAAGATTATCATGAATTGGAATTGGATAAAGCATAAAAATACTTAAGTTTGTAGTGAAAAAATAAAGGGTTTTAAATCCTATAATATAAAGAAGTTGTGTGTTGTTAATATTGGGAAACCAATTAAATAGCAACCTATGAGAAGCTTTCCAGTTTACCGGAGAGCTTTTTTGTTTTTTGTATTATTAAATCAATTTTCAGGAACTATCAAGCTAAGTTTTTCATTAAGTACTCTTATTTCATCTGATTTTTTATGGGTTTTAAAAAATTCACCATCAATTTCGTATTCAATTGCTTCATCTTTTAAGTTGCTTATTTTTATTTTTGAAAGTGAAAGCCTAAAAATTTCTTTAGACTTAATTTCTTTCCTTTGAAAAACAAGAACTATGAACTTTAGTATTTTAAAAATGTTTGATCTCTCAATATAAATCATCTCAAAATTCCCATCATTACTTTTAGCATTTGGAGTTAAGGTTAGGTTATAGCCTTGTTGGTTTAAGTTTGAAAATAATAATACCAAAGGTCTCAACTCCCTATAATTTCCGTCCCATTCAACCTTTAGTTTTGGATAATTAAAGTTTTTTATGGCTTTAATAAAAGCAAGACAGTAAGCGTAGAATCCATGTAACCCTTTTCTATTATAATACTTTATAAAAGTCGATTCGAATCCGAAACCAAGGTTTCCCAAAAAATATTTTTCATTAAAATGTCCTACATCTACTTTCACATCATAACCCTTAATAATTATATTAATTGCCTCCGATAAATTTGAAGGAATGTTAAAATGACCAGCAATACCATTTCCTGAGCCCATTGGAATTATACCTAATGGAATTTTTTTACCCATTAATATACCAGCAATTTCATTTATTGTTCCATCTCCACCGCAAGCAATAACAGCATTAGCTTTTTCATCAACAGACTTTTTAGCAAGAAAAATAGCATGCCCTTTGTGAGTAGAATTTAAAATTTTGAATTGAAAATTAAATTTATTTGCCTCAGTAAATATTACCTTTTTTAGGCGTTTAATTTTTTTTTGACCAATAGGTTTAACTATGAAGTATATTTTTTTTTTCATTCCCAGCAAACTATTTTTTTGGAGCCATTAATGTATTAAAATAGTTTTCTAGAAAAAGACTACATTTTTTTTCCAAGTGAACCATGAGCTGGTTTTTTTGGGAAATAATATTATTTTCAAAATTCTTATCATCTAATTCATAAAAACCAATTGCCTCGTAACCATTGTGAACGCAGATATAGTTTTCATCCATTATAAAATAACTGCCACCACTAAAATAATTGATTACAAATGGATCATTTTTTTTATCTGAAATAAGGCTTCTTCCCCAGCTTCTAAATGGCTTAGGGTAATCAATTAAATCCGCAACTGTTGGAAAAATATCCATATGACTTGCCAATTGATTATCGACTCCCACTAAGTCACTATTTAATTTGTATATCATTAAGGGGTTTGCAAACCGATTTACCATTTTTTCATAAAAGGGATAAAAAGTCTGATTAGCGTGGTCCGCTGTAAAAATAAAAATGGTATCTTCAAACCAAGTGCTATTCCTACAAGACTCAAAAAACTTACTAATAGAGTAGTCAGTATATCCAACGCATTGATGCATTGGTAGATTCCCTTTGTCAAATTTACCTTCATATTTTTTTGGAATTATATATGGTTCATGAGAGCTAATGGTAAAAATTGTACTTAAAAATGGAGTTTTTTTCTTATCTAAAATGGATTTTGTATACTGGAAAAATGGTTCATCCCAAATCCCCCAAAAACCATCGAATTCTTCGTCATTATCAAATTCAGTCCGCCCATAATACTCATCATATCCCAAAGTATTTGCAAAACCCGAAAGGCCCATTGACCCGTTAGCGGCTCCATGAAAAAAAGAGGTATTATAATCTAGTGCTTCTGCAACCGAAACAATTGATTCAACGTTTTGCCTTGAATACAAAGAGGAACTGTAAGAAGTTTCAAAGGATGGTATTCCTGCTAAAATTGAAGGCATCCCATGAATTGTTTTTCTGCTAGTCGCAAAATGGTTTGGAAAAATTAAACTGTGTTGAGCCAAAGAATCTAAAAATGGAGTATAACTTTTAAAGCCAGGAATATTGTATGATGCATTCATTGAACCCCAGTACTCCCTCCCCATGCTTTCAAGAATAAAAATTATTACATTAGGTTTTTTATTAAAACGTTTCGTTACAGGGTAATGCTTTAATGGATTTAAGACCTCATTTATCTCCTCCTGGCTGAACTGATTTGATTTTTTTACCTTATTCATTCCTAAAGTTTTAATTATTGTAAAGGTGCTATTCAGAACTACGTCAGAATGTTGAGGACTTTTAACATCATTCATCGCATCAATAACTGTTATGGGTCGTGTACTTTTTTTAAAATCTCCCCCCCGAGCTGCTAAAACAAAAAGGGCGATTGTTCCTAGAAAAAAAATGATAGAACTCAGAGAGTAATGAATGTAGTTGTCGATTATGATTGGATAAACCTTGACCTTTTTATAAGCCCACCCTAGAAGAAATATAACTGCAAAAAAGAGTATAAATAAGTAGTAATAGACTTCTACAAAGTGGAAAAATAATGTTGCCTTATTAGTTTCAAATTCTATAACTTCAAGAAAATTACTCATCAACCTGTTATTGTTAAATCTATAATATGCAAAATCGATGAAATTAAAACTTAGAAAAAAAGAATTAAAAATTAAAAAAATCCAGTAGAGGATTTTTTGATAAACCCCAGATGTTGTTATTCTCCATGGAATAATTGACATTAAAATAAATAGCAAGTTAGAGTAAACAATTGCTACATTGTCAAATCTTATTCCATGGTAGCACAAGCTAAACAACTCAGAAAAACTTTCCAGTTGTATAATATCATTATTAAAATAAACAAAAAGAATTCTGCAAATAGTATAACATATGTAGACAAGAAAAATTCTGTAGTAGAGAGATATGAATTCCTGGAATCTAAAATTCATAAAATTTTTATTAAATAAAATTTTGGTAAAGGTAGGGTATTGTATCTTTAGATTGGTTTATTGATGTAATCTAAAAATTTGAAACTATGAAAATAAAAAAAATAACAATTGTTTTAATCTTTGTTGGAATTCTCTTCTCATGCTCAGAGGACAGTTCAAGCGGCTTTTCAGAAAATTTAAGTACAACAACTGTGTTAGAAACAATAAATGCCATATCATTTGATGAGGATATGGAAGAATTGGTATCTGAAGCCCTTGAATTTAGATCAGGCTCATCCTCAGCAAGAAACTTAGATTCGTCAGATAAAGGACCAAAAAAATTTAATGGAGGCAAGTATGGCGATTGTGCTACCGTTGAAATTGACGAAGAAAATAATGTTAAAACTGTAACTTTCTCTGGTGATTGTAAGGGTAAACGTGGTCAAAGTAGAAGTGGAACTATGATAATTAGTTACTCTGACCAGCGCAATGAGGCTGGTAGTTTCCGTCAAGTAGAGTATTCAGACTTTTATATGAATGATGTTAAAATTGAGGGTACTAGAAGAACTGAGGTAATATCTGTGGATGAAAATGGCAATAAAACAATGAGAACTACATTGACTGATGGAAAAATGATTTATGAAGATGGGACATTTAAAACTAAAAACTCTGAAATGACTCGTTTTACTTACAGGGAAGGTGATAAAAAAATATATACTACTTTGACTGGATCGTCCTCAGGAGTTAGCACTGAAGGAATTAATTTTAGCATGCAAATTACTTCTCCTATTAAGTTTTCATATGAGTGCTTTATTGACGATAAAATAAGAAAAGGGAAAGTTCCTATTGAGGGAACTAAGGTAACAAATGATGGTGATAGTTCAATAATTACTGACTTTGGTGACGGTGCTTGCGACTCTTTGGTTGAGGTAACTAAAGATGGAGAAGTTGAAACCGTTGACTTGAAAGATCTTAAAAGGGGTGACCGTTTTAAAAACATATTAAAAAGTAAAAAGAAAAAGAAATAATTTTTTTGAAATTACCTATTAATTTTACCTACAATTCCTATGATAATTTTATCTTAGGAATTGTACTTAATTAAATAAATTGACCGCAGAAGATTTTAAAATGATTTATAATACCCACTTTGATGACCTTAGACGATACCTTTACTATCGATCAGGAGATCAAAATTTATCACAAGATATTGCTCAGAATGTTTTCATGAAGATTTGGAATAAAAAAATTGATACCTCAACGGGAAATATAAAAAGTTTACTTTTTAAAATTGGATCAGATGAATTTATTAATCACTACAGAAGATTGAAAGTTGAAAGAGATTATTTAGACTCACAGGATTTTAAATTAGTCCATGAAGATGATAATGAAAATGATCTTTTTGAAAAGAAAAAAAGATTTGAAAAAGCATTACAGTCACTCACCGAAAAACAAAGAGTTGCATTACTAATGAATAAAATGGAGGGGCTTACTTACAAAGAAATTGCAGAAAGCTTAAATTTATCTCAAAAAGCAATAGAGAAAAGAATTGGTCAAGCACTAAGTAACTTGAAAAAAAACTTAAATAATTTATGAAAAAAGAAAAACAGTTTTCAGACCAAGAAATTGATGATTTTCTTTCTCAGACAAAGGTCCCTCTGGGTAAAGACAAGAACCTTATTTGGAATGAAGAGTTTGAGTCATTAATTAATGATGAAAATAAACTTAAATCTGATATAACTTCATTATTTAAATTAAATTGGAATTATGGTATTGCTGCATCAATTGCTATTTTAATTTCCTTAATGATTTTCTTTAATCCTCTTGATTACACTAATACAGAATTAGTTTCTGTTGATTTTAATGGAACCGAAGAAGAGTTATTAGCTGACGAGACTATGATTGAATCCCTTTTTGTAGATGACAGTGAATTTGATGATTGGTTTGAGGAACGTTATGTATTAAATACAGTTAACTAATTTCAATGATACATAAAAAATATTTTGCTAATCTGCTTGTTATAATTTTTCTAGGTACTTCTTTACTATTTAGTCAAGATGCAATTACTATACCTGAGAATATTTATACTCCAAATCAGTTGGAAATGATAAGGGAGCAAAGAGATATGGTAAAAAAAAATCGAGAAACATTTAGAAATTCTCTTTCTGAGGAACAAAAATCCCTGCTTAAAAACAGTAAACTAACTATCAGAGAAAGGCAATCAGCATTAATGAAATCTTTGTCCGAAAATCAAAAAGAGGTTTTAAAAGGTAACCGTGAATCTGTCAGAAGGTTAAAAGAGTCATTTTCCAAGTCTTTAACCAGTAAACAAAAAATGGTTTTGAAGAAAAGAAGAGATGATCTAAAGGACAAAAGAGAAAGGCTTAAAGATTATAAGTCTGGATCAAATGAGCGAAGGGATAAGTTAAAACAAAAACAAGAAAATTTTATGTACCGCTCAAAAAAACCAAAAAATAATCCAAGGCCTAATCAAAAATTCGGAGGCTAAAGTTCAACCCTTTTAGTATATTTAGCCAATGAAAAAAATAATTTTCATTAGCTTTTCTCTACTACCTTTTCTAATCTTCTCTCAAGCCGATGAGGAGGAAATTATTTTAAATAGTGTTTTAGATCAGCTTTTTGAGACGGACAGTCCTATAGTTAATTTAGATCGTTCGGATTATCTCTACAGCACATTCTCTTTTGATGATAAGGTTTATTTTGCTGGGAGGGACTTTGGAATCAATCAATATAGCTTTACCCCTAATATTAGTTATATGAGGGGTCAAAACTTCTTTTTGAGTTTGGGGTCAGCTTATTTTAGTGAGCTCAGACCTAATTGGGATTTTATTTCCTTGAGCTCAGGTTACTCAATTTTTTTAGATAAGTCCAAGCAATTTAATCTAACAGGAATATATAGTCGAATTTTCTTTTCAGCAGATGCTGATGAACTTAATCCAAATCGATTAGCATTCTCATTAGTTTTTAATGAAAAAGGTTTTCGAACAAGACTATCTGGAGGATATCTTTTCGGCGGATCTGCTTCTTTTTACTCTGCTTTAAGTGTAAGTTATGATATTAAATTAATTGAAAATTATAAATGGGATTTAGATTTTAGTCCTGAACTTAGTTTTTTATTTAGTCAACAATCGGTAAGCGAACAAATTTCATCAGGTTTCCTATATCAACAAACCGATCAAGATGTTTTTGAATTGATAAATACAAAGCTAGAATTACCACTAGAAATAGATTTCGGACGTTGGGATTTTGAAGTTTCTTATAATCTAAATTTTCCCAACCCATTAATTAGCGAGACCAACATAAGTAATACCTCATTTTTAACTTTCACAATAGGTTATTTTGTAGGTATATAGTTTTGATTGCAATTTAAAATAGATATTTATATTTGAATAAAAACCAAACTATGCTCAAACCCTTTCCAATCTTCATTATAGTATTTCTTCAAATATTTTTATTCACAAGCTCCTGCAAGTCTGAAAAATCACCAAAATATATACTAGCACCTTTTTCCAATTTAGACACACTTTCAACAAATGATTGGTGGAATCGAAAAACCAGTCAAATTATTGAAATGAAAGTCCCAAGAGAGCAGGTAATTGCTTTTGGGATTTATACTACATCTAATAACACCCTGAAGTTATCGGCTCAATTATATCCGCTTTATCCAGAGGAATCGCGTCTTATAAAATTGGCAATTTATCAGGAAAAAGAATGGAGGGTAATTCAAACACAAAAGATTAACGAAATTGGATGGTCCGCTCTTTTTAGAATTGAAAATTGGGATATGAATGAGGCAGTAAAATATAAATTAATGCATGGCGAAAATGCTACATATGAGGGCTTTATTCGAAAAGATCCGATTAGTAAAAAAGAAATTACATTGGCCGCGCTATCTTGTAACAGCAATAAGGACCGTGGGGATAGGAACAAGTATGTGAAAAACATAAGTGCCTTAGATCCAGATCTAATTTTTTTTGCTGGTGATCAATCATACGACCACAAAGAACATACTGCGGCTTGGTTAAAATTTGGTATTCA
>MDTE01136891.1_pt1 | contig 16013 bp, 14 predicted proteins | sample 811231 | NCBI WGS metagenome assembly MDTE01 (sample SAMN05326651, study PRJNA326480) | marine metagenome | isolation source: seawater | place: Indian Ocean: Red Sea | collected 2010
CCAACTTCTTTAAATACAGAATCATTACTAAGGCAAAAACTGCCCAATAGAGATCGAACTTTAGTCTGAGTCCAATTTGGCACTACTTCGAAAACAGTCTCTATGACTATTTTTTTTAGGTCCAAGGCTTCTGCTTGATTCTGTGCAAAATAACCCGCCAAAATGTTATGTTGTCCCAATTCAGCAATTCCATCTTCTGGTTTTTCTAATCCCATAATTAATCGAAGTAATGTCGACTTACCAGAACCATTAGGGCCTATAAAAGCTATTCTTTCACCTCGTTCAATTTCCAAGTTAACTCCTAAAAAAAGAATTTTATCTCCATAAGTATGAGTCATATCATCAACTATAGCGACTTGCCTTCCTGATCTTGGAGCAGACTGAAAGTGAAAATCAGGCCTATCGCTATTCTTTAGCGGTGCTTCAATTTTTTCTACCTTCTCCAATAATTTTTCACGGCTTTTAGCTTGAGTACTACGCGTTGCACTTGCTCGAAATCTATCTATATATTCTTGTTGTGAAGCAAGATCTTTCTGTTGCCTCTCAAAAGCTGACTGAGTCGCCTCTTCCTCGAGAAGTTTCTGTTCTAAATAAGCACTATAGTTACCTAAATAAGTACGGGAAATGCCTCTTTCCGTATTCACAATTTGAGTACATATCTTATCAAGGAACATTCTGTCATGACTGATCAGAATCATTGCTGATGTTTGCTCTAAAAGATACTCTTCAAGCCATCTAATTGTTTCTAGGTCCAGATGATTAGTAGGTTCATCTAATAAAAGCAAATCAGGATCCTGTAGCAAGATCTTTCCTAAGGCAATTCTCATTTGCCACCCACCTGAATAATTTCCAACCCGTTTTTGAGCATCTTTTTGACTAAATCCAATTTTAGGTAATATTTTTTCAACTTTGGCTTCAAGTTCATAACCATGAATTGCTTCAAACCGACTTTGAAGGATGCCTAACTCCTTAATTAACTTATTCAAATAGTGAGAATCTTTTGCAGCACGATCAGACGCCATCTTTTCCTCCACTAACCTCAACTTTGCTAAAACTGATGAAGCTTCAGCAAAAGCTTGAAAAAGCTCTTCTCTAACAGTTCGGCTTAAGTCAACATCAAATTCCTGTTTTAAATATGCAATCCGAGGCTCTCCCTGACGCACAACCTTCCCACTAGTAGCCTCTTCAATTCCAGCAATGATTTTTAACTGCGTTGATTTGCCTGCACCATTGACCCCAATAAGCCCTATACGATCTCCAGGCCTGACTTCCCAGGTGACATTTTTAAGGACTTCACCTGTTGGATAGATCTTGGTAATACGATCAAGTCGCAGCACTAGTCAAATGAATCAATTGGTCGGTGAGGTCGGTTGGATAAATTGAGACAAGGAATGAACTAGTTACCTATACACAACCATGGCAAGACTGGAACAATTTGCTGCTCTAGTTTTAGCTGCAGCCTTAGCAATCCCAAGCTACTGGTTTTTTTGGACCATGGCAGGTGGAGGTGGTTATGAAAGAAGAGGTACAAAAAACATACCAAGCATCGAAGAAAAAAGCCTACAAGTCAAACCAAAGAGTTCTCAATCTATAAACCGCCTCGAGCCTTAAAAAGCCATTGTTTGGTATCTGCATCATCAATTGCTGCCAAATAATCTTTCACCTCATCCGAGGTGACTGGTAAGCCAAGACTCATCCCTAATTTACATATGGCATTTAAAGCTCCCTGAGGGTCCTGCAAAGCCTGGCGAAACAATATCTGAGTATGCTCAGGATCTGCCTTAATACGTTTATAAAGTTCAGCAGCGTTATTACTCATAAAAAAAGAATGAACTAAATGAACCTTATTCAGTTAAGCAACTTTTGACTCAATACTTAGATCATTCAGCGAATCTATGTCGCAATCTTGCAATCCAACTGCTGAAGCATCCTTCATGCTTCTTGCATCCATACACAAAACTTTCCTTAACTGGGCAAAATTTGCCGCTTGTGAAGCTCTGCCCTCCTTAACTGCTCCATATTCAGCACGCTGAAGGATGTGGTGAAGGTGAGTGAGGAGGTAAGGGCTAATGACAGCAGATATCAAAACATCATTATTTTCACTCTTGCGTCTTGCTCTCCTTCTAATGCCATTAGAGCCTGAAGGAGCCTTGGAATTAACTTTGCGTGGCCTCTGAGAACGAGGGGAGGATGAAAGGCTGGGTTTTGTCATAAATACTCCTTTTGACTGATTGGATCTGCAAATACGCAATGTTTTCGCTAACAAAAAAATTCTGTGCAGATGACATTCGCGCAATTGCTGAAAAGTAGTGATCGAAGAAAGCCAACTAAAGACTTGGATCAATCATAGTACTGGATACTACCCTTGCATACGTCTGTACACTAATTATTAACCAATACTATTGATGAGTAGTGGCAACCCGACAAACCTCATCGAATGGGAAGCAAAAATCCCCGAGAGTTCAGGTAGTCCTTCCTGAGGAACTATGCAGCCGACTAGCCGCATTGGCCATGAGGGAGTCAAGAACAGTAAGCAATATGGCCAAAGTTCTAATTCAAGAAGGAGTAAAGCATTATGAAAAACGGCAAATATCGGCTAGTGCTTCAACTGCTCTAATTACAAGTACCGAAGGATTCAGGTCAGCTCTAGAAGCTCAAGAGTCAAAACGTTTGCGAGGTGCTCCTCGAAGACTCAGGTTACAAAGGCCTGGTTAATAATCTATTGTTCTCACATCGCTTCTAGTTCTTTATCTAACCAGGATTTACTCTTGTTCCAAGGACAACAGGTCTAAGCGCGCCAGTAATCGGTGGTGTATTGGATTGATAATTCAAGGTATGCCACCAAGTCAATAAAGCAAAGGCCAAAGCTTCTCGAGACTGTGGTGGTATTCCATGATCTTCGATTGAGGAAACAATCATTCCACGGCATCTCTTTCTGATTTCACGAAGCATCACTGGGTTTAGGCAACCTCCACCAGCAACCAACAACTCAATTGGACGAATAAAATACGTGGATTGCAGGTTATTTAAATCCTGAGCAATCACTGCTCCTGTAAAAGCTGTCAAGGTAGCGATCAAATCCTCATCTCGAAGCGAGGAGATTTTGCATAATCTATTTTCTAAATCTGCACGTCCAAACTGCTCTCTGCCAGTTGATTTTGGAGGGGGTTTGTGAAAAAAAGATTCCTTTAACCAACTATCAATCGTTGGCTCATGTGGAGAACCACTTGCAGCGATTAAGCCATTGCGATCAAAATTCAATTCCCCATTAGTAATCTTTTGCACTGCAAAATCAACAAGAGTATTAGCTGGACCACAATCCCATCCCAAAACAGAATCAAACCGATTAGGTCCATTTGATGGTGGTATCAATGTGAGATTCGCAATACCCCCAAGATTTAAAACAGCTCGCCAACCTTGCACTCGTCCCAAAATTGCAGCATCCAATGGCGGTACCAAAGGGGCCCCTTCTCCACCCACTGCAAGGTCCACTGCTCTGAAATCATGAACCACAGGAAGTTCTAACAATTGAGCAAGTAATGGAGCTTGAAGCAATTGACAAGTTGCACCACGCTTATTTGTAGAAGGTGGACGATGATAAACAGTTTGCCCATGACACCCCACTAATTGCGCTTGGCCTTCTGAATCGCATGCCAAGGCAGCTTGGTAATACATCTCGGTAATATCCTCAGCCAAAACAATCCATTCATCACTACTTAACTTCACACCTTGACCTGCATCGAGGACTCGATCTCTTAATGCTGAGGGATACGGCAATGAAAAAGATTTGAGCAAACTCCAATTGGGCCTATCAGGTTTACCCAAAAACTCTGCCAAAACTGCATCAACACCATCTGAACTAGTGCCACTCATGAGGCCCAGTACACGCATATAACTAACTCTGAGGTAGCTTCTGCAGATCTTCCATTGATCCCATGACTACTAAAACATGACTTTTTTTAAGAACAAATGATGCCGGTGGATTGACGGTGAGACCTTTCGTTGGACCTGCTGCTAAAACATTTACTAAATAATTTTTACGAAGGTTCAGATCGCGTAGGGAGCGACCTACAAAAATTGCAGGGACCTTGATTTCATCAATACCTATTTGATCATCCAACTCCAAACGTTCAATCAAATTGGGACGGATGAGTTCCAGCCCTAATCTTTCTCCTTGCATTCTTGAAGGGAAAACAACTCTATCCGCACCCACCCTTTTCAACATCTTTTCATGCAAATCACTTGTAGCTCGTGCAATCACCTGCTTCACCTTGCTTCCATCACTATCTTTCGCAATCAAAGTAGTTGTAATGCTTGCTTCAATAGGTTCACTAATCCCAACTACAACGGTACCCATATCCAGGACACCTGCTGCTCTCATGGATTCCTCATCTGTTGAATCGACTATCCTTGCCTCAATTGAGGGTTCCAACTGACGCAATTCATCAATTGCCTTTTGCGAAGAATCAACCGCCAATACATCTGAGCCATTCCGAATAAGTTCTCGACATACTGCACTCCCAAAACGACCTATACCAACAACAGCAAAGCCAAGCTGATCAGTACTCTGCCGAGGTGACCCTCCCCACCAACCACTCATTTGTTTCCCTCCTTCAGAATAGTTTTATACATAGAGATCTTCTCTTGGATACCCAATTCGATGCTGATGTTCAAACCTCCCTCTATTCAAAGCTTCCCAAATTGCACTTAGCAATAACAAGATACCCAATCTACCCACAAACATTCCTACAACAAGAACAATTTGACCAAAATGCCCAAGCTGTTCTGTCACTCCAACATCAAACCCAACGGTTGCAAAAGCAGAGATACAAGTGAAAAGCATTTCTAAAAACGTAAAGGGTTCCTTCCCTCCCAAGTTGCTAGAAATGCTTAGCAACAAGGCCATAAGAAGAACAAAAAGAAATGAGCCGAGAGTAATTCCGACTGCTTTCAAAACCACCTTGTCAGAGATCTGTCGATTGCGAATCACTACATCTTCCTGACCTCGCAAAGTTGAGCGTGTAGCGGCCACGAGAGCAGCCAAAGTTGTAGTTTTAATTCCACCACCTGTACCTCCAGGACTGGCACCAATAAACATCAATGCCATTAGAAGCAAAAGGCCTGAATCGGAAATAGTGTCAACAGACAACGAGATATTTGTAAAGCCAGCCGTACGTGCACTTATGGATTCAAAAAAAGCAGTGGAAAAACGCTCTGACCAGCTGATGGTTGAAAACAAGCTTCCATTTGCTAAAGATTCAGTAATCACTAACCCAATAGTTCCTAGCACTGTCAAAAAGAAAGTTGTACGCAAAACCAAACGGGTATGAAGACTTAGGTTTCGACGGCTAAAACGATTCCGGTTAGTCCAAAGATCACTTGTAACTCTCCATCCCAATCCACCTAGAACTATTAAGAAGATAATTACGACATTCACTACCCAATTATCTCGATAACTTTGCATGCTATCTGTCCATAATCCAAAGCCAGCATTGTTATAAGCAGAGATGCTGTGAAATAACGATGCCCAAACTCTCTCTCCATTATTAGAGATGTCATTAAACCCAAAGCAATAAAGAACGACTGCACCAAACAGTATTAAAACAAGCGCAGTCAATGCGATACCTCGAAAAGTTCTACCCACTCCACCAACTCCAAATTCATCCAGAGTCTTCCCTCGGTCCAAGCGAGTCCTAAGTTCAGTTCCACTAACAACAAAACCTTGTAAAAACGTAGTTATTGCCATCAATCCAAGCCCTCCAACAAGAAGCATTGTCGCCAAAACAATCTGACCAAAAATCGTCAGATCCTCTCCTACATCAATAATCGTCAACCCCGTAACGGTTAATGCAGAGGTGGCAGTAAACAACGCCTCCCATAAACCAACACTGGCACTAGAGCAAATCGATGTAGAAAGAACAAGTGTCCCGAGAATAATCATCAATAAACCAGTGACCACAGTGAACTGTGGAACCGTTAAGCGTCGGTACCAAACCTGGGTTCGCGATACAGCTTTAGAAAACGGCACAAATTTGCTCCCTTATCCAAAGTCTATGACTCACTGTTTTGTGCAGCTAGCAAGACCAAGAACAGAATGGTCATGTCGATATGAATGCTGACCAAATCTCATAAGTTCACGAGCCTCCATATTTCCAAAGAATGAGTCCAGGTATCATTAAGGTCATTAAAATCGTCAATCCAATTCCATATCTAGTCACATCTAAAAAACGATACCGACCTGGACCAAAAACCATCAGATTCGTTTGATATCCCATCGGAGTCAGAAAGGATTGACTGGCACCAAACAACACTGTTATCAAGAGTGCTGTAGGTGGAAGGTTCAAATTATTCGACAATTGAATAGCTACAGGTGCGAGTAGTGCAACAGAAGCTGCGTTACTAATAACTTGAGTAAATATAGTAGTAGCTAGAAAAATCATTAACAACGCCGTATAAGTTGGCAAGTCTTGCAGCCAAAATTCCAAAATCCTGGCAAATGAATCCGCAAGACCTGTATCCTGCATTGCCACACTAAAACTCGTGAGAGAACCCAATAAAATAATTACATCTAGTCGAATTGCTCGCTGAACTTCAGTTGGTCTAATGCATCTTCCTATTACCATTGCAATTACAGCGAGTAATACTGCCGCCACAAGTGGTAAGCGAGTAATGCTAGGTAAGACCAACATCGACAATGCAATTGCAATGGCTATTGGTTTTCGCCGAACTGTTGGCAAATCATTCTCTAATTGATCCAATACAAGCAAGTCATTACTGGCCTGAAGACCTCTAATAGAATCCAAAGGGGCTTGTAAAAGTAATACATCCCCTTCCCTCAACACTGCCTGGCCAAGTCTTTCTTGAACTGTTTGCTGACCACGTCTTAACGCTAACACTGTTGCGTTATGCCTTTGCCGAAAACGAAGCTCTCGCAAGCTAGCACCAGCCAAAGTTGAGCCTGCAGGAAGTAAAACCTCAACGGTTTTCTGACCTTCATCAGAGAATGTGTTTGATGATTTCAAGTCATCAATAGGTCCCTTTTGTGCTAGCTGAACAGTATGTTCCTGTTGCAATCTCAATAAATCCGCTCGAGTTACTCGTAACAACAAGCGATCTTGAGGTTCAATAGTACGGTCCGCCAAAGGCGGAAGAAGCCTTTGTTCTCCCCGCTGCAACTCAAGCACATCGACATCAAAACGTCTCTGTAGACGACTGTTATGAAGTGATTGTCCAACCAAATTTGAATTAGGAGGAATAGTGACCTCTGTGAAATATCCGGTCTGATCAACACTCCCTACTAGTTGATTATCATCTCTACCACGATCTGGCAAAAGCTGTTTGGGTACTAACAACATATAGGCAGTACCTACAAGCCATATAGGTACCCCTATAGCAGTAAAACTAAACAGCTCTAACGAACCATAACCTAATTGTTCACTGATATCACTTACAAGAAGATTTACCGAACTTCCAAGAAGAGTAAGCGTTCCTCCCAATACAGTTGCAAATGATAGTGGAAGCAAAACGCGCGATGGAGACAGCTGACGCCGAATACACCAAGCTTCTATTACTGGAAGCAAAGAAGCTACAACAGGGGTGTTAGGAACAACTCCAGAAATGGGCGCGACTACTAATCCCAATAAAGCAATTAAACGTCGAGGAGTTCGAATACGTTCAGATGCAATTAATTCGCGAAGACGATCTAAAGCACCACTTTTAAACAATGCCGCAGAAACTGCAAATAGTCCCATTAATGTGATTAGAGCAGGACTACCAAAACCCGCTAAAGCTTTTTGCGGTGTAAGTACACCCGAAGCTATTAACAACGCAAGGCTCAACAAGCCTGTCAACTCTGGAGCTAATGCACTGCTAATAAACAGAACAACAGCCAAAAACAAAACCCCAAGCGTAATAAGTGCTTGCGGATTCTGAAGAACAGCACTGGGCTCATTAATCATTTTATATAGATAGCCTTAAGTCTGATTCTGGGCATCACCCCAGAACCGATCTTGAAGCCAAAGCTTGAGGCCTTGCAATCCTGCTCCAGAAGTTGCAGATACATAAATCACGTCCTTATTAAGACAGTTAATTGCTTCTAGTGAACTACTTTCACAACAATCAATCTTATTAGCAATTACTTGGCGAGTTGAACTTGCTCCCAATGAATTCAGAAGATGATTAACAGTATCCAATTGATATTGCCAATCAGGGTTAGACAGATCTACCAAAAGAAGTAATACATCTGCCTCAAGAGTTTCCTCAAGAGTGGCTCGAAAAGCCTCCATCAAAGGTACAGGCAACTCACGAATGAATCCAACCGTATCTGTAAGGAGTAGCTCATTTGGTGCTGCATCACTCTGAGGCAAAATCAATCGTCGAGTAGTTGGATCCAAAGTGGCAAATAGTTTGTTCTCAACCATTACCTGGCTTTGTGTACTCAAGCTACATAAGGCATTCAATAGAGATGATTTACCTACATTTGTATAGCCAACTAATGCTACTCGAGGCAAATTCTTTCTTCGATTCCGAAGTCGCGAACGATGGCTCTTCAACTCTTTAACATCTCTTTCCAAGCGCTCTATACGACTCTCAATAGCGCGGCGATCTTTTTCTAATTGAGTCTCTCCAGGTCCTCGTGTCCCGATCCCACCTCCCTGTCTAGAAAAGCTCTTGCCACGTCCTGTCAATCTGGATTTACGATAACGAAGTTGTGCAAGTTCAACTTGAAGACGCCCTGTAGAAGTAGAAGCTCTCTGAGCAAAGATATCTAAAATCAATTCGCTTCGATCCATTACTGGACAAGCTAATAATCGCTCTATGTTTTTGACTTGAACTGGTGTAAGTTCACGATCAGTAATTACCACAGAAGCTTGTTTCCGCCTTATTTCTAATGCAACTTCTTGTAATTTCCCTGTACCCCAAATAGTTTGTGGGTTGAATGAACTACGGGTTTGACGAGCTACCGCAACAGGGAAGGCTCCTGCACTACGAACCAAACCTTCCAACTCAGCCAACTCTCTTTCATTTCGATTTAAATCTTTAGAGGTAAGAGTTAAAAGCAGCACACGTTCCTGTGAATCATTAAGCGGAATGGGCGCATTATCTTCCAAGCCCTTGATCGGTTGCTGCCCTTTACAAAGTTTTCCTAATTCATCGGTCTCCAACAGTCGCCAGCCCAGTTCCTCCTTACGGTCAAGTGTCCATACAGAAGCTTCTCTAATTCCATTTGAGTTTCTAATGGGTGAAAATCCGAACCAAAAAACTGGTCTAAGATCTAAGGCCACAATTGCATCTTGGGGAGAAAGATGCACTCCTTTGCGTGCATCATCCCAAAAACAACTAATCAAGCGCCAATCTTGGTTATTTCGTCTTCGCACCTCTGGCACATGCTCTATAAGCTTGCCTGATTGATGTAAAAGTCCTACCCAAAGAAGGCGACACAAGCCGCGGCTATCAATAATCATGTGAAGAGATTGGTTTAAGTCCAGAGCCTCTTCAGCAATAATTTCAAGAGTCGACTGATCTGCTGTCTGATCTACAGGATGCCTTCTATGCAGCAACGCTTGAAGACGACGCTGTTGAGACGGTCTAAGCCCCTTAACCCTTCCAGTGAGATGAGCCTGTTTCAATTGCTTAAAACAAACATCTAGTGGTGTAATAGCCCAAAAAATTCTTGGTATTTATGCAAAATAAACCATTTTGCGAAAATTTCTGCTGAAAAAACCATACAAACGGAAAACCCAATGAGTGAAAGTAATCCCGCAATTCCAAACTTCAGCAGTTACTCAAGCACCGCCATGACTGTTTACGAAGCCCACTCACAATTAAAAAAGGATGGTTGAGGATTCTCTAAATTCGACAAACTAGTCCTAAAGCTTACGAAACCAAAACAATTAAGCACAACTAATCAAGATTTAAAAAGTTAAAGAACACTCAGTAAAGAGAATGCGATTATTTTAGGGCTTTAAAAACTCTGCAAACGGACGACATTGGATAATAACTACATGAATAAAGGATCTGAGTCACCAGCCATGGAGGTCCACCCTAATGAAGAGGCTGATATATCTAACTTGCTCAACATTCCACTAAAGGAAGCTCGAAGTCAATTAAGTAGTCTTGACCCAGCAGGACGCCTCGCCTGGGCAAAAGAGCAATTTAAAGAAAAATTTGTTCTTACAACAAGCTTCGGAATTCAATCAGCGGTTCTGCTGCACATGGTCCATCGGCTAAAAGAGACCAATCAAATCCCAATAATTTGGATAGATACTGGATACTTACCACCCGAAACCTATTGCTATGCGGAAGAGCTGATAAATCATCTGAACATAGAAATACAAGTTATTCAAAGTCCTATTTCACCGGCACGAATGGAAGCTTTATATGGAAAGCTATGGGAAACAAACTCCTTAAAAGACATCGAAAAATATCACCTGATTCGCAAAGTCAAACCTCTAGAGCAAGCTCTTAATGACCTTCAAGTTCAATGCTGGGCAAGCGGTGTTCGTGGGAATCAAACAGATCATCGAAGCTCCATGACTTTGCTAGATGAAATTCGTGGACGTCTTTCATTAAGGCCTCTCCTCGAATGGAAACAAAAAGATATCTTTTACTACATGAAAGAAAATCAATTACCTCAGCACCCTCTTTTTGAAAAAGGCTACTCATCCGTGGGAGATTGGCACTCAAGCGGACCTGAAGGTAGTGATGTAAAAGGTAGGAACACAAGGTTTGGAGGACTCAAACAAGAGTGTGGAATACACGTTCAGGGTGTGATGGGTGACGGTATTTAAAAGTGAACACAAACAAGTCTTATCTTTTGATCGGCAACAGTCGATGGCATTGGGCAACAAAAAAAAATGATACTTGGCATTTCTCTCATACAAAACCAAACCCTAAACAAATTGAAGCTCTAGCAATGTCATTAGATGCTTGGGCAGCCGTTGGTCCTATTCCAAATAATGTTTCGCTGAATCCAAACAAACGTCTAAACATCAAAGATATCCCACTTAAAAACTCACCTCCTTGGCTAGGAATTGATAGGGCATTAGCAGGTTGGGGTGCCTTTATAAAAGCAAAGGCAGCAGGCGTGCATACCTCTGGATTGTTGGTTGCTGATGCTGGCACTGTATTAAGCCTGAATCGAATAACAGCCAGTGGTGAATTTGATGGTGGACAGTTAATTCCAGGCTTGCAACTACAGCTAACTTCGATGAGCAATGGAGCCAAAAACCTTCAAAGTCAGCCTTTTAAACCTTCTCATAAACCTGAATTATTCCCATTCAAAACAGATGAAGCCATGCAACGAGGATGTCTGCAAGCATTAGTAGGGACCATTTTAGAAGCTAAGCGTCAAACAAAAATGCCCCTATGGTTATGTGGCGGTGATGCACCTGTTCTAATTAACGAGCTAATACAAAGAAGCGTAGATCTAAAGCACCATCCCAACCTTGTCTTAGAAGGAATGGTGGCCATACAAAACCAAATCAACTCAAACCCAAATCATTAATAATTTGGTCTGCCATACTCTCTGCCTTGACCTTCAAATAAATAGCCTCGAATTTTCCTTGAGGGTCAATCACAAAAGTTTTTCGCATCATTCCCATATATTCACGTCCCATAAACTTTTTCAATCCATAGCTGTCATAGGAAGTCGCCACCGGGCATGGCTCAGGATCCGTTAAAAGAGTAAAAGGCAGATCGTGCTTAGTAATGAATTTTTGGTGAGAAGAAGCATCATCTTTACTGATCCCTAACACATGGATTTGATTAACTTCAAACAAATCCCAACGATCACGAAAATTACAAGCTTCCTTTGTGCAACCAGGAGTCTGGTCTTTTGGATAGAAGTAGATGACAACTCTTTGCCCTCTTAATGAAGACAAGCTTATGGAAGTGCCATCCTGGTTAGGGAGAGTGAATTCTGGTGCTAAATCACCAATTTGAAACGTCATTGACAACAAGTGAAGAAGGCGACCCAAGCGTAATGGCACTTTGGTTGCTTCCAATGCAGGCTGCTTTAAAGCCAATTACAACTCAAGAGGCCCAATGGGCTAATCAATTGCCTAGAAAGCGATCACAACAATTTACTCATTCAAGAGGCTGCGTCCGGGACGCATTATCTACGCTTTGGGGGATAGCACCCTTAGATATACCCTTACAAGCTCCTCCAGGAGAACCTCCTGTCCTTGCAAATGGATGGGGTCACGTAAGCTTCAGTCACTGTTCTGATGCTCTTTTTATTGGTTGGTCGCCAAAGAGAATCGGTGTTGATATAGAAAAAGCGGATAGGTTTTTCAAAGCTGATCAATTGTTGCAACGCTATTTCTCTACAAAAGACAAAATAGCCCTCCAAATGCTCAATGAAGAAAAAAGAAGACCTGCAATCCTTCAAGAATGGGTAACCAAAGAAGCAGCCATTAAATGGCAAAGAGGAGCTTTAATGAAAGATTTTCAAGAGTGGAGCTTTTGCAAGAATTCAAAAAAAGCCATACATCAAACACTTGGATATCAAACAACCGTGCAAAATCTCCATTATAAATCTTGGTTCATAGCCATTGCTTTCGATAGGAGTATTCACAAACATCCACATATTATCTGTCACGGATAAAAGCAAGTAAATACCAATTCTCTTAAAAAAGAGAATTCCAAGCGTTCAAATAATTAAGGTGCCAATTATCCTTTTATGGACTAAGTTCTGAGGAAGGCCTTTACCTCTACAATGCTTCAATAAACTCTTCATAACATTAAAATGTTCCGGTGATGCACCATTAGCTAATTTTTGCCTATAAAGGCTCTCTTCAGATAGCCACCGAGTCTCTAAACCTTCATTGATCTTTAAAGTTAAAGGTTCTTGCCATTCTTCTTTATTCAAAACCCATCCAAGGCCCCTAAGTATTTCCAAGAGAACGGAGTCACTGCATTGAGATCCAAGAAAATCTTGTTCTATTTTAATAAGTTCTTCCAGTAATTTTTTTTCAAAAGTTGTTATTTTCTCAGTAGTTAAAATTTTAGAAAGAGCCCTTGCTGGGCCTATAGATGGAGCACTAACTAATAGTCTGAGGCCAGTATTCTTATTACATCTTTTAGTAATTGCTATCCAGATTTGATCAATCTTTTCACATTCCAAATCTTGACTATGGATTCTTCCTCCAACCCATTCAAACTGAAAGTCAACAGGCAGTTGATCGATTGATTCCACACCATCTTCCATCAAAGTCGGACAATGCAATGGATCTAAAACTTTCAATTGTGCAGATAATCTAGAAAGATCATTAGTAGAGCCTCCCAAAATACTGACTCCACCTTCTGGTACACAACTCAGAGGTTCAATGGCCCAAAGTAGTGAGCGAGCAACCACCAAAACACGGTCATTGCGCTGCCAATTCACCCCTGACCACAATCTTTTTAACAGTTGCTGAAGGCGGTCACCTTCCTGAGCCAACTGACGCTGTAGCCAAGGCTCTAATTGAGAATGTTCTGGACCAACACTGAGCAACAAAGAATGCTCTTGTGTCGATTCAAAAGTTGCAGAAAGTTGAGCCGCTCTTCGTTCCAACAAAAGTCTGCGGCGTTGCCCTTCCCACCCCATTTGACTCGGCTGCCAAAACACTTCTCCTTGAAGTTCTTTAGGCAAATACTGTTGAGCCACCCAATGTTCAGCAAAAGCGTGCGGATAGCGATAGCCAATACCATCACCAAAAGCAGATCTATCTCTATGCGAATCGCGGAGATGACTTGGCACTTCTTGACGTTGCGCAGAACAAACAAATTTTTGAGCTTCAAAAAAGCCCGAAACACTATTGCTTTTATCAGTAGATGCCAAATAAAGGGCTGCCTGAGCGAGAGCGTAAAGCCCCTCAGGTAAACCAATCCTTTCAAATGCAGCTGCGCAAGCTTCTACAACAACAATTGCCTGCGGGTCAGCCAGCCCTACATCTTCTCCTGCCGCAATCAACATGCGTCGAAACAGAAATCTCGGATTCTCACCAGCTTCAATCATTCGTGCTAGCCAAAACAAAGCAGCATCAGGGTCTGAGCCACGCAAAGATTTAATAAAGGCACTAATTGTGTCGAAATGAGCATCGCCATGTTTGTCGTATAAAACTGCACGCTCTTGAATAGATTCTTCTGCTATAGACAAGTCAATATTTATGACTCCCTCGGTGTCCGGGGGAGTGCTCTCTACAGCCAATTCAAGGGCATTAAGCAAGCTACGAGCATCTCCATTGGCCACATCGACTAAGTGAGTACCTGCATCATTAGTCACCTTGACTTTTCGATCTCCATAACCGTAGTGAGGATCTCTCAAAGCCCTATCAATGAGCTTATGTAAATCCTCTGATGTCAACTGCTGAAGTCGAAACAACCTGGAACGACTCACTAAAGCTTTATTAACCTCAAAGTATGGGTTTTCAGTTGTTGCACCTATCAATGTCAGAGTGCCGTTTTCTACCCAAGGCAATAATGCATCTTGTTGAGCACTGTTAAAACGATGAACTTCATCAATAAACAAAATCGTTCGAAGACTATTCCGTTCCAAACGATTCCTCGCCGCAGCTATCTCCTCTCGTAGTTCCTTCACCCCTGACAATACGGCATTCAAAATACTGAAATGAGAGCGAGTATTAGCAGCAATAATCCTTGCCAAAGTAGTTTTTCCAACCCCAGGTGGACCATGCAAAAGCAAATTGCCAACTCGATCAGCAGCTATGGCTCGACGTAAGAGACGTCCCTCCGCCAAGATGGCTCTCTGACCAACAAAATCATCTAAAGTTTTAGGGCGAAGACGCTCTGCAAGCGGAGCTTCCCGCTTAAGAGTCTGATCCCTCTGATGGTTAAAAAGATCTTCAGTCAAAATTGGCTAAGGCCGCGTTTGTATTCTCTCTCGATACATTGTCATCTAGAAAACATATCATCATTGAAATCAACCTTGATGATAAAAATCAATTATTCAATACAAAAACATACCCCATCCAATCAAGTAATCACAGTTGGGGTATTCATCCCAGTGCGTTTGGTTATTTCAGCTAGCGTGTCAATGTCTCGAATCAACTTCGAAAGAGCTAATTGAGGATTTTGATGCAGATCACCATCAGGCGAAACATATTTTTCTAAATACACGCGCAAGGTTGCACCTTGTGTCCCTGTTCCTGACAACCGCAAAATGACGCGACTGCCATTTTGCAAAAGAAGACGTAAACCCTGTCCATGAGTAATGGAAGCGTCTACTGGATCCTTATAGCTGAAGTTATCTGAATGCTGAACAACGCTCCCTGCAAAATTGCTTCCTACCAAAGAAGGAAGCATCTTTTCAAGTCTTAAATACAAATCATTGGCAATTCCACTAGATATCGCCTCATAGTCATGACGAGAATAATAATGTCGGCCAAAACGTCTCCAATGCCTCGACATCAATTCTGCAACGGAGCATTGTTGCTCGGATAGTATCTGCAACCAAAAAAGAACTGCCCAAAGTCCATCCTTTTCTCTTACATGGTTACTACCAGTACCGAAACTTTCCTCGCCACAAAGTGTAATCTGCCCAGAATCCAATAGGTTTCCAAAGAATTTCCAGCCAGTAGGTGTTTCAAAACAATGAATACCCATGTCTTTGGCAACAACATCTACTGCAGCACTAGTAGGCATTGAACGTGCAACCCCAGTCAAACCACCTGCATAGGCAGGAGCACAATTTGCATAAGCAGTTATTACAGCCAGGCTGTCACTAGGGTTAACAAAACAACCTCGGCCCAAAATCATGTTTCGGTCACCATCCCCATCGCATGCAGCTCCAAAAGAATATGCCTCTCCTTGCAACAACAAATCGGCCAATTCTTTCGCATAAGTTAGGTTCGGGTCAGGATGACAACCACCAAAATCATCTAAAGGAATTCCATTTCTGACCGTTCCCACTGGCGCGCCGAGAAGCCCTTCAAGGATTCGTTTTGCATATGGCCCAGTAACCGCATTTAATGCATCAAAAGCAATAGGAAAGTCGTTTTTAATAAAGGAAC
>MDTE01087088.1_pt1 | contig 16011 bp, 16 predicted proteins | sample 811231 | NCBI WGS metagenome assembly MDTE01 (sample SAMN05326651, study PRJNA326480) | marine metagenome | isolation source: seawater | place: Indian Ocean: Red Sea | collected 2010
ACCATTTATGCAGCTGTCCTTTATTACTTTAAAGAACTAAACGATCTACCAATGTCGACAACTTGGGTATTTGTTGGATTGTTGTGCGGAAGAGAGCTTGCAATCTCTACGATGAATAAAGAATACAAATTCAAATACGTGTTTCCACTAATTGGTAAAGACTTTATTAAAATGATTTTTGGATTAAGTATTTCAGTTGGTATCGTATTGGCTATTCACTATATAATTATCCCTGGTGGATACGGCTTACAATAAATTAAAACTAACCAAATTGTCCACCTTCTCTGAATCTATAAATGTACTTGGATAAAATACTTTGAATAGGTGTTCCTGTAATCCCTAAATCCTTTAGAGTTAAGTGATCGCCTGAAACTATATTATGATGTTTTAATAACTCTACTTGATCAGGTGTTAAAAGCGGATTGGGTAACATTTGCAAAAAATACGATTGAAATTTTGCAAAACCAAAAGGAATGGGAATTAAAAATCTTTTTTTCTTAATTTCAGTTAATAAAATTTCCATCAGTTCTTTAAAGGAATAATTTTTTGGTCCACCTAATTCATAAATTTTTGGTTCTGAATTATTTAACTCTAATGCTTTAACAATAGCCTTTGCAACGTCCCCTACATAGATAGGTGCAAATTTTGTTTTACCGCCCCCGACTAAAGGAAGAGCGGGAGAAAATTGAGCAAGAGATGCAAAAGTGTTAAAAAATTTATCTTCTGGACCAAAAACAACTGAAGGTCTTAAAATGACTGAAGATTTAAAAATATCTTGAATATTTTTTTCTCCTTCAAGTTTAGACTGCATATATAATGAATTGTGTTTTTCTTTTACACCTAACGCCGAAACATGTACTAATTTTTTTATAGCAAGTTCATTACATAAATTACTTAGTAAATATGGAAACTGGGAATGAATTTGACTAAATTTTTGTTTTCTTGTTTCGTATAATATTCCAACTAAATTAATTACAATATCAGAATCATTTAATATTTTTTTTACATCTTCGGTATCGAAAATATTAGTTTTAAATAGCTCAATTTGACCTGGATTTCCCAGTGGCTTTAAATAACCTTTAAGGTAAGGATTTCTGGTAGCTACTTTTACCCTGTAGTCTAGCTTTGTTAGTTCACGCATTAAATGTTTGCCCAGGAATCCTCCAGCACCAAAAATTGCTATTATTTTCTGATTATTTTGCATTTTGATAACACATTATATATTAATTTAAGTATGACTAAAATTTATAAGTTTCAAGATGATATTTCGACTGATGCACTAAAGGAATTAGAAAAACATTCTAGCCTAGCCTTAGATACTGAAGGTTCAGGCCTTCAAATACCACACCGTGATAAACTTAGTTTAGTTCAATTTAGTACTGGAAATAATGATGCATATATAATTCAACCAGATAGAAAAAGTTATAAAGCACCAAATATTGTAAAAATTTTGGAAAATAACAAAATTACAAAAATTGGCCACTATTTAAGATATGATGTATCTGCTTTAGAATTTTTTTTAAAATGTGAAGTAAAAAATATTTGGGATAGCAAAATTGCTTCAAGACTATGCAGGACATATACTCAAAATCACGGATTAAAAGATTTAGTTTTTGAATTTTGTGGAAAAAAGTTAGATAAAAAATTAGGAAGTAGTGATTGGAACAAAGAATTAAGTAAATTGACAGAAGCTCAGCTACAGTATTGTAGCAATGATGTTATATACTTACATAAAATAAAAGATGCTTTGGAAAAAATGCTAGTTAGAGAAGACAGATTAGAACTTTATAATAGCTGTATTCAATTTTTAAAAACGAGAATTAAATTAGACCAAAATGGTTTTGATGACGTTTTTCAACATTAATTATGAATAGAGATCTACAAATAGCTAAAAAAACTGTTCAAACTGAAATTATTGCTTTAAAAAAATTATTATCAAGTTTTAGCAAATCTCAAAATTTTTCAAAAGCGGTAAGCATAATATCAAAATTAAAAGGTAAATGCATAGTAGTAGGTGTTGGAAAAAGTTACCTTGTGGGCCTTAAAATTGCAGCTACTTTATCAAGCTTGGGAACTCCAAGTTTTGCTTGTTCAGCAAATGATCTCCAACATGGAGGCTTAGGTGTAATACAAAAAAATAATGATGCTCTTTTAATTTTAAGTGTTTCTGGTGAATCTTCGGAGTTGAATAGTATTTTAAAATTTGCAAGCAGGCATAATATAAACACTATCGGTGTAAGCTGTAAACCATCATCAATGTTATTACGTTTTTCTAAAATTAAAATTTTACTTCCAAAAGTTATTGAGTCGGGTTCAAGTTTAGCTCCTACTAGTTCTTCAATTTTATTAACATCATGGGGTCATGCTCTCAGTATAGCATTAATGAAAAGAAAAAATTTTACAAATAAAAAATTTGTAACACATCACCCTTCAGGAACTTTGGCTACAGCCTTGATTCAAGTAAAAGAAATAATGGCGAAAGGTAAGGAGATACCAATTATTTCATCAAATAAAAATATGAAAGTAGCAATAAATGAAATGTCAAAAAAGAAATTAGGTTTGGTCTGCTGTCTAGATAAAAATGGTAAAGTTAATATTTTAACAGATGGAGATATAAGAAGAAATTCAAATAATTTATATAAAAAAAAAGTTTTAAAGATAAGTAACAAAAATCCAACATGGATTTCTGAATCTTCAACGGCTCTTTCAGCTATTGAAAAAATGAACTCTAAAAAAATAACTTCACTTTTAGTTACCCGAGAAAAGGATATTAATAAAAAAACTAAAAAGATTATTGGGGTAATACATTTGCATCATTGTTTAAGTCGAGGCATAAAATGAAAAAAAAACAAAAAAAAATTCAATTAACTCTTTTATCATTAGGATTCTTATTAATTTTATTAACATATTTTTATTACCCCAATATCAATAAAAGTAAAACCGATAAAACTGTTACGCCTGATGCAATTCTCGAAACAGATAAAGAAGATAGTTCTGAAAAAGAAACTACTTTTAAAAAAGTTGAATATAGAGGAGTGTATGATTTCGACAAAACCTTTACTGTAAAATCAGAAGAAGCTCACATTTTAAATGTAGAACCCGATGTTGTGAATATGACGAAAATGCATGTAATTTTGTATCTAAGCGATGGTAGGGTGGTTAATATAGTTTCAGATAGAGGAACTTATAATAAAGTTACCCATGATTGCTTTTTTAAAGATAATGTTAGGGCTACTGATGGAAATACAAAAATTTTTGCTGAAAATATGGACTTAATAGCCTCAAATAATTTAGTAGAGATATATAATAATGTGACTTTAGATAACATAACAGGATACCTTAAAGCCGATAAAATAAATTATGATTTTGAAAAGAAATATTTTAAAGTTTCAATGTATGACAGTAGTAAAATAAAAATGAAAGTCTTAAAATGAGCAACATAAAAAAATTTAGGATTATTAAATTTAAGTCTAAACCTTTGCTAGCGGCCAAAAGTATAGCCAAATCTTTTAATGGAAGAATTGTTTTAAGAAAAATTGATGTACATTTAAATAAAGGTGAAATGTTAGGTCTTCTAGGAAGTAATGGTGCAGGAAAAAGCACATTTATGAATATTGTTCTAGGACTTCTAAAATCAGATTTTGGAGATATATTTCTTGGTAATGCAAAATTAACTAATCTTGCTATTCATGAAAGATCAAAATTAGGCATAGCATACTTGCCTCAGCAAACATCAATTTTTAGAGGACTTACAGTATATGAAAATTTGTTAGCTATAGCTCAAATTGTAAAAAAAAATTCAAACGAACAAAGAGAAATTGTAGAAAAATTAATGGCTGAATTTTCCTTAACTCACTTGAGAGATGTCAAAGCAATTGCACTGTCGGGTGGGGAGCGTAGAAGAACAGAAATTGCGCGATGTTTAATTAATAATCCAAAAGTCTTACTTCTAGATGAACCTTTTGCAGGAGTAGATTTATTATCAATACAAGACATTAAAAGTCTATTGTTAAAATTACAGTCTAGAGGTTGCGCTGTACTAGTAACAGATCATAATGCTTCTCAACTTCTTAGCGTAGTCGATCGAGCCTATGTAATAGCCAATGGAAATATAGTTGCTAATGGTCCTCCAAGACAAATTGTAAGTACTCCTGAAGCAAAAAAATTATATTTTGGTGAAGATTTTACAATCTAAAGCTTAATGAAAAAAAAATTTTCCGTTTTAATAAAAAAAAAAATAAATAAATTTAATAAAACTGTAAAAATCCCATCAGATAAAAGTATGAGTATAAGAGTTTTGCTTGTTGCAAGTCAGTGCATAGGTATTTCAAATATAAAGAATTTACTTGAATCTGAAGATGTTTTCAGTTGTGTTAATGCGTTAAAAGCATTAGGAGTAAAAATAATTAAAAATCGAAATATATACAAAGTTTATGGTAATGGTCTGAACTCTTTTAAAAATGATAAAAAAATTAAAATTTTTGTTGGAAATAGTGGCACTACCGCTAGACTTTTAACAGGAATATTATCAACTCATCCTGGAAAATACTATTTATATGGTGACGCCTCAATGAACAAAAGAGATATGTCTAGAATTACAAAACCATTAGAAAAAATAGGCGCATATTTTTATCCAAAAAACAAAAAAACATTACCACTTACGATCGAGGGAACTAACATGCCATTAGCACAAAGTCATGTTGAACAATTGGGTTCTGCACAAGTTAAATCTAGTTTATTGCTTGGTTCATTAAATATTCCAGGCACCACAACTATAGAAGAAAAAAAAATCAGTCGAAATCATAGTGAAATTTTATTAAAAGAAATTTCAGCTAACATAAAAATAAAAAAATTAAAAAATAAAAACTTAATTACACTCAAGGGTAAAAAAAATCTCAAAGCCTTCAATTACAACGTCAGTTCCGATCCTAGCTCAGCAGCATTTTTAATTGCTCTTACGCTTCTAACGCCAAAATCAAAATTAATAATTCATAATGTGCTTTGTAATTATACCAGAAGTGGCTTTATAAAGGTTTTAAAGGATAAAATGAATGCAAATATAAAAATAAAAAATGTAAAAAAAATTTCAGGAGAAAAAGTTGGATCTATTATTGTTTCAAGCAGTAAATTAAAATCTATAAATTTATCAGGCAGTATAGGAACTTTAGTGGACGAACTTCCTATTCTTTTTGTTATTGCCGGATTAACAAAAGGAGTTTCAAAATTTAATTCAATTGCTGAACTAAAAAATAAAGAATCTAATAGAATTTTAGAAAGTCAAAAATTCTTATCTCAAGCAGGAATTAAATGCAAAATTAAAAAAAACGGTATAGTTATTTATGGAAATGACATGATAAAAAAACAAAAAAAAACAATACATGTAAAAACAAGTGGCGATCATAGAATTTGTATGTCTTCGGCAATTTTGTCACTTGTTAGTGGAATTAAAACAAGAATTGATAATTTTGAAACAGTAAATACATCTTTTCCAGGATTTGCTCAGATAATTAAAAATTTAGGAGGAAAAATTGAAATTAAAAAAAAATTATAATAAGAGCTTAATAATAGCAATAGACGGCTCTGGAGGATCTGGAAAATCTTTTGGTGCAAGACTTATTGCAAAAAAATATAATCTTAAACTTTTAAATTCAGGTTTATGTTACCGTTTTGCAAGTTTTTTAATTTTAAAAAACCAACCTAAAAATGAAATCAATTTTATTAAAAAAAAATTTAAAAATTTAAATTATAAAAAACTTAATAAACTAAATTTACATACTCAGAAAATTAGTGACTATACAGCTCAAATAGCAAAAAAAAGAAAAATAAGGGAAATAGTAAAAAATTTTCAAAAAAAATTTTCTAAAAAAAATAAGAGAATAGCCATCGAAGGTCGGGATTCGGCAAGTAAAATTTTAAATAAAAACCCTCGTTATGATATTGCTTTTTTCTTTAAATGTAATCTCAATACCGCTGCTTACAGACGTTGGAAAGATTTAAAAACATCAAATAGACAGATTAAATTTAAAGAAGTTAAAAAATCCTTAAAAAAACGCAACGAACTGGATATTAAAAGACGCTTTTCCCCTTTAATTCGAACTAAAGATTCGATAATAATACGCACCGACATTTTAAGCAAAAAATCAATGATTGCAAAAATGTCAAATGAAATAGAAAAAAAATTATTATTAAAATATGGAAGAAACAATAAAACAAGACAAAGGTAAATCGCATAAAGAATTCGAAAAACTTCTATCTGAAGATCTTAATAATAGAAAATTTATGGAAGGGGAAATAACAACCGGCATTGTGAGCGAGGTTGGTAAAAAATATATATTTATAGATCTAGGATTAAAAAGTGAAGGAGCTATACCAATAGAAGAGTTTAAACTTACCAAAGAAATAGATCAAATTAAAATTGGTTCAAAAGTAGAAGTGCTTTTAGAAAAAATTGAAAATTTCTCAGGCGATGTAGTGATAAGCAGAGAAAAAGCAAGAAGAGCTAAATCTTGGAAAAAAATGGAAAAAGCATTTGAAAGCAAAGAAAAGGTTGAAGGTATTATAATTTCAAAATGTAAGGGAGGTTTTATTGTTGATGTAGATTCATGTCTATGTTTTTTACCAGGATCACAAATAGATCTTAGGCCATTAAAAAATGTCGACCATCTAATGAGAGTTCCTCAAACTTTTGAATGCGTAAAGCTTGATCGCAAACGTGGCAACATAGTTTTATCTAGAAGAGCTATAATGGAAAGAATTAGAGACAAAGATAGAGATAAAATTATTGCAAAAATAAATGAGGGGGACATAGTAAATGGGACAGTAAAAAATTTAACTGAGTGGGGAGTTTTCATTGATATAAATGGTGTTGATGCTCTTTTGCATATTACGGATATATCTTGGAGCAGAATCAATAAGCCTTCAGAATTACTTTCAATTGGACAAAATATAAAAGTTAAAATTACCAAGATTGATCCAAAAACAAAAAAAATTAGTGTAAGCGTTAAGCATTTAACAGAAGATCCTTATGCAAAATTAATAAATAAATATAAAGTAGGAAATAAGTACGAAGCAACTGTAACTAAAGTTCAAGATTATGGATGTTTTGCAAAACTTGAAGATTCAGGCTTGGAAGGTCTGATACACCAGTCTGAATTATCTTGGACTAAAAAAAATATTCATCCAGGAAAAGTGCTGACAACTTCACAAAAAATAGAGGTTGAACTTTTAGAAGTCGATCTTGAAAAAAGAAGACTTTCTCTAAGTTACAAAAATACTTTAATAAATCCTTGGGTAAAATTTAGTAAAGAAAATAAAGTAGGTGATGAACTTGAAGGAACAGTCAAAAATATAACTGATTATGCATTATTTGTTTCCATAAAAAATTCTGAGCTAGACGGAATGATACACTACAAGGATCTTAATTGGTCAGAAAAAGATACTGAATTAGAAAAATATAAAAAAAATCAGTTAATTAAGTTTAAAATACTAGAAATTAATCAAGAAAACGAAAGAATAAGATTAGGAATAAAACAACTAAAAGATGATCCTTTTGATTTTTTTATGAACAAAAAAATTTCAGATATAATTACTGTAATTGTAGATAATTCATCACAAAATGGCGTTTACGTTCATTCTGGAAATAAAAATTTATTAATACTAATTAAAAAGAACCAGCTTGCTAAAGAGCCTGAAAATCAACGTCCAGCAAGATTTGTAAAAGGAGATAAGTTAGACGCTTTAATTACAGAACTAGATAAAGAAAAAAGAAAAGTATCACTCTCAATTAAAGCTTTGGAAGAACAGCAAACAAAAGAAGCTGTAAAAAAATATGGTTCTAAAGATTCTGGAGGAGTGCTAGGAGAAATACTTGGGCCACTTCTAAATAAGAAAGAAAAAAACAAAAAATAAGTGTATAATAAATTATATGGTTAGATCCGAATTATTGCAAAAACTGTGCAATCTTAACCCTAACATCCTTAGACGAGACATAGAAAAAATCTTAGACATAATTTTTGCAGAAATCTTAGAAGCTCTTTGTAGAGGTGAAAATATAGAAATAAGAGGATTTGGTACATACAAAACTACCATTAGAAAAGCTCGTACCGGAAGAAATCCAAAAAATGGTAATTTGGTTAAAATTCCTGAAAAGACTGCGATAAAATGGAAAATGAGTAAAACTTTTTTTAATCGATTGAATAAAAATCAGTGAAAAAAAATATTTTTGTTGCCCTAGACTTTAATTCCTTAGAAAAAGCTCTTGATACTACTAAAAAAATAAAAAATGAAATTGCTGGTGTTAAAATTGGTACAGAACTTTATGCAGTCTGCGGTATCGAAGGTTTAAAAAAATTTAAAGAACTTGATGTAGAAATATTTTTAGATTTAAAACTCCACGATATTCCTAACCAAGTAAAAAAAACTGTTTCGGCGATAGCTTCTTTTAAAGGGGCTAAATACTTAACAATTCATACCAGTGGAAATTATGAGATGTTAAAAGCCGCTCAAGAAGCTACGGACGATTCAATTGAATTGCTTGGGGTCACTGTTCTAACTTCACAGTCAAATCTTGAAAATATAGGTGTAAAAAATTCTGTGGAAGATCAAATTAAACTTTTAGTAAATCTAGCTATCAAAGCCGATATCTCTGGTGTAATTGCATCGGCCCAAGATGTTTCGACGATTAGATCGTTATCAAAGAATCTCAAAATATTTTGTCCCGGAATAAGAAGTGGAGATGACAAACAAGATCAAAAAAGAGTTATGAGCTATGCTAATTTCTCTAAAATTGCAGATGATAAATGTTTTGCAGTAATTGGAAGACCTATTATCGAAGGCGACCCTGTTCAAAACATTAAAAAAATTATACAATCTGCAAAATAGTAAAAAATTAATCGTATTTTAGAATGAAAATTAAAAAAGGAATACCTTTAATCGACCAACACGACAAAAATGGCTTTTGGGGAAAATTCGGTGGAAATTTTATTCCCGAAACTTTAAAAAAGCCTGTAGAAGATCTTACAATTTTATTTGAAAAATTAAGAAAAGATAAAAAATTTATTAAAGAAAGAGATTATTATTTTAAAAATTGGGTGGGCGCTCCTACTCCATTTATAAAACTGGAAAACTTAACAGAACATTTGGGTGGAGCTCAAATATGGGCAAAGGTAGTATCCGAAGCTAATGGAGGCGCTCATAAAATATATAATGCTACTGTACATTGTCTTATAGCTAAAAGAGCAGGAAAAAAATATGTAGTTGGAGATACAGGAGCTGGATATGCAGGCAAAATGTTAAGCATGGCAGCAAAAAAATTTGGTTTAAAATGCAAAATATTTATGGGAGCAAAGGATATTAAAAGACAAAAACCAAATTGTGACGCAATGCGCTCAAATGGTGCTGAAATAGTTCCGGTTTATACAGGTAGCCAAACACTTGTAGATGCAGTTAGTGAATGTATGAGATATTGGGTGTCTAATTGTGATACTACTCATATGTGTGTGGGATCTACAGTTGGGCCTAATATCTTCGTTAAAATTTGTGGATGGAGTACATCACAAATTTCTAGAGAACTTATAATTCAAATAAAGGAAGAATTTGGAAAAATTCCAAAAAAATTAAAATTATATAATTGTGTGGGAGGTGGAAGCTCAAGTTTTGGGTTTTGGAATGAATTCATGCATTATGATAAAAAACAAATTCAGTTTGTTGGTGTTGAGGCTGGCGGACCAAAAAAAAGCAAAAGACATGCTGCTCCTTTAACCTATGGATCAAAAATTGGTATACTGCATGGGGCAGCTCAATATGTAAATCAAAATAAAGAAGGTCAAATAGAAGAAACTGAATCTATTAGTGCAGGATTGGATTATCCAGGAGTTTCACCTTTGCATTGTTTTTTAAAAGATACAAAAAGAGCAAGTTATACTGCTGCTAGCGATGAAGAAGCTTTGGAAGCCTATAAATTAGTTACCAAATATGAAAATTTAAATCCAAGCTTAGAACCAAGTCATGCATTTGCTGTAGCAATATCTCAAATACCTAAATTAAGCAGAGATACTATTGTAATAGTTAATTCCTGTGGAGACGCTCACAAAGATAGAGATATTTTAAAACAAAGATTAGGAATTTAATCAATGCCAATGTCACAAATTAGTTTAGCATTTAAAACGTCTAAAGAAGAAAAAAGACCAGCATTACTTACTTATACGGTCGCTGGAGATAATACTAAAAAAAAATCATTAGAAATATTAAATTCTATTTCAAAACATGCAGATATTTGCGAAATTGGTTTTCCTCATAACACGCCTATAGCTGATGGCGGACAAATTCAAACCTCATCATACCGAGCGATAAAAAATGGAATAAAGATGAAAGATATTTTTCAAATTGTTAATAAGTTTAAAAAAAATAAAAATGCAAAACCGGTGATTTTGATGGGATATTACAACATGATTTATCAATATGGTGAAAACAAATTTTTAAAAAAAAGTAAACAATCAGGCGTAAATGGTTTAATTGTAGTTGATTTGCCTTGGCCAGATAATAAAATTTTTGCAAAAAAATGTAAAAAAAATTCTATTAATTTTGTACAACTTCTATCTCCGACTACTTCAAAAGTAAGAATGAAAAAAATTATTAGCAGTTCCCACGACATGCTTTACTATATAAGCATGCTATCTACTACGGGAGGTAAACTTAAAATTTCACCAAAAAAAATCATGGAAAATTATAATAAAATTAAAAAAATAATTAGAAATAGAAATAAAAATTTAGTAATTGGCTTTGGTATAACAAGTCAAAATATTTCATCATTTAAGACTGCGGATGGATGCGTTGTGGGATCAGAAATTTGCAAAAAAATCTCACAATCAATTAAAAATAAACAAAATCCTGTCACAAATACAAGTAATATGGTAAAAAAACTAAGGTATAAACTATCATGAATTGGATAACAGACAAAATTGAAAAAATTAAACTAAAGGCAAAAAAAATTTTTAGAAAACAACCTGTCGGACAAGAAGAAACGGATTGGAAAACATGTCCTTCATGTCAGAAGATCATGTACAAGCCTGACCTATTTAAAAATTCTTATATTTGCGAATGTTCCTTTCATCACGATATGCCTCCTAAATTACGTTTGGACTCTCTTTTTGATGCAAGCTACCAAATTATTGAACCAACAGAAAATATTGACTCTGATCCTCTTAATTTTGAAGTTAAATATGGTGCAAGAGAAGGATATAAATACATAGATAAAATTAAAAAATATCGAAAGATAACTAAGCAACAAACAGCGTTGCTTTGCGCCACAGGGAATATTTCTAATTTAAAAGCTGTTGTAGTTTGTTTTAATTTTAAATTTGGAGGAGGAAGATTTGGACCTGCCGAAGCTGAACATTTCTTAAAAGCTGCTAATTTTGCAATTGAAAACAAAGTTGATATCTGGGTAGTCCTATATCAAAGTTCAGGAATTGATGTACACACAGGAGTTACTGGATTATCAGGAATGACAAAGAGCGTGGTAGCGATGAATGAAATTAAGAAAGCAGGAATTCCAACTTTTGCAATAGCTGCCAGAGCTGTAGCGGGAGGAACGTATGCTTCAAGTTTTTTTATGCATGATTTTATAATGATAGAATCAAAGTGCGTTGAAAATATGCTGTTTTCAGGAAAAAGAGTTACAGCAAATATTTTAAAGGGAACAGATCAAATTCCCGAGAATTTTGGAACAGCACAGGGTGTGATGCAGTCTGGTCTGGCTGATATTACTCTTGAAAATAGAAAAGAATTAAAAGAAACTATAGTTAAATTAGCTAACATAATATTAAAAAAAGAAGTATCAAACATATCTGATGAAGAAACAATCGAGAATAGAAAATCTGATATCAAAGTTTCTTCTGCTTCATGATCGTAAGATTGATTTAAGCCTAAATCGTATAAATAGATTAAACAAAGATTTAAAAATAAATTTAAAAAAACTACAAAATAAAACAATTACCATCTGTGGCACTAATGGAAAATGGTCAACTGCAGTAACAATAAGATCAATTTTTGAAGCTGCAGGTTACAAGGTTGATTTATTTACTTCACCACATGTTCAAAAATATACTGAAAGATTTATATTTGAGTCAAAAGAAATTTCAGAAGAAAAATTGTTTAATTTATTGTCAGAAGTCGATTCTATCAATAACAGCAAACCAATTACCGTATTTGAGCTTTTGACAAGCGCATTTTTTTACTATTCAGCATCGAAATCAAAAAGTGACATCGTTATCGCCGAAAATGGTTTGTTCAATAGATATGATAGTGTTTCTTCCATTGGTAAACATTTATTAAAAGTAATATCTTCAATTGGACTTGATCATCTTGATTGGTTACCTGATGGTAAAAAAAATATTGATCAAATAATTATTGAAAAAACTTCAAATATAAACAGCTCTAATATTATAGTTGCAGAACAGAGTGATAGTAAAATTTTAAATAAAATAAAACTCAATATAAAAAAAAATCCTGCCCAAAAAAGCATTTTTTCTAAGAACTACACTTATAAAATAAATGAAGATGGTTTTTTGTACAAAGATGAGTTTGGATCAATTCAATTACCAAATCCTGTTCTACCTGGAATACATCAAATTTCAAATACGGCTTGCGCAGTATCTGCTGTAAGGAAACTAAAAAAATATAAAATAAAAGAGAAACATATTATTAACGGAATTAAATCAATCAAAAATACAAAAGGAAGACTAGAGATAATAAAAAAAGGCTCTCTTAAAAATCTAGCACCATCTAGTACTATTATTTGTGATATTGCCCATAACCCATCTGCAGGCTTATCAACTAGTAAATATTTAAAAACCTTAGATAAAAATAAAAAAATTTATTTAATTTGTGGCATGATGAATAATAAGATTCACGATCAATTTCTTTCTAACTTCAAGCAGGTTAATGAAATTGTTGCTGTAGATATTCCAAACAATAAAAACTGTATAAAAAAGGAAGATTTAAAAAAAATAATAGAAAAAATTGGAATAAAATCAAAAACAAGTAATTCGATTCAAGAAGCTGTTAAATATATATTTGAAAAAGATAAACATTCTATAATCGTTATCTTGGGTTCAATTTATTTAATTGGTGAGGTATTAAACCTAAATTAAATATTTTCTTTAATCCAGGAAACAATATTTGATTTAGTAGTAGCGCCTACTTTTTGAGCAACCAGCTCCCCATTTTTAAAAAGCAACATTGTGGGTATTCCTCTAACCCCATACTTGGTTGGTTGATTTGGATGTTCATCAATATTATGTTTAGCTACAACGACGTCGTTGCTCATTTCGTTAGAAATTTCTTCTAAAATAGGACCTATTTGTTTACAAGGACCACACCATTCTGCCCAAAAATCAACTAATGTTAATTTAGAAGCTTTCAATACTTCTGTTTCAAAATTTTCATCTGTTATATTTTTGGTAGCCATAAGATAAATTCAATTTATTAATTTTTTTTTTAAAGTCAACACTAGACTTCTTTTTCGTAAGTTTGACGCATTTGTTTTAAATATTGATCAATTTTATTCATATAATCAAGTTTTTCATCAGAAACTCCTTTTTCAGCACGAATATCATCTATTAATTTTTCTGCCATTGGGATTGTTGTAAATCTTGTTTCCTCTGGATTTAATATTTTTTTTGCTATGTCGGAATGTATTTCTTTATATTCTTTTTTTGTTAAGCTTTCTGGATCGTTCTGATAAATTAATCGTTTACCAAGGTAAACAAATCTAGAGTCTTCTATTTTTTCAACAATTTTATATTTATCCTTCCAATCATCAACTGCTTGAAATTCTTTCATAGTATTCTGATCTTTTGATGATGGAAAGCCACCTGCTATTAAAGAATCTTCGTAGGATAATTTTTCTTTGTTTTTTTTATCTTTAGCTTTCTGCTTTTCTTCCGCAATTTCACCTAGAATTAAACTCACTTTTTTTGCAAATTCTTTGTTTTCTTTAATTCTATTAGCTCGTTCGGTAAGTAACTCTAAGCCTAACTCTTTATATAAATCGGTTTTTAATCCATAAGAGGGATCCAAAACCATAGGATGTTTTAATGGTAAAGCCCTTACCCATTTACCTGGTTTTTTTAATGATTCCTTTAAAGATTCATGGCCAAGGGACATCAAGTCTTTTGGATCATTTTCCAAACAAAAAACCATAGGCCAAGTATATTTTCCATGATTACATAGATATGTAACAACATAAGGTCGCGCTTTCCCGTAAAAATAAAAAACTGTGGTAAAAATTTTTGTATTTTCAATTTTTTCCTTAGCGCTAATTTTTGCTGTGGTTTCTTTTGCCGCGCTATAAATTGGACTAGCCTCTTTTTTAAGTTTGCGCATAATATCCAAACAAGTCTCGCAATCTCCCATTGCTGTGTGCATTTTTTTTTTATCCATATTTGGAAAATTTAACGGTCCGATCGAATCAAGACGAAAAACAGGGTTGGATTTTTCCGAAATTTCAGTTTTTAAACAATCTGGATAAAAAAGTTTACTAGCTCTAGTAACAGGTAAGAAATCTGAATGTTCGTTACCGTTTTGATTGGTTATATAAATAGGAAATAAGGATCTGTAATTTTCCTTTTGTAACATAATGAAATCAAAACCTATACTGTTCCAACCGGTCCAAAGGCAAGGACTCCATTTTTTTATATATTCGTGAAGTTGTTTCATCATGGAATAGTGACTTAGGTTAGAATTTTTCATCCTTTCAAAACCACGATTGACCCACATTGAATACGGGTCGGGAACATGTCCAGATTTATTTCTACACCAAAATTCAAACTTATCTAATACCTCTAACTCTGGATTTACCAGAATTCCAGCAATAGAAATTATTGAGGAATAAGATGTGCTAGATCCTTGTGATTCTATGTCAATTATGGCTATATTTTTTCCCATTATTTTTTCTTATTTGATATTAAATCTTCAAATTTTTGTTCCTCGTCTTTAGTTAAAACTTTTCCTGAAATTCCTCCAGCAGGAGGTGGATCATCATCTGAACTTTCATCCTCTATTAAATCCGAAGGAAGTTGTTTTTTTGGAAAAAGTCCACCAAGTTTATTCATTTTCATTATTCTACTTAAAAAACTACCTTTGCCGTCTTTAATTTTGCTGGTAACTTTTTCGATTCCTTCAGATGTTTTTGTAATATACTTTTTTGCTTCTTCTGCGCTTTCATAAATTTCAACAGCCTGCGAACTTATTTTGTTAGCTATATCTACAATATCTTTAATATTTTTTGATTGTTTGTCAATTTTCCAAGAACGTTCTACTGATTTTAAAGTAGCATAAAGACTGGAAGGACCTGATAAAGTTATTTTTTTACTTAGTGCATAGTCTATCATTTTGTAGCTACTTCCATCAGGAAGTCTGAAGAAAGCATCTTCATTTGGGCAAAACATAATTACCATGTCCAAGGTATTAATTTCTTTTATGCTTTGATAGTTTTTCTTCGATAGACCATCAATATGATCCTTGATAGATTTTTTATGTCTTTTTAAAGAGTCCTCTTTGATAGATTCGTCCGTTGCATTAACATATTCATCCCATGCTGTAAGAGAAACTTTTGAATCAATTATAATATCTCTGTTATCGGGATAATGAACGATTACATCTGGAATTTTATTACCTTCCTCTGTAGAAAAACCCTTGGTTTCAAATTCTTGGCCTTGTCTGAATTGTAAACTTTTAGTCAAAATATGATTAAGAACCAATTCACCCCACGCCCCTTGTTGTTGTCCTCCGCCAGAGACAAGCGTTCTATGAATTGCTTCTGCTGCTTTAACAACCTCATCGCTTCCTTCTTTCGCAGCTTTTAATTTTTCTTTAACTTCCCCTCTTTCTTCAGCGTTTTGTTCTTGAAATTCTTCAATTTTACCAGTTAGAGTTTCTAGGTTTTTAGAATAGTCGCCTAAATCTTCTTTCTTTTTAAAAACATTTTTAATGAAAAATGCAAGCAAAAGA
>MDTE01123553.1_pt1 | contig 16011 bp, 7 predicted proteins | sample 811231 | NCBI WGS metagenome assembly MDTE01 (sample SAMN05326651, study PRJNA326480) | marine metagenome | isolation source: seawater | place: Indian Ocean: Red Sea | collected 2010
AATGTTCAATTAGTAAAATATTATCAATTGCTTGCATTTATATTAATAATTTTTAATATTTTACATTTACTTAATTAAAAGGAGTTTTATGACACAGGCAGCAGCACGACATATATTAGTAAGTAGCGTAGAAGCATGTAACGATTTAAAGACACAAATTGAGAATGGAGCTAGTTTTGAAGAATTAGCAAAAGAGCATTCAAGTTGTCCAAGTGGGGCCCAGGGAGGTGATTTAGGAGTTTTTGGAAGAGGGCAAATGGTCAAAGAATTTGATGAAGTTGTTTTTTCCGCTCCAGTAGGTGAAGTGCAAGGACCTGTTGAGACGCAGTTTGGTTTTCATTTAGTTGAAGTTACGTCAAGAGAAGATTAATTGGGTGATAAGCCCAATTTTTCATAGGACTTTAATGTTGCAACACGACCTTTTGGCGTTCTTTTAATAAACCCTTCTTGAATTAAAAAAGGTTCGTGGACTTCTTCTAATGTAGATGCTTCTTCCGAAACCGAAACAGCTAATGAGTTTAACCCAACAGGTCCTCCATCAAATTTTTCTACAAGAGTAGAAAGAATTCTTAAATCCATTTCATCTAATCCATCATTATCAATATCAAGTAAATCAAGTGTTTGTTTTGCAATAGATAGTGAAATATCACCAGTTGATTTTACTTGTGCAAAATCTCGTGCTCTTTTTAATAAATTGTTAGCAATTCTAGGAGTACCTCTTGATCGAAGGGCTATCTCGTTTGCTGCATCATCAGAAATTTTTATTTCTAATATTGAAGATGATCGATGAATAATATTTGAAAGCACTTTTTTATCATAATAATCTAACCTGCTAATTACTCCAAATCTAGATCTCATTGGAGCTGATAACATACCACTTTTTGTCGTAGCTCCGATGAGAGTAAATGGTGGAATAGTTAGTCTCACAGAACGAGAGTTTGGTCCTTGATCAATAACAATATCAATAACAAAATCTTCCATTGCAGAATATAAATATTCTTCCACTGAACGAGATAAACGATGTATTTCGTCAATAAACAATATATCTCCATGATTCAAACTTGTTAGTAAGCCTGCAAGATCTGCAGGCTTATCAATTATTGGTCCAGAAGTTGTTTTTATATCCGCATTCATTTCATTAGCTAAAATATATGATAATGTTGTTTTTCCTAAACCCGGAGGTCCAGAAAGAAGGATATGATCTAATGCTTCATTTCGTTTTTTTGCAGCTTCTGAAAATAAACTTAACTGTTCAATTATTTTTTCTTGGCCAGAAAAATCATTAAACGTTGCTGGTCGAAGTGGTTTTTCGAATTCTTTATCTGGTGTAGTAAATTCAGCATCCATTTCTATATCAAGCCATAACAAAAAAAAATTGTCACGAAGTAATTACTTAAGGATATTGAATGTTAATTTTATAAAATTTTTGTGGGTGACTTAAATCTTCATCAATCCATAGTATTTCAGAGTCATCACCTAAAATGGGATCCGATGTAATTTGAATCCATTCATTTGACAAGTTATATGAATGGAAGAGATGATATCTTCTATTTAATTTGGAAGAGAAATTTATATGAAATTTGTTATCATTATTTAGGATAGAGGAGATTGTGAAATAATCTAAATCGCTATTTGGTAAAGTGCCGGCAATGTATTCATCTAAATTTGAAAATCCATCACCATCATAGTCAATATTGCTATCTTGACTATCATGTGGCTTTAAAAAGTCATACGAAAGTTCATAGTTATCAGGTAAATTATCATCATCGGAGTCTCTATCCTCTGACCCAAAACCAAAAGAAAAAGAAAATTCATTTGTTCCAATAAGTTCGATTTGATGAGTGTGAGCTTGATTTCTCATATTTTCCGTGTAAAGCGAATATCCATCAGATGTTGCGTCATCTGTTGCAAAAGAATTATAAACAACATTACTCCCTAGTTTAATTGCTAAAGCGGTAGGATTAGATGGATGATCATTTTTTAAGCTAATAGTTTTATTATCAAGCGAAAGATCACTCAAATATTTTTGCCCGTTTTTCAACATTTCTAGAAGATTGGGTGATAACCCATGTCTAATATATATGATGTTTAAATCATCATTTAATTTGTAGTGAACATCTAAAAATATTTCGGAAAAATCAAGTGATATAGTCTTAACAATTTTTGAGTCACTTGAAGAAAATTCTAATGCCAGTGGATCATTTTTAATTGATGCGCTGTATATATCATTAACATATTTGTTTGTTCCAGATGTACCATTAAAAACAAACCAATCTTTAAGAGAGGATGTTCTAAATGATGCAATACTTCCATCTTCATTTATATTAATAGCCCCTTCTTCTTCATCCTCTTTTCCAGTATAAGAAATAAGATTACCGGTCATTTGGAAAATTTCATTTGATTGATCTGAACGTAGCCAAATAGAATCAATTCTACCGCCAATATTTTCGAAGACTACGTAAATTTTATCGTTAAATAGTTGATATTCATCAATACCATCAAGGTCTGTATCATGTGTTGTTATAGTTGTTTGGCTAGGAGGATTTTGCATCCATTGGTCAAGGTATGAAAAGAGGGAGGCTTTTCTTGTTTGAGATTGAGCGTTAATGGAAAAACCAGCAAGCATATCATATGAGGTATCCGGATAAACAAATTCTCCACTCGAGAATTTTGTTAAATTTGCGTCTGTTTGATTATGAAACCCAGTTTCAAAGACTGATGCATGAAGAGTTGTCCTTGCTAACTGACCAAGATTATTATCTGGATTACTCAATTGAGAAATTGAGTTCCATACTGAATTAAGTATCCCTGTTGAATTAAGCGATCCATAAGATAATTGAGTTGAATTATTAGAATTTACATTAAACTTATAATTACTTAATCCTTGATTAAATTCAGATCCAAAATACCAATTATCATAATTTTCTTGAGTTGAATATTGTAGCCAATTATGTCCCACTTTCTTTAATGACAAACTATTTCCTCTTTCTACTGTCTTCCATATATCCCCATTGCCATCATATGGAACAGAAACATCAATGTTTCCGTCAGCAATATCATCAACAGTAATAATTTTTATCCAATTTTTATTTTTCATCCATTTTATTAATTTATCGTAATTATTTGCATTTTCGCTATTCGCAAAATCTTGCCAAGTTGTCAAAAAGGTCATTATTTGAGGATATTGATTATCCCATTCGCCTGATCTAAATCTTCTAATCATAGCTTTTCTGAGCTCTAATGAGGGTCCATCATCAAAGCTCTTGAAAATAAAATCATTTTGATTATCAGAAATTGGTATGCAATTAATATTGTTTATTAAATTAATACGATGAGCGTTGTCGCCTGTAGTCTCATCTATACCAAACCATTGATATAGGTGTTGGGACTGGTCAATAAATGTAAATTGATAATTTAGATCATGGAGGTAAGCCAAAACATTCTCGTCTATAAGTCGTTCAGGTGTCCAAAAAACTTTTGATGATATTGAATTTGTACCATAAATAGCAGAGAGGTATTCATTTGCTAATGAGATATTATCAGTGTTAAACGATAAGTCAAAATAGGGCATCAAATGATCTGAGAATGTACTACCAGTAAGTTTTAAAAGATTGGCTAAAATTAAGTTTCTTATTCTTTCATTTAGAGCAGGGCCATCTCTCCATAATGGTCCTTTGGAAGTATCTGCTTTCGCCCATTCTAATGCAGACGCTAATGTTGGAGTAATGTGCATAGTTAACGGACAGTTAAAAGCCTCATGCGTATCAATTGGTCTATAAAATCCTGTTCCATATCCAGAATTAACTAAGTTTTGAATCATATTGCCTGGTTCAATATGTTGATTTCCATGAATTACAGGAATAATTTTTAACTGAATCCCATTTGAATTATTAGTTTTTGCTCCATTCCATTCAGTTAATGATTTTAATGATAATCTGCCTTCTAACCGTTGGCGTTCAATATCTCCTTTAATTATACCTGCAAAATCTTCGGTTATTTGATTATTTCCAAAAATATCGTGAATATCTGGTCCGTCCAATTCGCCTGCACCATTATCGGTACCATCTTTAGTAGTAAAAACCTGGAAATTAAGTTGGTCAAACTGGCCGTTCCATCCAGTTTGAAGTAATGAATCTCGGTGAATTGAAAATTCAATGGAATCAAGTTTATGATTAAAATATGAATCTTTGAATCCAAGACTGTGATTTTGGGTTCTTATTTCAACATTGGATATGTCATAATTTAAATCATCGTTAATGTTATCTGTATCAGTACTACCAGGTTTATTAATAAAAACAGTTCCTTTAATATTATCATAGAGAGCTACAATTGCTTCCCATCTCATGTCTGTAAGAATGTCGATATCATCAACTATCTTTCTCTCTCCAATTTCCGGATTTCCTATGTCTAAAACAACATAAATATTTAACCCACTATCCTCGGCAAATGCTTTTAGGTCCAAAGTATCAACCCTAAAGTAGATTGTATCATCTCCTCCATTTGTTGCTGCTCCGCCGTCCTTTGCGTAAAATGCTATTAAATCTCTTGATGATTCCAAGTTATCACTCAAAGATGGTAAATAATAAACATCACCACCATTACTATCCATTTCTAGGTCATCGTAATCATCGATAACAATTAAATCATTATCTTCCCAGTCGGTGAATTCGTTTTGATTAGTTACGGCACCAAGTATGATTATTTCATCAGTACCAATAGTTATTGCTGCAGTTGTATTTGATAATGCATGGTCTTCCCCGGTTGGATTTGTCCCATTAATTAATTCAAGTAAATTTGATTTTCCATCCTGATCAATATCTCCATCAGCTCCATTTTCAATATCTCCGTCTAATAAATTTGTTGTTGATAAATTATCGATTCCATTATCAAGTGGGTTTAATCCATAAACTACTTCCCATCCATCTGGTAATGAATCTCCATCCGTATCGTTTTTTAAGGGATCTGTCTCCAACCATTGCTCGTTATTTGAATATAATCGATTTCCATCGATATCTCCTTCGATTGTTCCATCGAAATTTTTATCCTCTCCAAATCCATCGCTTAATCCATCATTATCTGTATCAGGGTTATTTGGATCTGTTTCTAGCCACGAATCATTAAAATCTAAAATTTCATCAGGCCATAATCGATCAAGAGACGGAGGTTCGTTTGGATTAAGTGATTCTCCATCTCCATCAACCCATCCATTTCTATTTAAATCTTCAATACCATCAGAAATACCATCAAAATCACTATCAGGATTATTTGGATCAGTTGTTGATCCTGCTTTGAGCTCACTTTTATCTCCTTCACTAAAAGTAGATATCGCTGGAACAAGATTAAAATTGTCGTAAGTATTGTAAAAAGGAGGATCAACATCAGCTATAAAATTATTGAAACCATCACCGTTTGTATCGTTTGTGGTAGACGTAGCTATTGTATTAATTGGCAATCGAAGACCAAGCTCTAATCCGTCTGGCAACCCATCTCCATCACTGTCTGGACTATTTGTAGAAGTTAATCCAAAAATTAGACTATTATGAACATCCTCATTAATCCATTCAGTCACTGGAATTTGATCGGGTAATTGAGAAATATTAATTTCATTACTATCTGGTATTCCATCATCATCATTATCAGCATCAAGATTTTCTGCTAAAATTGGAGGAATGATTTCTCTAAAAACTATTTTTGTATTCCTAATAGTTGAAACGGTTTTTTCATCTGGTAAATCTGCTGTTGCTGTAATTAGATAATTACCTTCTATACTGGACTTGATAGCATTAGTTTCAAATTGCCACAAAAATCTCCATCTTTTATATCCAGGATTAACAGTAGAATCAGGATTGCCTCTTAAGGAAGAGATTGTTGCATTTAATGGACTCACATTAATATTAACACCAGAGGCTTCAGAGGTCGTATCAACTTCAATAATAAATTTTCTATCTAACCATGTGGGATTAGCAATATCGGAGAAGACAATTTTAAAAGGTTCACCATTAGTGTTAACCATTGACGGACTAGCAATATTAATAAATGGTTTTTCAGAGGGGATAGCATAAAATAATCTATTCGCTGTAAGTTTTGGATAATTTTCTCTTTCAAATATACCCTCAATTTCGTGATACTCACTTGGTAATTCGTTAAAATAATCTTCCATGTTAAAGGCAAACTCATGAAAGTTATTGTCTATATTATAATTTATTGAATAATTTGTTCGAGCTTGTACATTGCTATTAATTTTTAAAGAGAAACAATTTAATAGTTCCTCATAATTAATATCTGTTGCCAATGATTTTGAAAAATGAATTTTTGTGACATAATTTGATCCAACATATTGTAAATCATTTTGAGGATAAGCAACAAAAAAAAGCAACCCAGGTCCGCTTGTCGGTATTATCTTTTCTAATGTTGTGTAGTGACCTTCAATATCATTAAGCGCGTTATTTGTAGAAGAGGATGGTTCTTTGAGTCTGATTTTAATATTAGCATTTCCTGTACTTGGAATATTTACATAATCAAATCTCCATTCTTTTTCATAACTTGAGTTAAGAAAAGGTTTTGGTTCAACTTGAGTGGCTAAAGCCCAATTATTTTCCCCATTACCTTGTTCAGCATTTGTCGATTCATCATCATTTTGGTTATCACTATCTATAATATTAAACAGTACTTCGGATACCGTTGAATCTGTTCTTATTACAAATTCATAAGAGGAATCATTTAAACTATCCACATCATCTTTTGGATAAATAATTTCTCCTGAAGGTCGATGAATATCATAATAAAATGTTTGAGAGCTTAAATTATAAATCGGAGCCGCATTACTTCTGTTCAGAAATGTTTTTGTTTTTACAATATGATAACCTTCATCTAATCCAGTATTTTGAATGCTATAATCATTATGAGGATAATATGTAATAGCTTCTGCATTTATATTAACTAGACTATGCTTTGTTTCCATATGTTCAATTAATTCAAAGTCTTCTTTATTAAATGGGAAAACACTGGATTCATTCGTAACGCTTGCTCCAATTTTATATTTTATGGAAGAAGTGTTTTGGGATTTAGGTAAAGATACTGACCAATAATTATTTGTTGAGTTAGTAAATTTTTTAGTCAAAGTTTCATATTTTCCGATACCCCCGCTCCCCATAGGAGCATTTGTAGAATTAATTGTGTAGTAAATAAAAATATCAGGTTCAATTAATTCATCGATCTCAATAAGCGCCTGTATTAGTATATTCGAAGATGATATTGAAACATCTGAAAATTGATGAGTAATAGAATTTATTTTACTTACATTACTAGCATAATTCTCTTGAGCTTCTAAATTTTGCAAAACCATATTATTATCTTCAAAAATCACTGAAAAAATATCTGAATTTTCACATCCTAAAGAGATATTATTTGTAGAAGCAAAAATTTCAGTTCTTCTGTGATTTAGTTGCATTTGCTCATATCCTAAAAATAAATCATAACTTAAAGCAGGAGGATAATCTCTTAAGTCATTTGATTGTGGTCCAATGCCTAAATGAGAATTAATATCAATTCCTCCATCGAGCTTAATAAGAGTATTTTCTGAGGATCCATCGGAGAGGGCTATAAAAGATAAATTGGTACCTGATGTGATTCTAGGAATAGAGAGTGAATATTTATAATCATTTGTTGTATCGTTAGGTAAATTATAAGGATTAAAATTTGGATCTCCTGACCGACCGTCTTTTCTAATGCTAAGCATATTAGATGGTATTTGCCCATTTTGTAAAATTTTAATTAAAGGGGGCGAGTTAGTATTTTTATTTAATGTCTGTAAAGGTGCTTCGGGCACTCTCCAAGAATATGCTAGGTATTCTCCTCCATTGATAGTTGGATTTATACCATCATCCGTTTTAAGCTCCCCGTTAATTACATTTACAAAGTGATTTGTTGAAAGACCTGAATAATTTTTAAGTCTTCCTCCTTCAGGAAAGTCAGTAGAAAAATTTCTTGATTGGTTAGAAGTTCCATTTCTAGCTAGCAAAAAAGAAAGAGTGGTTGCGCCTGATGCATCATTTGCCTCCCTCCAATCTTGTCGTTCATACGCAACAAAATCATTATCACTCCATTTGCCGACTTGTTGTCCTCGAGCAAATAGTTGATTGATACGAAGTAAATCAAGAATATGTGTATCATTAAATTGACCCAGAAATGCATTATTTCCATGCTGCGGAAAAAATTTTCCTGCTGCATCAGGATACAATGTTTCGTTATACCCATCTGTATAAAGAATAGGTAATCCTTCTCGTGTGAATAATAGAGCATGAGCAGGAGGACGATTTGAAACAGACATTGTATTGTAATCGTGACTTCCTGTAAACAAGACTGCCTCATTGAGGCCATATGTACTGTACCCTGGTTGATCTTGACTAGTTAAACTTCCATTAGTTGAAACTGCATAATTAACGCTATTCATGAATGAATTATCAGCCATTCTCATCCCAGCTTTAACATAATCTTCTTGTGGAGGTGGATTGCCTAAATGTTCTCCAAAAAGCATGGCATCATCTCTGCCTTGGTTTAAGTCAAAGACCGTATCACGGTGGTTATCCCAATCAGAAAAGCCTCTAGTGATATTAAATTGTTCTTGGATCTGACCATTATATCCCCAGTTAGATGAATCTTTAGGATCATATGTTTTTCCAAAGAAGTAATATGGAACATGTTTTACTGCATCTAAACGAAATCCATCTGCATAACTTTTGTCGATAAACCAACGTACGGCTCGAAATAATAATGTATTGACGTCTTCAATATTAGGGTTACCCATATTATATATGTTATCCCCAAAACCGTAATAAGGCGTTTGCCATTCTAAACGATTTGCATCAAGTCCTGTATCCGTAAATGGCTCTGATATTTCATTAATATCGTGCTGACCATTATCATTATCGTCACTCCAATCAAATTTATTGTTGTTTGCTCCGATATTATTTGTTCCATATCCAATATCTTCAAAAGGCTCATTGTTGGCAAATGTATAAATGGGCTCATTATCTCCATTTACACCAACTTGAATATCTGTATCTAAATAATACTCAGTATTCTTTGGATGACGAATACCTCTATATTTTGGAAAGTCAGCATCTTCATACTCCCCAAAGCTAGTGTTTGGATCTTCATGGGCAATATCGAGTCCAAAATCGTTACGATTTAATACTTGCCATTCTATTGAATAGTCCGTGGTAGGTGGTTTTCTAAAAAAACCGCTTGGTTTTCTGATAAGATGAAAATCTTCAGGCACAAAACCTGGCTGAGCGTAAACAGACACAGCGTCATTGTATGCCGGAATAGGACCACCATTATGAGCCATTACATTATCAAAGTATACGCGTAATCCAAATCTATGAGCAGTAGTTATTAATTGTAGAAGTTCGCTCTCCGTTCCATAAAGAGTTGATATTCCTCCCATTTGATTTTTTTTCCCAAGATCAAATCGGTCAAATGTATCAAATCCCACCGAATATTGACTTCCTGCTTTGAATGGAGGAGGTAGCCACAAAGCCGTCCACCCAGCTTCTGCTAGTTCCGGAATACGATCATTAATTTCATTCCATGATGTTCCGAAATACTGAAGGATTGTCTCGCCAAATGTAAATGACGACAAACAATATGTGCTAATGACAACAATGATGTATTTTTTTATTAAACATTTAAAAAAAATTTTCATTCCTCTATTTCTATATATGAGGCCGTAATTCTATAGTACTGAGAATCTACATTAGATCCGTCAATCGAGAATACTAAATTTGAATCAAGGGCTTGTGTGTTTGATGAAATTGTAGTCCAACTTGAATCTGAAAGATTATCCTTATACTCAAGTTTATAAAACCACCCAGGAGTTGATGAACAAGCAATATTAATTCTGTCATTTATTAAATAGATTGAATTAATAGATACTTCAATAGGTGTTGTAACATCTATAAGCTTAAGATATTGAGCCTCAAAGGGATTTGTATCCCAATCAGTATCATTAGTTGGAACTTTGTTAAGAGAAACAAAAAATCCGTTATTAATTAATTCGCTTCTAGTTAATGGAGTGTCCCACAAGAAGTTATTAGCTCTATTAGTTACTGCATTTTCTCGTTCATAGGCTGATAAATTAATGACATTGTACTGTCGTCCATCATTTAGCCCAATTATATCTGCAAGACCTAAAGGAATTTTAAAATTATCACTTTGTATATTCCATCTATCCAGATTAGCAAATCCCATTACAACATCTTTTCCGGAAGACAAGGCACTGTCTTCTTCATATTTAACTGTAGCAAATATTTTTGAATTAAATCCATCTCCATCAATAAAATATCTATTAGAACTCCTTAAAGCAGGACTTATTTTTCTTGCTTTTTGAATGCTTCGATACACTTGGAAAAGTTGATCATTTCCAAAATTTGTATCCTCCCATAAAGGCATCATAGAATTCCATCTTTTAAAATGAGGGATACTTTTACCTTCAAACCCTGTTTCAAAATGAGTGTAACCGTAATCATATGACAAACCAAGTTCTTGCCCAGGGAATATCATTGTTAACCCATCGCTCATTCCTAAAGCACTTGAGAAGATTACAGCTTCCCATGGATCAGATAGATTTTTTTCGTCATGAGATGTGCTATTTAGAAGTACAAGACCTTGTCCATAAGCATTTCTTCTATTTTCCAATAATGTTCTATATGCATAAGTGTCTGTTGCTTTAGGTAAGTTTGAATCCCAATGCTTTAGATCAAATACAATATTTTCATTAAGTACATCAAAGTGTCGGCTTGAGCGATAGGTAACTTCGCCTCCATCAAGTGATTCACTCATCATCACAAGATTCCATTTGTAACTTCTTGCTACATTAATAATATATTCCCAACACCTTGGGGGTAATCCTTGTCCAAAGTCACATCGAACTCCATCAATTCCTTTTTGGTCCCATGCATATCTATATGATAAAGATCCGTCGCTTTCTTTGGAATTTCTATTTGAGCCCACTGGACGAGTTTTGTTTAACCAATGGATAATATATTCAGCAAAATAATCCCATACTCTACGAGTCACATTCCAGTTCTCGCCATTTTGAACAAAATCATCGCTGTTCCAATTAATATCACCAGAGTCAAACCAGTCTCCTTCATTTCGATGACTAATCAACTCGCTACCACCATCATTAATCTCCACAAGAGCGTCATATTTTCCGAAATATACGTCTTTAGTATCTTGCCATCCTGGAAAATCCTGTCGATCAGGAGCTGTAGCAATGTCTAATGATGAGGAAGCGCGATTTCCATAGTCTCCAATTTTAGAAAAAAAACGAGCTTCTCGATTTCTTATTTCATCAGTGGGCAGCCAAGTTTCCCCATCGGGTTGAAATAAGTCTATTCCTACTTGAGATAACTCAACATCATGTGCCGTATGGTTGAAGGGAGCATCAAGCATAATCCCAATTTCATTAGCATCTGCAAAGGAAACAAAGTTTGACCAAGCTTGCATGGCTAGCTCTCTGTTTTGTGAAATACTATTATTGGAATCATAATGAATAGTCATCAGCTCATTAACCTCAAAAAAGTTTTTAACAGCATAAGGACTACCGGGATCATAGGAAGACGAAGAGCTTCCCCAGCCTTCACTTGGCTCTCTTCCATCAACTCCATTTGGATGAATGGGCTGAAACCATAACCAGTTCATACCTAGATTTTTTAAGTAATCTAGATTCCAATTACCCGACTCCGGATCACTCTGTAAAGCATTTTTGTCATCATACAAATCTTCGATGGTAGAGCGCTCTATAAAACTTGCGCCATTTGCATCAATGTTAAAAACATTTATTTCATATAAACGAATATCACGTGCATCAATAGGTGATACCACAATAGCATGATCTCGAAGCCCATACCAAATCCAGTTGTTGGCATCGTAATTATTCTCAGGAATTAACTCATTTGTTTTAAATCGTGCAGTTAATCTATATGAACCAGTTTTATTGATTGGTATAGTTAACTCGTAAATTTTATTCGTGTCCCCATCATTCATGTTTATGGGAATATAATAATGCCCATTTGTTGTATTGGTATGTTCAGCTGAGTCAGTAATCAAATTTCCATTTGGAGGCTGTATGCCATCAGCATACCCATCTTCGTCTTTGTCAATTCTTGCTAAATCTCTACGATTAATATTTGAAAAAATTTCAACATCAGTAATGTTTGAAAAATCATTAAGATCAAAAAGTACTTCTATAGATGAGTTGAGATCTGCAACCTCATCAATAAACACATGACTGGTAGAATAATCCGCTTCCTGAAAGTCATATCCAGGCGCCTTTATCTCCAAGGAACCAACACCATAACTTAACATTGATATCAAATTTAATGAAACAATAATTCTTTTCATTTAGTAACCCTAACTAATTTATTCTTTAGAAAATCTCTATTTTATATAAAAAATTCACTTTTTTTTCTAGATTTAAAAAGATTTATTTTTTAATGATATCTGGTTTTTTCATCTGATTTTTTAGGGTTGTTAATGAAAAAAATTTTAAGTTTTATTTGTTTATTAAGTTATTGCAGTTTTGCTATTACGGCACAGGATTCGGCGGATGATGCCATTTACCTTGATGGATGGCAGCACGGAGATAATGGAGGGTATGGCTTTCAGCCTTGGATTATTGACGAGGTGTTCGAAGACAATTTTACTATTGCTAGTTCGTTAACAAATGGAGGATTTTCTGCTACCAACAATATTGATACAAATAGCAAGTCGTTTACAATAAACAACAATGCAAATTCTTCTGACTATATTAATGCATGGAGATATTTCGAAAATGAGTTAGAACCCGGGCAAATTTTTTCTTTTTCTGTAGATGTTAATTGGAGAGATGGATTTAAAGGAGTTCGTATTCAAGATAATAATGAACAAGCCTTATTTAGATTTGAAGTTGGAAATAGAGGTGACGGAGACGGAGCATGGGTCGATGACGTTGTTGATGAAGCCATCAAAATTAATGATGTTTACAGTGATGATACACAATATGAAATTACATTAGCTCAGTTATCACCATCAGGAGGTGATTGGACGGTGAGAAGAACAGGTGAATTTGAAGATATTGATTTTGGTAAATATAATGGTCGTCCAAGTCATTTTCAACTTTATAGTCTTAACGCAAATTCACAAATCTATGCAAATATCCACTTTAATAATTTTAAAATTGATTATTTAAATGACTTTAATTTTTACCAATCGTGGGCTGAAAGTTATGAATTAACAAACCTAAATGAAGATCGTTTGTCCGATCCTGATGAAGATTTGATAAATAATTTTTTAGAGTTTGTTTATGGAGGTAATCCAACTAATTCAGATGCCATGGATTTAAAACCAAAAATCATTAATTCTGATGGTAAAAAATTAGTTTTTCAAAGATTAAAAGATGAGTATGCAAGTCTATACGATGTAACATATGAAATTGATGAGAAAGTAAATTTGAAACATTCTGATTGGACAAATGCAATATTTAACATTTCATCAACAAATGACGTATCTAGACGCTATATGGTCATAACAAATAATATCATAAACACTAATTCAATTATGTTTTTTAGATTTAGAGTTTTAGAAGAATAATTTTTTTATTTAACACTTGATAAATTCTCTTTTTATTAGTATATCTATATGTCCAATTGGAGAGAAAGTATGAAAAAATACATATTATATCTTGGAGCACTAGTTTCTGTTGCTTCATTAGCTTTTGCCGATTTAGCAAACGACTCTGCTTCCAATTATACTGGTGATACTACGTTTTCAACCGGTGCGAATGGAGGTTCAGGGTTTGGAGCATGGACATTAGATAGTTTTAATGGTTCAAGTTATGTTGGTGGTACAGCTATTGGAGATCCTTCATTTGGCCTTTGGTCAAATGCTGGCGGAAATAGTTCTGCGACTAGAGCTCTTAGTAGTGACTTAGCGATAGGAGAGACACTTTCATTGGATATTGGACATACGGACAATATGGGTGGTGAAGTTGGTTTATCGCTAAAAGATGGAAATAGTACTGTATTTAATCTTAAGATATCTAACACCTCTGGAGGACAATGGAAAATATGGGATGGTGGAGCTGATTTCAATGCTGGCCAAAGTTGGTCTGCAAATGCTCCCTTATCATTTTCATTTACTTACAATGGTGTAGTCGATGGTCAAAACAGTTATGATTATAGTTTTGGGTCAGGTAGTGGTTCAGATTTTAGAACTGCAAATGCTATAAACAGTATTGACTCTATTCAAATTTATAATAATGGTCAAAATGGAGGTAACTTAGGATTTGATAATCTATCAGTTATTCCTGAGCCTGCTACGATAGGTCTTTTTGGAATAGTAGGTGTAATCGGTACATTTATCCGTCGTAAATTTGCGGTCTAAATTTTATTTAGATTAAATATCTTAAAACCTCACATATTTGTGAGGTTTTTTTTGTGTTTATTGTAGTTGAAAGTAAAATATTTCTTATGTTAAAAGATAATGTTCAATAGAAAAAATGATTAAGCATATATACATTTTTATAGTAGTTCTTGTGTCAGTAGCATTTTGCTCTCATGCATCTATTATTGCTTTTGATGATTCTAGCGATCCAGTTTATGCTGGCGGTTGGGGATGGCAAAATGGTGGTAGTGGATTTGATACTTGGCTGTGGGGTGGAGATTGGTGGACTTCAAATGCAGATAAGTATATAAATACCGATACTCCAGGAGAGCAAGGGTTTAGAATGTGGGCTGACGGAGGATATGAAGTAAGAGGTACTCGTCCATTCGATTCATCATTGAATGCTGGCGAAAGATTTAGTTTAAATCTTGGTCATTCGGGAGGTAATAACGGAGAACTTAAAATTAGATTGTCATCAGATTCACTTCCGGTATTCTCGTTAAGTTTGATCGCAGGAAATTCTTATTGGCAAGTGTTTGATGGCGAGACTTTCAATTTAAATGATAGTAATGGGATGGCTGACTATTTTACTACTGATAATGATAATGCTCAATTCACATTTACGTATAATGGTGGAAGTAGTTATGGATTTTCATTAACGGATAGTGCTGGTAATGGCTACACTGTAGCATCAAAAATAAATACTTCAGTAACAGCCGTTCAAATGGAGTCAATCAATAAAATATCTATAGAAAATCATGGTCAAGGAAGTGGTAGTAATTTTTATGTAGATAATCTACAAATTTCTGTTGTTCCTGAACCGATGTCTGTTGGATTAGTTGGAGTTGTCTGTGTAGTGGGCACATTTATAAGGCGTAAATTTGCAATCTAAAGTTATTGAAAATATGATTTAAATGTTTAAAACCTCGCAATTACGTGAGGTTTTTTTTATGTATTTAAGTTAATGAAAAAGATACTTTTTTCCTATTTATACATTTTAATAATTACAGTTGTTTCTTATTCAGAAGTGATGATGCAGGGGTTTTATTGGGATTGCCCTATTAATTGGTACACTCAAATCTCTGAGAAAATTGACACATTACAAAATATGCATAATGGCTATGGTATAAATAGAATATGGCTACCACCCCCTCAAAAAAGTGATTATGGAATTAATTCCATGGGATATGATCCATATGATTATTATGATTTGGGAAATTTTAACCAAAAAAATACTTATGGAACTCGGTTTGGAACAAAGAAAGACTTAGAAAAATTAATTAAAAACTGTGATGAGGCTAATATCATGTGCATAGCAGATATTGTTCTCAATCATCGAGCCGGAGGTCAAAAAGAATTTAATGAAAATAAAAAAATAGTTACAAAAACAGATTTTTCATCAGTAAAAAGTAAAATGTGTAGATGGAGATTTAATGAGTTTCACCCATCAACTTTTCAAGAAAGGGACAGCAATTTTTTCAAAGATTATCCAGATATATGTCATGTAACCGAATTTAAAGAAGGTTCAGCAGGTTTTGATTTAATTCAATGGGGAAAGTGGCTTAAAGATGAAATTGGGTATGT
>MDTE01095751.1_pt1 | contig 16010 bp, 16 predicted proteins | sample 811231 | NCBI WGS metagenome assembly MDTE01 (sample SAMN05326651, study PRJNA326480) | marine metagenome | isolation source: seawater | place: Indian Ocean: Red Sea | collected 2010
ATAAGAGCGAAAAAAAGATTTTTCAAGTGATTTTCGAAAAGATAAACTTGACTGATTTTTTTTCAGATTTAGAATAACCTTTTAAGTCAAAAGAGGAGTTTTACATGGTTACTATAGGTATCGTCAAAGAATCAAAAAAGGGAGAAACGAGAGTTTCAGCAACACCAGATACAGTTAAAAAATTCATTGCTATGGGGTTTGATGTGTTAGTTGAATCGGATGCAGGTTCGCTAAGCTTGATTAGTGATGCTGATTTTAAAAATGTAGGTGCAAAGATTGTTGATAGAAAAAAAGCTTTTGGTGCAGATTGCGTATGCAAGGTTTCTTGTCCTGATGAATCTGAAATCAAGCTCTTAAAAGATTCTGCAGTTTTAATTGGTTCAATAGATCCTTTTTTAAACTTAAAAAGCATGAAGTCTCTAGCTGTTAAAAACATCACTGCATTAGCGATGGAGTTTTTACCGAGAATATCTAGAGCTCAATCTATGGATAGCCTATCTAGTCAAAGCAACATTGCAGGATACAAGGCTGTTTTGCTTGGAGCTGATCACTTGGGGCAAATTTTTCCGATGATGACAACAGCAGCTGGTACATTATCTCCAGCAAGAGTTGTGATTTTAGGTGCTGGTGTTGCTGGCTTACAAGCCATAGCAACTGCAAGAAGGTTGGGGGCAAGGGTTGAGGTTTCTGACATAAGGCCCGAAACAAAAGAAGAAGTTGAATCTCTAGGTGGAAAATTCATAGAGGTTGATTCAGAAGAAGACAATTCTGCAGAAGGGGGATATGCTAAACAGGTTTCCAAAGAGTTTTTGGCAAAACAAAGAGAGGTTCTTACCGAAAGGATATCTGTTTCTAATTGTGTTATAAGTACTGCTTTGGTCCCTGGAAAAAAAGCCCCTGTTCTTATAACAAAAGACATGGTTGAAAAAATGAAACCTGGTTCAGTTATAGTTGATATGGCTGCTGCGAATGGTGGAAATTGTGAATTAACCAAACCTGGTTCAACTGTAAGTCATAAAGGCGTTTCGATACTTGGTCCAGAAAATATCCCTGCATTGGTACCTTTACATTCCAGCACTGTTTATGCAAAGAATATTTTGAATTTAATTACACATATGATGGATAAAGATGAAAAAAGCATCAAGGTTGATTCGAAAGATGAAATCGTGGGACCAATGATGGTTTCTGCTGATGGTAATATTGTTGAAGAGAGGATCAAGAATGCTATGGAGGAAGGCAAATGATTAATTTATTTTTACACCCAAGGGCTCCTTACCCAGATGAAATTAGTGAAACTGCATCTCATGTACATGAAGTTGCAGCTAGCACTGGGGATGCTATGCTTCTCAATCCAATGATGTTGGGTTTTTATTTGTTGGTTCTTGGTTCATTTATTGGTTTTGAGTTAATCACCAAGGTCCCTCCAACATTGCATACTCCTCTTATGTCAGGTTCAAATGCAATATCAGGGATTTCAATCGTTGGCGCCCTTCTTGCGATGGTGCTTCCTCCAGGTTCTGATTTAGCAAAATGGTTAGCTTTGTCAGCGGTTATGTTAGCGACTATTAATGTTGTCGGTGGTTTTATGGTTACTGACAGAATGTTACAAATGTTCAACAGGAAGGGCAAATAATGGATAACATAATTAATTTTGGCTACCTGATTGCAATTACATTTTTTGTAATGGGTATTAAAAAGCTCGGAAGGGTAAAAACTGCAAAGCAAGGCAACACCTTAGCGGCATGGGGTATGTTTTTTGCAGTTGTTTTAACTGTCGTAAATATGGATATTGTCACTTGGGATCAGGTGATTGGTTTTGCATTTGTTGGTGCTGCTATAGGTATTTATGCTTCCAGGACAGTGGCAATGACAGGAATGCCTCAATTGGTAGCTTTATTTAATGGTTTTGGCGGTTTGGCTTCTGCTTTAGTTGCTGTTAGTTATTTTTTCCAAAATTTTTCAAATCCAGCAAGCGCTATTGTTGATTTAGGTGGTTCTGGAAGCATGATTGTTGTTTTTATAACGATTTTGATAGGAGCAGTTACCTTAACTGGAAGTTATATAGCATTTGCAAAGTTAGATGGGAGGATGAATGGCAGCCCTATAGTGTTTAAAGGCCAGCATTTCTTGAATGCCATTATCTTTATATTGATTCTTGGTTTCATCATTATGACCTCTTCAGGTTCTTATCCTGTTGACTCCACTAATCTTTACATTTTTATTGGTCTTACATTAATACTAGGGATAGCCATAACAATACCTATAGGCGGAGCTGATATGCCTGTTGTTATTGCCTTGCTAAACTCTTATTCGGGAATGGCTGCTTCAGCTGCAGGATTCATTCTTTTAATGGATGGAAATATTGGTGGAACAATTTTAATTGTCAGTGGTGCACTTGTTGGTGCTTCAGGGCTTATCTTGACCAATATTATGTGTGTTGCTATGAACAGAAGCCTCTTTTCAGTTATGCTTGGAGGCTTTGGGCAAGAAGGAGGAACTGCATCTGCAGGTGGTGAGCAAATTCAATACAAGCCTGTAGGTTCTGAAGAGTCAGCTATGATTTTCGAAGCTGCTGAAAAAGTTGTTATAGTTCCCGGTTACGGTATGGCTGTTGCACAAGCTCAACATAATGTTAGAGAGTTAATGGAAGAACTTGAAAAGAAAGGTGTTAATGTGCAGTTTGCTATTCATCCTGTTGCAGGAAGGATGCCAGGGCATATGAATGTTTTATTGGCAGAAGCAAATGTTCCTTATGAGAAATTGATTGAAATGGATGATATTAATCCACAATTCCCAGAAACAGATGTTGTTTTGGTTATAGGTGCTAATGATGTTGTTAACCCAGGCGCTCAAACAGATCCAAATAGTCCAATTGCTGGCATGCCTGTTCTTGAAGTATGGAAATCTAAGACTGTTATAGTTAACAAGAGAGGAAGAGGTGTTGGTTATGCTGGTATTGAAAATGAATTATTTGGAAAAGATAACACGTTAATGCTTTTTGGAGACGGCAAGCAGATGATTATCGAGTTGACTAATGAGCTTAAAGAACTTTAAGCTTTTTAGGTAGTTTTGTGAATTTTGATGTCATAATTATTGGAGCTGGTGCTGCAGGCAATGCAGCTGCAATCACGCTTGCAAAAGGGGGAGCCAAGGTTCTTCAGATAGAACGTGGCAAATTTCCCGGTGAAAAAAATCTTATGGGCGGAATTATTTACTCTTCCTCACTAGAGGAGATAGTTCCTGATTTTTGGAAAAACGCACCTATTGAACGACCAATTACAGAGCAAAATTATTGGGTTTCAGATAAGCAATCTGTGACAAAGTTAGGTTATTCAGATGATGCATTTAAAGCAAAAACTGAAGCCCCAGCACATGCTTACACTGTTTTAAGAAGTGAATTTGATAAATGGATGGCTGGAGAGGCCAAAAAACATGGAGCCATGTTGCTTCCCGCAACTGTAGTTTTGGATTTGATTGTTGAAGATGGCAAGGTTGTTGGAGTGGTTACAGATAGACCAAATGGAGAAATTCGTGCACCTTTGGTTATTTCAGGTGAAGGGGTTAATGCTTTTGTGTCATGGAAAAGAAATTTTGGAAGCAAACCAAAGCCAGATGAGGTTGCACTAGTCGTCAAAGAGGTAATTGAATTACCTGAAGATGTGATTGAGGACCGCTTTCAGATTTCCGGAAATGAAGGTGCTTCATACGAAATTTTCGGTGACATCACAAAAGGTTGTCTAGGTTACGCTTTTCTTTACACGAATAGGAAAACTGTAAGCATTGGAGTTGGCTCATTGGTTGCTGATTTTGCAAATAATGAAATTGCTTCATATGAATTGTTAGAGCATGTCAAAAATCACAAATCAATTAAACCTTTTTTGAAAGGCGGTAAAACAATCGAATATGCAGGTCATTTAATACCTGAAGGTGGCTATAAAAAATTGCCTACATTAGTTGCTGATGGATTTCTAATGACTGGTGATGCAGCATTGATGGTTAATGCTGTTCACAGAGAAGGTAGTAATTTTGCTTTTGTTTCTGGAAGACTTGCTGGCGAGGTTGCATTAGAAGCAATCAAAAATAAAGATTTTTCATCTGGTTTCCTGAATGCTTATAGGAAAAAATTAGAAGACTCTTTTATCCTGAAGGATTTAAAATCTTACGAAGATGTTTTCCCTTTTTTCAGAAAAAGAAGGGATATATTGAATGATTATCCTCAGTTGATTAGCTATGCAGCAAAAAGCTTACTGACTGTTGACGGCACTCCAAAAGGCAAAAAAAAGAAAAACATGGTTAAAGGTGTTTTGAAAATGAAAAACCCTGCACAAATCGTCAAAGATTTATATAATTTATTGAAGGTTTTAGGTAAATGAAAGATTCACCCGATAAGAAAAACTCAGTAAATGAAACTGTCTCCATAGAGGATAAATTATTCACCATTAACTATGATCACAATCATGAAACACATATTACATGTATCGGCGATCCAAAAGACTGGGAGGTTCTTAATCCGTTGCAGTGGACCTGCCCCGCAAAGGTTTATACAAAAAACCAAGAAAGTGGAAGTTTAGATATAGATTTTGAAAATTGTATCGAATGTGGAACATGCCAAATATTATGTCCAGACCATATATTATGGGTTTACCCTAAAGGTGGTTATGGAATACGTAATCGTTGTGGCTGATTAGGGAAGGTTTTTCAAAAGAAATTTTTTCGCATTTTTATAGAATATTTTTTCTATATCATTATCAGAAAAACCAACCTTTTTTAATTCTTCAGCCATTATTTGAGTTTTTGAAACCTCTGCAATAACAGGTGAATTAGTTCCATCAAAATCACTCCCTAAGACAACAGTTTCAACTTTTGAGATTTCAGCTATATGCGCAGCATGTTTAGCTAGCATTTCAGCTCCACCCTTTAATTCAAAATCCCATTCATCCTGAGTCCCTTTTGGCGGGTCTCCTACAAAGTTTGGGACATAAACTAATCCGATTATTCCATCACAATTTGATATTTCTTTAATTTGGTCATCAGTTAAATTTCTAGGATGGTTTCGAAATTTTCTAGAGTTGCTATGGCTTGCTACAACTGGTTTGCTTGATGTCTTTACAGCCTCCCAGAAAAGTTCATCACTTGCATGGGACAAGTCAACAATTACATTCTTTTCATTCATTTTTCTGATTAAATTTTTTCCAAATTTTGTTATTGCCGGGCCTTGACCATGTATGACCCCTCTGCCAACTTCATTATCACATGACCAAACAAGAGTTATTAAGCGAACACCTAGATCAAAAAACATGTCTAATGCTTCAATATTTCCAGCAAGAGGAGAGGCATCCTCTAGAGAAAGAATAGAAAAAGGACCTTTTTCATCAAGGTCTTCTTTGCTTCTCACTCCAGTGGTATTGGTTTCTTCTAGAAATTTTTGCCATTCAGATGCGTACTTCATTGCAAACATCGTCGCGTCACCTTTTTTGTATTCTGGAGGTGTGAATATTGCGTGAACTTGCAATTGACCTCCACCTTGAATGAATCTAGGCAAAGACCAGTGCATAGTATCGTTTTTTATTAATTTTTTATACCCACCTTTAGTCAAGGAGTCACAGTGAAAATCAAAAAATGGAATAGTGCTCATCAGATTTCAAGATCCTGTAAACTTTGTGGGTCAGCTTTTCCTGGTGCTCCAGTTAGAAAACATGTTCCCCCTGTTGATTTTGGAAAAGCAATAACATCTCTTATGCTGGATGATCCAGCGAGAATCATTACAATCCTATCTATCCCAGGAGCAAGTCCTCCATGAGGCGGCAAGCCGTATTTCATCATTTCCAAGAAGAAATCAAACCTTTCTTCAATTTCAGATTGTGAATAACCTATAGACTGCAGGATTTTTAGCTGCAAGTCTCTATCGTGGCATCTTATTGAACCACTTGCAATCTCTTCTCCATTCATCACAAGGTCATAAGCGTGTGAAAGAACCTTCAAGGGTTCATTATCAATTCTTTCGATATGATCACTAAAGGGTAGCGTGAATGGGTGATGAGCTGCAGTAATACCAGCATCAGTTTTTTCAAATAAAGGAAAATCTGTAACCCAGCAAAAAGCATATTCATCACTGTTTTTGACAAGCATTCCAGAATCCCTTAAATGTCTGTGAATTGCTCCGAAAGCATGGTAGCCATAAAGGTTTTCCTTGCTTGAATCAGCGATAATCAATAAAGTGCAATTGTCTTTTTTCCCAAATACTGAAATGTTTCCATTCAATGTTTCATCGTTAGTCATCTTGGTTATTCCACCATTCCAGACCCCATCTTTTTTGGTTGCAAATGCCAATCCCGGTATATTGAATTTTTGTGCAATTTTTTCTAGATTTGAGATTTCTTTCCTGGATGGGAAGAAATTTTCAATACATATCCCAAGAATTTCACCGCCAGCATCAACTGTGCTGTCAATAAAATTGATACCATTTTTTACGAGAGTGTCTGAAATATTTTTTATTGGAGCTTCATATCTCGTATCTGGTTTATCTATACCATAATTTTTTATTGCTTCTTCATACGTCATTCTTAAAAAAGGAGTTGTGATTTTTTCACCTTGTGCTTTTTCAAAGATATTTTCAAACACCTTTTCACTTATAGAAAATATTTCATCCTCATCAGTAAAAGCCATCTCAAAATCTAATTGTGTGAATTCAGGTTGACGATTGCCCCTAAGATCTTCATCTCTGAAGCATTTTGCAATTTGATAATATTTATCGATTCCACTACCCATTAGTATTTGTTTGAATAATTGTGGACTCTGAGGCAATGCATACCAATTTTTTTTATGTAATCTGCTAGGCACAATGAAGTCTCTTGCACCCTCAGGTGTAGATCTTGTTAAAAGAGGTGTTTCAACTTCTGTAAAACCTTCGCAATTTAAGATTTCTCGAATTGCTTGAATCACCTTATGTCTAATTTTCAGTATCTTGTTCCTGTGAGGCCTCCTAAGGTCAAGATACCTGTATTTATATCTAATTTCATCGGGTTCATCATCGTCTTTATCAACATATATAGGAGGTGTTTCAGCTTCATTAAGTATTGTTATCTTGCTTTCAATTATCTCAATATTTCCAGATTTAATTTTTTCATTTACCTGCAATCTTTTTGAAACTTTTCCTATGATTTCAACTACCCATTCTTTTTTAAGTTTGATTATTTCTGAATCCATAACAATTTGCATTAATCCAGTTGAATCCCTAAGGTCAAAAAAGGTTTTTCCACCAAAATCTCTTACTGCATGCACCCAACCTTTTAGCATTACTGTTTCGTTGACATTAGCAAGATTGAGTTCAGATATATATGTTTTCTTCATTCATCCAATCCTAATGCTGACATTATGCTTGACATGTTCATCGGTATCTCTTTTTGGTCACCATTTTTCATGTTCTTAACAAGTAGTGTATTGTTTTGCATTTCTTTTTCTCCAAAAACTATTACATACTTTGACCCAATAGAATTTGCCCTCTTTAGAGCCTTGCCTAAATTGGATTCATTCCAATATGGTTTTACTGAAACGCTGTTAGACCACATTTTTGAAATGATGCCAAAAGCTTTTTCACGACATTTTTCACCAAGTGGAATAAAGATACAAAAAGGTTTTATTTGGTCAATTTTTAACGCAGATGCAATCCTGTCAACACCACAAGCAAAACCAATTGCAGGGATGTTCTTACCGCCCAGTTCAGAAATTAAATTATTGTATCTTCCGCCGCCCCCATACGCATCTTGAGCACCATCATGGCCTGAGGCTTCAAATACTGTTGAAGTGTAATAATCAAGACCCCTTACTAAAAATTCATCAACTTGGTAGTTGACATTTGCAGCTTCAAGCAGGTTCGTTAATTTTTTGAACCTATCAGATGTTTCCCTGGTCCAGAATTCATGGATTTTCGGCGCTTCCTTGATGCCTTTCACGGTTGCGGGTTTTTTGCTATCCAATATCCTCAAAGGGTTTTTTTCTATATTGACGCAGTCCTCTTTTGCGATTTTTGTTTTATTGTTTGTTAGCCATCGTTGTAAAGATTCAATATAACGCAGTCTCTCTTCTTGTTCGCCTAGTGAGTTGAGCTTGATTACATGTTTGATTTCAAGTTCCTTTAAAAGGAATGAAAGCAAATATATTGATTCAGCATCTGATTCAATGTTATTTGATCCAATTGATTCAGCACCTAATTGAAAAAATTGTCTATACCTGCCTTTTTGAGGCCTTTCATACCTGAAGAAAGGTCCAAAATAAGAAAATTTATCACCATTGTGACTGTTAAGCCAATTGTTTTCTATTGCGGCTCTTATTAGGCCAGGGGTTCCTTCAGGCCGAAGAGCAAATTCTCTATTTTTCTTGTCTTGGAATTTGTACATTTGTTTAGTGACAATCTCACTTGATTCACCTGTGGATCGTTCAAATAGGTTTGTTTTTTCAAATATTGGGATTTCAACATGACTGTAGCCTAAAAATCTAGATATTGCTAAAAATAAACTTCTAATTACTTCGAATTTGAACGTTGTGTTTTCATCAAGATCTCTAGTACCTTTTGGTTTTTGGTATTTTGGCATATATGTTATTGTAATTAATCAGATATAAACCTTATCTAAAAAAAAATCTAGAATTTAAAAATATGGTGGGATGGCTGAGCGGACTAAAGCGCACGCCTCGAAAGCGTGTGGGCATTTTGATGCCTCGGGGGTTCGAATCCCTCTCCCACCGTAGAATTAGACTATGTTTAATTTAGTTGGCTTGTTGTTCGTTTTGGTCTCAGGATTGCCAAGCGCAAAAGGTTCACATTGGATTCCCTCTAACCCAGAAGAGAACCAAGGAAAGATATCTTTGATGCATTCTGAACCCAAAGGTCAATCAGACTCTGAATCAATGATTTATTTGAATTCCCACTATCATCTTGACGGCAATGCCTCTTGGGGGTTTTTGCTTGGGATGAGAGGTGTTGATTCAATTGATGGCTGGGACACTCAAGAGGGGCCATTGAATTTTTTTTACAGATCTGGATATGAAAAACAAAATAAAATAGGCTCTCCTGATTGGTCTTTAAAGATTGGGATTCCTATAGCTGAAGATGACTCCATGTCATGGGGCCTCTCCTCAAGGACTGGGGGTTTTTCTGATGATTTTTTGTTTGCCAATCCTTTTTATTGGGGTTTGGGTTTTTCGTATGAAACCCATGTTGACAATCCAGAAATCAAGAATGTTTGGCATCTTGGATCGGAAACTGTTTGGAGTTATAAATATGATTACGGTTTAAGGCTGGAACATTTTGCAAAAACGTCTTTGCAAGGTCCTAGAGAAAGTGCCCTGGATTGGTCTTTTTGGATTAAAACTAATGATAGTAAAAATTGGAAAATGTTTGCTGTAACGATTAGGGATGAAGCAAGAAACCTTCCCGTCGAAACAATTTATGAAGTTGCTTTTGGTTGGGAGGATTGATTTTTGAGAAATTTTTTAATTTATTTGTCAGAGTCAAAATCAGCGGAATCTTTTTTCAGAGGGTTTGCTCCAACAAAAAAGGTTATAAAGAGGTTTATAGCTGGAGACACGCTTGAACAAGGAATCCAAGCCGCTAAAGATTTGAGAGTGGCCGGCTTTGATGCAATATTGGATTTGCTTGGAGAAAGCGGGGATGAAGAGAAAACAAAAATAGCTCTATCTGAAATAATTTCAATGATTCAGGCTTGTGAGAATGAAGAGGATCTTTGGGTTGGATTGAAGCCAACACAGCTAGGCTTGTCTGTAAGCAAAGATTTATTTAAAAAAAATTTAATGAAGGTTTACAAAAAAGGCCTTGATAAAAAAGTCAAAATCACAGTTGATATGGAGGATAGCAAAACAATAGATGATACTTTGTCTGTTTTTAATTCAGTCAAACAGGATTTAAATTTAGGTATTTGCCTACAGGCTTACCTCAAAAGAACCAATAATGATTTAAATAATCTTTTGGGCAATGGAGTAAGAGCAAGAATTTGCAAAGGAGCATATAACGAACCTCCCGAGTTTGCCTTTCAGAGCAAGGATGATATAAATAATTCTTACATTGGTCTTGCTAGATTATTTTTAGGAAAAGGTTTAGATTCAGGGGGTTATCCTGAGTTTGCCACACATGATCCTTTCATAGTTGATGAAATCTTAAGTATCGTTAAAAAGAATAATATATCTAAAAATAAATTTGAATTTCAGATGCTTTATGGTGTCAACACCCCATTACAGAGGAAAATTATAGAAAATGGCTGGAATTTAAGAATTTATATTCCTTTTGGAAAAAGTTGGTATCCTTACTTTATGCGCAGGCTTGCTGAAAGGCCTGCTAATCTAGCATTTTTCATAAGGGCAATTTTTGGGAGGTAGTAAAAATGGCAAGAATCTCTAAAATAGTAACAAAACAAGGGGATGGCGGACAGACTGGCTTGGGTGATGGCAAAAGAGTCAGCAAGCATAATTTGAGAGTTGTGGTTTATGGTGAGGTTGATGAACTAAATTCATTTATTGGTGTTTGCATTAGTTTAGGGGCTGCACCAAAGGATTATCTTGAGAAAATTCAAAATGATCTTTTTGACATAGGAGGTGATTTGTGTTTTCCTGAATCTAAAAATAAACGTTTTATGTTTTCTGAAAAAAAATTAGCAATACTTGATGAAAATATTGAAATCGCCAGTAAAGATTTGCCACCTTTAGAGAATTTCATTCTTCCTGGAGGTCCGGCACCTTCTGCTTTTTTGCATCTTGCTAGATGTGTTGCGAGAAGAGCTGAAAGATCTTTTTGGCTTTTATCTGATTCTGAATCTGTAAATTTAGCAATTGGCAAATACTTAAACAGGTTATCTGATTACCTGTTTATTCTTGCTAGAAAGAATGGTGGTGAGGAAAAAGATATTTGGAATGTTGAGAATTAACCTGAATGCCTGATTAATACAAGGTCTCCATTTTTTACTATGTAATCTTTTCCTTGCAGGCTCCAAAACCCTTCTTTTTTTGCGTTTGACTCGCTACCAAATTCAATTACTTTATCCGATGGCCAAACATCACCTTTTATAAAGTTTTTTTCTAGATCTTTATGAATTGCACCCGCAGCCTCTTGGATTGTTGAGTTTACGGGAATATCCCAAGCTCTCACTTCAGTTGGCCCGCCTGTATAGAAAAAATGTCTTCCTGTAATCATGAATATTTTTTTTAAAAATGTTTCAGAAGCAGGTTGATTTAGATTGTATTCTTCTAAAAAAACCCCTCTCTCATCCTTTTCCAGATCTTGAAGATCTTTTTCTAATTCCAAGCATGCATATTCCAAACTTAAAAAAGGCCATTTTTCTTTTAATGCAGTATTGATTTTTGTAAATTCTTTGGAGTTGATGTTATTTTCATCAATGTTGGCAATGAAGTGAATTGGCTTTAAAGATAAAAATTGATAACCTTTGACAAAGTTTTTTTCAGTTTCTGAAATTCCAGGAAGTTTAGACAGATTTAAATCCTCACTAATTTTTTTTAGAGTTTCTAATTCTTGAGCTCTTGCATTTACGCCTTTCCTGCTTTCTTTTGAAATTTTTTCTATTGAGGATTCAACAATAGGTAGATCCTGCAAGCATAATTCTTCAATTATTGCGTTGATATCTTGGCCCAGATGCTTCATCATATTTGTTTTTTTTTCTATCGAGAATGAATCCAAAACAGCAAAAAAACAATTCAGATTCCTTAACCTCGTCGCTTCTCTTGTATTTATGGATGATGACGAAGATGGCAAGCCGTCAGAAAGTTCAATCTTAGTTTTCGTTATTTTTTTTGGATTGTAAATATTAGCAAGTTGTCCCAATTTTGAATCTTCTATTGGGGTTATGGTAATGCTTTCTCCATTTTTGCCATGTGTATCGGGATTATCTCTTTTTAAAGTTTGATATAAAGTTGTTTTTCCGCTTGAAGGCAGACCAATGATACCGATTTTTAACATTCAGGAATTATTTTGCCAATAACGATTTGCAGGCTCTTAATGCTGTTGGGTATTTGAATTTATAGCCAGCATCAATTATTTTTTGAGATGAAACTTCCCTGCCTTCAAGCAAGAGTGAAGCCATGTTTCCAAGAGCCATTTTGACTATTTGGCCTACGATAACAGATGCTATTGGTGGCTGCATTTGCCACCTTGGCCTACCATACGCTTCATTCAAGGCAATGCAAAAATCCTTTTGTGTTATTGCCTCAGGGCTAACAAGATTAAACACATCTGAAGATTCTGTATTTTTTTCTAAGAAGATGATTGAATTTACTACATCATCAACATGAATCCAAGGAAAAAATTGTTTTCCAGATCCAAGCCAGGCTCCAAAACCAGCAAGATAAGGAAGGTTCATTTTCGGGAAAGGACCCGCTTCTTTTTGCAAGACGGGACCAATGCGCAAGGTGATTGTTTTAACTCCATCCGGTGCTTTGACTTCACTTTCCCAAGCTCTGCATACTTCCGCAAGCCAATTATCTCCGCTTTCACTTTCTTCATTAGCAGCTTCACCTGTTGACCCGTAGTAACCCACAGCACTTGCATTAATCCATGTTTTCGGATTCTTTTTCAGTGATTTGTACAGAAACGATATCATCTTGGTGGAATTGACTCTGCTATCTGTTATTTCTTTTTTTGATTTTGGAGTCCACTTTTGAGCAATATCTTCTCCGACAAGATTTACAACCACATCTGACTTTTCCCACGCGTCAAGAAATGGTTTTCCGGTATCTTGATCTCCACTGTGGACAAATTCAACACCTTGTACCCATTCTGATTGATCCAAGGGAATGGATCGTGATGACACAATAACATGCTCACCACGCATCGCTAACCTTTTAACAAGATGCCTGCCGACTCTTCCAGTGCCTCCAACAATTAACCAATTTGCCATATTTAACTAGCCGAAATTCTATAACTTAAATGTCAGATTTAGTTTTTTTGATGTATTTTTTCAATTCAGAAGCAGAGTTCTTATTGGCAACCAGTATTCCATTAGGGCCATCTACAACTATTAAATCTTCAGTCCCTAGAAAGATTACTTTTTTTTCTGATATTGCAGTGTTGTTTTTTGATACAAATTCTTCAAATTTCAAATTTTTAATTTCTCCTTTTTCTTCAAAAAAATCAACAACTTCTTTCCAATTTCCAAGATCTCTCCACCTTGTATCGCATTTCGACATACAAATATCCTTTTCTCTTTCGACAATAGCATAATCAAAAGATATTTTTGGAATCTCTGAAAATAATGCTGCAGGTTCTTTTTTGTTTTTTGATTTTTTAAACGTTTTTTTGACTTTCTCTAGTAAATCAGGGCAAAAATCCTCAGTGCTCTTTATGATTTTTTCAACTGAAAATAAAAAAGTGCCACTATTCCAATACATCCCATCATTAACGTATTTTTTAGCATTTTTTTGATTTGGTTTTTCTATAAACTTTTCTACCGAGAATACATTTGGCATTATTTCTTTTGCAGTTTTGATATAGCCATATTGTGTGCTTGCAAAATGGGGCTTGATACCAATTGTCATAAGTTTTTTTTCAGCATTGAGCTTCAAGAGAGAGTTAACGGCATCAGAAAATACATCATTGCTATCCAAGACCTGGTCGCATGGCGTTGCCAGGACAGTGCTTTCAACAGAGCCTCCGTACTCCCCCTTTGCCAAACAGTATGAAAAATAGATTATTGCTGCTGCTGTATCTCTAGCACATGGCTCAACAAGCAATTCAATATTTTTTATTTTTTTTCTCTTCAGGAAGTCTTCAAAAAGTTTTTTATGGCTGCTGTTAATGCCTAATATGATTTTTGTTTGTTGATCCAATGAATCTATTCTGTTGATCGTTTCTTCAAGGATTGTTTTTCCATTGGGTAGAAGCTTTAATAGTGGTTTTGGATGTGTTTCTGAAAGTGGCCACAATCTTGACCCTGATCCTCCAGCCATCAAATATATAAAAATCATTACTTCTTAATTATAGATAGAGCTTTTTTTGTTCCTGTAGGAATTGGGAGCATCTCAATTTCATTTATATTTGACCATATTAGCTTTCTGCTGCCGTCATCTTCTTGATTTTTAATTGATGCTTCAAATATGTGCAGTCTAACTTTCAGATGTGTGTACGCGTGTTTTACCATTCCCAATTTTCGATTCACTTTGATTGACATGCCAGTTTCCTCTTTTATCTCTCTCACGCAGGCTTCCATGATTGATTCGTTTTTTTCAACCTTGCCTCCAGGCAATTCCCATAAACCTTCAAGCATGGTTCCTGCTGGTCTCTGAACAAGCAAGATTTTTCCATTTTTTTTTATTGATGCTATTGCAACATCAACCTCAGGGGATTTGTTTTTTTTGTTTTTTACAGGATATCTTGTCGCATCACCAGAGTTGAAACCATGACAATGTTTAGACAAGGGGCAAGAGAGACATTTTGGATTTTTTGGCGTGCATACCATTGAGCCTAAATCCATTATTGCTTGATTGTGATCTCCAGGATTTTCAGCATTTAAAACTTGATTAGCTAGTTTTTTTATTTTTTTTAAGCCTATGCTTTTGTTGATGTTTTCTTTTACTGAGAAAAATCTTGAAATAACTCTCGTTACATTACCGTCGATTGCAGCTTTTTTTTCATTGTGGCATATTGACGAGATTGCGGATGCTGTATATTCGCCTATTCCGGGTAAAAGAATTAGCTCAGAATATTTTTTTGGCAATTTTCCATTGAATTTTTTATGGCATATCAGAGCTGTTTTTCTCAAGTTTTTAACCCTTCTGTAGTACCCAAGACCCTCCCAGGCTTTTAGAGCTTCCTGTTCAGAAGATTTTGCAAGTGATGAAACTGTTGGAAACTGTTTGATGAATAATGGATATCGATTTAGTATTGTTTCCATTGTTGTTTGCTGGAGCATAATTTCGGAAACAAGGATTTTCCAAGGGTCTTTTGACCCTCGAAAAGGCAATTCTCTTGAATTTTTACGATACCAATCTAGTAATGGTTTCTTGAATTCAGTTTTCAATTATTTTAGAGGCCATGGTAGATCCATGCTAAGTCCCACAGATATTCCGTTTTCGATTGTTTCATCCAGGTTTGTTATTGTTGTATATGCTAGCCAGATATTAATTTTGCCTACATCCTGTTCAATTGAAAATGCTGTTTTTTTCGGTAGTGACTTATCTCCACCCCCTCTAAATTCTGCTCGTATTTTTGATTTGTTGAATTGTTTTCCAATTGAAAAAATCGGCTCCATTTCAGTGTTGTCGCTACCAAAAGCAGTATCGTGACCGTAAGAAGCTCCAAAGGAAATCATCATGTTTTCTTTTGATTCGATTAGATACTGCATATTGATTCCAAATTGAGAAGACGCACTTCCTTCATCTGTTGTTTCCCAATAGTATGGGGTGACAAAGAATGCAGTTTTTATTTTTGAAAAGTTTTCAAATGGAACATACCTAAAGCTGAACCCATACTTTTCAAAAGTGTCTTCCTTCCAATCTTTTGCCCAGAACCAGTTCCAAGTCAAAGGATCTTCGTTCCAATTCAGGTTCATTTTTATGGTTCCATCTGGGTAAAAGCCGTCTGTGGATAGGCTTCCAGCAAGCCCTTCGGACTTGCTGATGTCAGGCATAAGGATTCCACCAGGACCATACTCTCCTGCAGGTATGAATGCAGTTAATGCCAAAAATATACAAAGCAGTTCTTTTTTCACAGCAATATAGATTGTAAAAGGGTAGGATTGAACTTCGATGTCTAACATAATTCGTATTGGCCATTCTCCAGATCCTGATGATGCTTTCATGTTTTACGCAATGCTTAATGACAAGATAGACAACCAAGGTTTGAAGATTGAAGAGTGTGTCGAGGATATTGAAAGTCTGAACAACAGGGCTTTGAATGGAGAGTTAGAGATGACAGCAATATCTTGGCACCTTCTTTCAAAAGTGTATAAAAGTTATGCTGTTTTGGACCCAGGAGCTTCAATGGGCTTGGGCTA